>Ga0265298_10005654_pt1 | contig 15600 bp, 38 predicted proteins | sample AusTroGonzalo_MG_3_FD_193486 | JGI IMG/M metagenome (GOLD analysis project Ga0265298, IMG submission 193486) | Bovine rumen microbial communities from tropical cattle in Woodstock, Queensland, Australia - Gonzalo_01 | ecosystem: Host-associated > Mammals > Digestive system > Stomach > Rumen ... | reverse complement strand
CTGGAGAGACCTCACCGCGGGCGAGTTGGATGACGACGACCCGCAGAAACTGTTGGTGTTCGGCGACGACGACATCTGGATAAGCCAGGACGCAAGCCTGCTCATCCTCGTGTCCGAGAGCGTCGTCTATGTGAGTGACATTTAAAAAAGGAGGCACACAATGGCAAAAAGTTTATACGCCTGCCGTACTTATAAGATAGAGTACGAGGGCGTCGGAGTGAGCGGATGGGACCAGTGCGACAAGTTCGTGCAGTTCCTTCGCGAGAAGTCGTCGGACTACGACGGCATCTGGTTCAATGAAGCGGAAGACGAGATCGAGGTCGAGTTCTCGACTCTTCGGAAGCTGAAGAGGGTGACGAAGTGGTCGGCAGTCATCCAGAAGATCATCGACACCGCCGACCACAGCAACAGTTACGCACGGCTTTCAATCTTCTAGCCTATGAAGACGATGAAAGGGGACACCCGTCGGTTCCTCACAATCAACACGACGGACTACAATGACGACGGCATCTACGCCGTCTTCGACTGCTCCTACGCCGAACTGCCGAACATCGGCTGGAATTTCGGCGACGAGTATGTTCCCGTCGGGGATATGAAGGCGATGACCATCGACCAGATGGGTGTCGGCGACATCGTCCTTGGCGACAACCCGGGCGCATATCTTATGCGAGTTTCATAACCTTTAAACACGAAGAGCAATGGCATTCAAACCGAAAAAGAAACTCGATTTCGCGATGCAAATCGAGAAGTATCTGCTTGACGGATACATCATCCGCTACGACTGCAGGGACGACCAGCCGATTGAGGTGATCGGACGGGAACACATCAAGAACCTCGCCCATATGGGCAACATTGGGCAGGAGAGTCGCTGCAACCCCATCAACATCTACTGCGCCCACGGCATCCTGCACACGGTCGCGGACAAACTCGGGAAGGAGTTCTCGGTGCGCAAGGTCAGTTGTGAGTACAGCGGGTGCTGCCAGTACTCGACCTACGGCTACTACATCGACGGGGATTAAAAAGTAGGGGACGCATCACTGCGTCCCATACCCGTCTTATGTTTCTTTCCTCTATTCTCACGACAAATTTAGGTAAAAACAATTAAAAACGCAAGAACATGGCAAACTATCCTTTAAGCAAGAAAGTGTACATCCAGGCACGGTCTTTCTGCGACTACCCTATCATCGACTTCAAGAAAATCTACTACACCGTCATTGACGGCAAGCTGATGGCGATTAAGCCGCTCGTCGGCTACTTCACCGTAACCGATTACGGCAGTGAGCAGTATTGGCTCAAGGTGTACGCCGCCAACGGCAAGGAATACACCATTAGGGGCGTCGGTGCGCTCTACAACAACAAGGACGAGTACTTCGCATTCGTAAACGGTGTGAAGCAGGACATCAAGATTCCTCGCGGACACTTCTCCGACATCTTTTCCAAGATCGGAGTGACGATGGATTCGAGCAACAACTATTTCCTCCAGTACTATTGGTACAAGACCACGGGTACTGCCGGCGCGTCGCGGGGGAAAATCGCGGTCTGGTTCGACATCGACGGAACGCACTACGAACTGCTCTCCGAGAATGAGAACGGGAAACTCTATAAGGATAGAGGGAAATGCATCGAGGAGAACTCCGGCGTCGTGGAGTTCGGAGACGACCTTATCGTGCCGGACGGGACCTACACGGTCGTGCGGGAGTTCACCGTCCAGGCTCCGACCGAAGAGGCCGCGCAGTCCATCGTGGACAACGCCATCGGCAAGAAATTATGTGTAACCAAAAAGTAAGTAGCAATGTTTGAAATCGGCAAATGCTGCAGTCCGAGCGCACCGCCCGTTCTGCTTGAGACGAAGATTATCACGGTGGTGAAGATGAGTTGCGGGGGAGGTATGGGAGGCTCGTGTTGGTACGAGTATGGGAAGCCTCTCGACCCCATCGAGCCTAACAAAATCATCCGATTCCGTCAGTACATCACCGGGAACACCGTGATGCTCAACACGAATTTCCTCGTGAAGGCGCAGGAGAAGAAGGTCGCGAAGATTGAGTCCGACTGCACACGCAACACAAACTTCCACAACAAGTCGAGAATCGACTACTGGCTTATGGACTGCAATGCGGAGTTCCGTCTCGTTGACCGTCCGTGCGTCGATGTGCCGAAGAAATACGCGGAGAACATTCACAGCGACTATATCTACTAGGCTATGGCGAAGAAGAAATACATCATCCAGTATGTGCTGAAGTCCTGGGTGGACATCGAGGTCGAGGCAGATAACCTCGACGATGCTTACGAACTCGCGGAGGAGAAGTACTGCGAGGGAGACTATGAGGACCACCCCGAGAACTTCGAGGTTCAGTGCGTCCACAATGTCACGGACGAATACTTAAAATATCGTAACCGATGAAGCCTATGGCGACTCAATTCAAGCACTCCTACAAGGAGTTCGGCAGTGATGCCGTCCGTCGCAGAATCCAGCAGATGCTGGAGTTCCGCGAATGTGTTGATGTGGCGACCGCCCATGTCAAGTTCAGTCTCGGCAACCGCAAAACGGGCGACCTCGTCCCGAGCGTGAGCCTCATTCCCGTCGCTGACTGCGGCAACTGCGCCGTGTGTTCGCACGGATGCTACGATGTGCGGAATGTCTGCTACCAGACGACCGTGCAGAAATCCAGAGCCAACAACAGCGCCATCGCCCACGCGGATATGGAGCGGTTCTTCAGCGAGGTATACGACTTCGTTGTCAAGAAGAGGTGCGAGTTCTTCCGCTACCATGTCGGCGCTGACATCCTCGACTACTGGTATCTCCAGCATATGGTCGACATCGCCGAGCGTGTGCCGGACTGCCAGTTCCTCGCGTTCACGAAGATGTACGATCTGGTGAACTTCCACTTGAAGAAGAACGGAACTCTTCCCGCGAATCTTCACATCATCTTCAGCGACTGGCGCGGTGCGCGGTTCGACAACCCGTTCGACCTTCCCGTGAGCAGTCCTCTGTGGCCCGACGGCACGACGGGGTCGCATTGCACGGACAGCCGTTTCCTCTGTCCCGGCAATTGCTCGGAGTGCGGTCGCAACCACGCCGGCTGTTGGGCGGCTGGCGCGGGCGACACAATCTTGTTCGAGGCGCACTAGTATGCGGTACATCATCGTGAAGAAAGACGACAAGGGCGTCTGGGTCAAGAAGGGGACTGACATTTTTGACAGTTTCTATGACGCCCTTGCGAAGACGGGGCGGGGTGAGCGCATCGTTATCTGCAAGGAAACTGGGTTGGCATAGTATTTGCATATACTTACATAAACCCACACTTATGGACAAATTGGCAGTTTATGCGTCAGCGTTGACGCTGATAGCGTATCATAACGCTTGGCAGAGTTTCGAGTGTCCTCTGCTGTTGAGTTTGGCGACACTCGTGTGTATAATGATTAAATCCAAGAAGGATGAACAGAGAAAGAAGAAAAAAGATTGACAGGGTCATCAGTCAACTCAATGACGCGATGGATGCCGTCGAGGACATCAAGTCCGAGGAGGAGGATTGCTACGAGTGCCTGCCCGAGGGAATCCAGGACGGTGAGCGTGGCGAGGCTATGAGCGAGGCGATAGATTGTCTGGAGCAGGCTATCGCGAACATCGAGGAGGCTGTGGAGCAATTGGAGGACGCGAAGGGATGAGGACAGTTTTGACTTACGAAGGCTATGTGCTGTACGAGCGGAATCTCGGCGGTTACCGCTCGGACATTGACGGGAGAGCCGTCTACTTCGATTCGACCGCCCAGTGGATGCAATACATCAACTTAATCAAGCAAAGAATATGAGCAGAAATCGCAGGCCGGTGACGGCAATCAATGAGAGTACGGGGGAGCGCAAGGATTTCTCGGGACTCTACGAAGCAGCCAAGGCAATTGGCTCTGGGCATGTGCAGATCCTTTACGGGATGCTGTGCAACCAGGCGGTTCGCGGATGGAGGTTCTACGACTCCCCCGCGAAGATTCGTGAGCGCATCAAGGAACTTGAGGACCAACTGAAGATGTTGGAGGGTTAGGCTATGTTCAAGGAGTATCTCAAGAAATTCCAGCGGCTCCAGACCGACGCGTTCGAGGCGGGTCTCAATATGGAGATCGGGACGCGCGACACCAACACCGACAGTCCGTGGATTGTCGGGTATGTGAACATCGAGGGTTGCAACTTCGTGGAAGACACGGAGGGCAGCACCTACATCCAAATCCATTTCCATCCTTATTCTTGGTACGGCGAGAAGGAGAACAAAGAGTACGCCTATAAGGAACTCGCAAAGGTAAGGGCATTCATCAACCGTTTCAAAAAGTAAAAACAATGAAGACAAAAGACCAACTCGTCAGTCTCGGTCTGACGGAAATCAAAGCCGATGAGATTATGTTGCTCCAGTCCAAGATGATGGAGCAGGCTGTTCGCTTCCAGTTCAAAAAGAAGGACGGGAGCATTCGCGACGCGTTCGGTACGCTCGTCCGTGAAAGGATGAAGCTCGCGGACGGGACGATTTGGGAGCCGAAGGGTGAGGCGAGTCCCGAACCCGCCACGGTGATTCGCTACTTCGACCTCGACAAGGGGATGTGGCGGTGCTTCACGGTCACGGACTTCATCGGAATCGCCGCGCTCTGATGGTGTTATGAAGCACAAGTTCTACGCGGAGCCGCTGTCAGCGAAAAGGAGAACTTGGGTGGTGTATGTCGTTGGCGAGGGCATCGTCGTTGACCGCATCAAGGCCGACGATGCCGCTACCGCCATCCGCAAGGCACAAAGGAGAATCAAGAGGATAGGACTAGATTTGGAAAGGTATGACACATTCACAGATTGTCGCCATTAAGGCTGTTACCAACCAGCTCATCAATATGATGTACAATGACATCATCGAGGAGAACGGGATCGAGGGGTTCGAGGGCTGGTGCGCGGACGGAGAGGTTTTCGACACTCTGCCCGAGGAGTATTTCGATGACGCGATGCGTCTTATGAAGCAGGTCGCCCCGCTTGTTGACGACCTTATCTACAAACACTTAAACATCAACGAAGAGAAATGGCTAGCAGGAAAGTAGCCGTGATTTGCTACGGCCAGAGACGGGAGTTCCCGTCCAGAAAGAAAGCGATGGATTTCTTCAAGGAGGGAATCCTTTGCTGTGACGGAGCGGAGAGAGACCGCTATGTATCGATTTACTTCCAACTGGAAGCCGGCGCCACGCTTGCGACGGATGAAATCTACTAGGCTATGACGCATGTCAGTCACACATACAAGTATCGCAACGCAACAGACAACGCCACGATTTTCATAGAGCGCTATTCCGACCTCTATGTGTGGGGCTGGAGCGATTACTGTTGGCGGGTCTGCGTCCACAAGGACGGAGCGCCCTGGTCAACTATCGTCAAGGACAATCTCAAGAACAAACCAAAAAACAAACGCATTCAGAAATATATCGAGGAGTTATGAAAAAGAAATTAACACTCAAGGTCATTCTTATGGATGACGAAACGGGCGACATCTTTGATGAGGGCGGTATGAGAGCCGTCCGTCGCGCCGACGAAAAGGGTTACGCAAATTATGAAGCCGTCGTGAAAGAATTCGACACGGAGGCTGAAAGAAACGCGTACATTGACGGTATGTATGATGTGACATAGGTTGCTGGTCTACCTATGCCATTCTCGACAACAGGACACGGATATGATTATCTATATGGGCAGATGGGATATGCTCCCCGAGGATTGGGAGGGTATCAACGGTCTCTACGAGAAGACCAAGGAAGAGTTGAGCGCAGAAATCGACAGACAGATGAATGCGTACTACGACATCCACAAGGAGGAGGACTACAACATCGGCTCGTACACCGGCGACGAGTTCGAGGAGACCTTCAACGGCGACAATGACGGGACCTTCAACGGGACCACTTACTTCATCAAAATCTTCTACTAACCATGTACATCGACACATTCAGACTCGACGAGTACTATCTCGTCCCCGAGGACGCTCGGGAGTGGGTTGCGTCTCGCGACCCGGAACACAAGTACAGCCACGCCACGGACGGCGGTCTTCTCTTCGCGGAGAAGTACTGGCTGCAGCGCATCAACGAAGACCCGTTCTTCAAGTTGAGGAAAATCTTCAAGCGGAAGGGCAAGGTCGGTTTCTGCGGAGACCAGATTCTCTTCTTCAACGGCGCACTGCCAAAGTACGAGGACCTTACGATTACCAGCATCTCGCTCTTCCCCGAGAGCGGTCGCGTGACGGTCTGTGCGCACCGCGACGGCAGCGATTGCGCAACTTGGTTATCTTTTTCCGATTTCCCGCTAGGAATTCAAGAAAAAATGCTTAACTTTATCGCATCATTATAACAACACAACAAAACACTAGCGACATGCAAAACACACTCGCAAAACTGCAGGCGTTGCAGGCTGAAGCCTACAACAAGGGAATTCATTCGTTCCAAATCACCGCGTGGACTCACCACTACGAAGATGAGGACGAGACCACTCGCGCGTTCTTCGTCACCATCTTCCTCACGGGAGATGACTCCGACGAGGATTATCTCTCGGTCGATTTCCACGAGAATTCGGACAAACACGACGCGAAAATCGAGAGGATCAAGACCTTTATCGGCGTGTAGCCTATGATTTACATCATCTTCTATTTACTCTTCGCGATAGCATTTATCCCGGAGGTATTGGGTGAAAAGAAAAAGTAGCGACACGCTATGAAGAAGAAACTACAAGTCCAGACTATCCAAGAGGCGAGACCCTATGTCCTCTGGCGCCGTGTTTCCACGGGAGAGCAGGGGGAGTCGGGTCTCGGTCTCTCGGGTCAGTTGACTATTGCGAAGTTGTTTATGGGCAAGGATCCCATAGAAATCTTCACCGATGTGTTCTCCGGCACGAAATTGAGACAGTGCAAGGGCTTGTGGGACGCAATCAATCTGTGCAAGGCACACAATTATGTTCTGGTCATCGCGAAAAGTGACCGTTGCCGTAATGTGTCCGAGGCGCTCGACATCCTCGACGCAATAGGGGAACGCAACCTGATTTTCTGCGACCTTCCGACCTGCGACCGCTTCATCCTCACGGTTATGTGGGCGATGTGGGAGCGCCAGGCTATTATGGGCAGAATCAACACGAAGATTGCGCTCGACGAACGCAAGAAGCAAATCAAGAAAAACGGTGGCTTCATTTCCAAGAAGGGAAACTTCTGCGACCATTTCGGACACAAAAAGGGCGAGATGACGCCCGGCGCCGTCCAGAATATGAATGAAGGTCGCATCAACAGAACACTCGAGTGGAAGGAAACTTCCAACCTTTACACCTGGGTCACGATCCAGTTGCTGAAAGGTCGTCCGCGGAAAGCCATTCTCGATGACGCGCAGGAGTTGTACGAAAAGAATCCAAGTATGTATAGCACGAGGGCCGGCGTTCCGCTGTCGAAGGGTACGCTGTCCCGTTGGGCAAGAGAAATTATCAAGAAAGTATGAGTAGACCTATTATCAAGAATTACAGCCATGGCTACGCAAGCAATGATGGCAACAGTATGGTTGGAGGGAGCTGGTGGGGTTGCCAGCACCTTGCGCACCTCGAGGTGGAAATTTATGATTTCATCGATGTCGAAACCAATGATGACTTCGGTGACAGGTGGGACAAGATTTGCGAGTGGTTCGAGTACTACGGAAAGGACTCCGTAATCATCGAAGCCTACATCAATGAGGGGGAAGACAATTCCACCAACTACCACGAGTTCGACATCGACGAGGTGTTCTATCCCACGGAGTTCGATGAGTACATCAACTCTTGCTACCTTCTCTCCGACGACGAGAAGCGGGCGGCAATCAAGAAGTTCGGCGACTTTGTCGACGGACTCGACGCCCACGAATTTGAACTGTACGAGCCGGACTATCCCGAATACGAGGAGGACTATTGATGAGAGGCGCCGTCGTATTTCTGAAGCACATCTATGCGGAAAGCGTCCCCGACCTCGCCAATCTGCTGGTCGCGGAGGCAGAGAAGGATGTGGATATCATCATCAAGTACCTTGAGACGGTACGAGGATTCTGCGATGATCTAATAGACGAATGTAGAAATGAAATTACGCACGGTTAAGAAAGCGCTGCGGGCGTGGGCCGAAGAGAGGTACACCCCGTTGTTCAAGGTCGTCAGACTAGACGACATCACTTATTTTGAATACTATAGGAAAACCAAGAGAGAAAGAAATGAAGCCAGAAACCGTCACACTACTTTACAAGGTCGGTGACAAGCTCTCCGATTTGCGGGATATGCTTGACGACCATATGTACCGCTCCGGGACGCTTCCCGAAGAGGACCACGAATATTGCAGAAAGGTGTACAACGCCATCTGCAAGGCTATGGACCTGCTATGATAATCATTCGCAGGATACGACCCGACGAAGGGATGCCAGACCGCGTCAAGTGGCTCACGCTCGACACGAAAGCGAAGAGCGGAGACGCCTGTGCGACTCTGTCCGACGCGATACGGTGTTTCTTCTGGAGGCTCGGCGTTCCCGCGAGGATTGCCTTCCGCAGTTGGAACAAACACAAATAGGATCAAGGGCGTTACAACCTTTTCAAAGAACACACATACTAACTAGCCTTTCTCACTAACCTGCAGAACTGGAACGCGCCCTTGATTCTTTTTATCCGCACATTAATACCGTTCAAAATTATACGCTATGGGTACTTCACGAGACCAGATTGAAAAAGGAGAAATCCGAAAGTATTTCACGAAGCCGAGAGCCGGCGTCCACAAGTGGATGAAGCGACAGATGAATCGGCTCATCCGTCGCCACGAGGACGAGATGCCGGTGCGCGGTAGGTTCAGACCCACTAGCGGTTGGGAATATTAACATAAGGGTGCGCTTCCCGCAGCGATGCGCGTTTTGGGTTCGGATGCCATGTTCTTCATCGTTCACTTACATAACCTTTAATTTGTCGCCCAGCGCACCCTTTTTAAAAAGCATTGATATGAAAGTACTCAAACCAGGGGTTGAATACTACCCAGAATCGAAAACACTACTCTTGCTCCGATGCCCGGAGTGCGGACAGGAAAACTACGCGCTCAATGTGGCTAGGGGAATCTGCACTTGGTGCGGATACGACGCTCACGAACTCTTAAAAAAGAAGGCGAAATGACAGAACACGCAAAGACCATCAAAGAAGTTTTGAACTGGGCGATATATCACGATATCGTCGAGAATCGCACCGAGTTCTGCGCCGCCATAGGCATCAACAACACGACGCTGTCGTGCATCCTCAACGGAAGGATGTCTGGCAAGAACACGGCGAAGAAGGCACAGGAATGGAAGGACAGCCTCAAGGACGGGATGAAAGTTCTTTCCGACCGCGTCCCTCCGCTCCCCGAATCTAACTGGGCCGCGTTCCGCATCGAGACATCACGGCAGGTCCTACTACAGATTTTGAACTACGGCTTTGCCGAGGATTGCGTGGAAGAGCAGGTTGCTCTTGCCGTGCATTACGCCGACGAATTAACAAAATGTTTACGGAAATGAACAGAGAAACTGCAATTGAAATACTGAAGGACTACCAGGAATGGAGAAGGTTCGACGGCGCGTTGCCGGACTCGCCGCCTATGCCAGACCCGTTCATCGTCGGGAAGGCGATAGATTTCGCCATCGAATATCTGTCCGGCAAGGCGACAAAACCAGAAAAGGAATACTATGGAGGCTAAAACGCTAACTTGGGAGGACATCAGGACGATCTTGACAATCGCCGATAGGTTGCTCCCCGACACGGCTTGGGACCAGGCTGATTTCGAAGCGCAGTTCCAGACCGACCAAATGTTTTACGAAGAAGTATTGAGGAGGTTCTTGAATGGCGACAGATAACATCGAGCGGACTCCGTTGGGATGGGAGATCAATGTGCTGTACTTGATGCTCCAGGCTACATCCATCCTCATTGAAGACATCGACCAGCAACTTCAGCGGAATCGTGATATGTTCAACCGCGAGAAGAAGATGTACTTCAAGAACTACGAGCGGTGCGTCAACCAGGCACGGCACTGGCTCGAGGAGTTCGGTCTGGACACATCCTGCTGGGATGCAGTCGGACAAGACTCCAGAGCATACACGAACATCATCGCGGACGCCAACGAACTCATACGGGAGGTCTTGCTATACATCGACAGATCGCACTGCGAGACCGGCTACTACGACATTATGCGGTTCCTCAGATCGATGCCAGAGAACGGGCTTTTCCCAGAGAAATTCATCGCCCGTTTCAATTTCAAGCACGAATGGGTTCCCGGAAAGGGAGACCGCGTACATACTCTCAATCACGGTGACGGCACGATTGATCTGAAGGTCAATGACTCGTACATCATCAATCTTGACTCCGGCGGCCAGACGGTCCTAAAGGAATCCCACTTTAAACTCATATAACCATGGTCAACTACATCTTCATTGGGCTTTATGCCGTCGCAGCCGTCGTGCTGTATTGCTTCTACCGTCGTCTCCGTCGGAGACAAGACATCCTCTCAAAGAGCGAGGCCATCCTCGAGAACAAGAACGCGGACCTCGTGAAACAGTTGGATATCCTCGAAGCGGAGCGTCGCACACACGAGGAGAATGTACGCTCGTTTAGGGAAGTCGCCATCGACTCGTACAATGAAATGTCCGCGTCGTACGCGGTCTCGGACTCCGATGTGATGAAATACAAGACCGACAAGGCCATCGCCAACATCGCGAAGAACCGAATCGCGCACATCATCGCCAATGACATCATCCGAAAATTCGAGCCTACGAGAGAGACGCGGGACGGTCACGACATCTACACATACAACCTAAAAGTGAAAGAGTGATGCTATCCCTCAACAAAACCTCTGTTCTCCGTAGGATGGTCTCCAGCAATGGATACTATTCGAACCGTATGGCAAGAATGGACCGCGAATGCTCGTTCTATGTCGAGCAGATGTCGGTCGCAAAGAACGGGATTCTTCGGAAGGCATTCGCCAGGATGGCCTCCATCTATCTCAAAAGATACGCATACTACCTACAAAAATGCACGGAAAATGAACTACGGAATCGTATTCAAGCAAGTCCGAGAAGCAACGGGAATGTCTAGGCCCGAACTTGCGAAAAAACTGGGAATGACGAAGTCTGCGCTCTGGAAAATCGAGAATAGGCAGTCCATTCCGAAACAGACCACCATCGACGCGCTGTCAAAACTGACGGGCGTCCCTGTAGCCAGAATCGTAATCGAGTCCATCGAACCAGAGGACTTCTTCGTTTAAAGAAAGACCCGCCGGAACCGCAAAACCGACGGGTCTTTTGGCTTAATGTAGATAAGCCCAAATCTTGTCGTGTGACGGCCAGTCGTCGTCTGCAAGCCATCTGAGCGTCCGTATCAGTCTCTTAATTCGTTCTGCGTTGGATTCTTGGGTTCCCATTCTTCGTCATACGGACATCGAGCATCACTTTCGCCTTCGAGTCGAACATCCTCTTTCCAGACGGGTTCGGGTTCGGGCGCACGACGACAGGAACGCTCGTGAGGAGCTTCGAGCCGCTATCCTTCGGCTTGCCGGACTTGACCGTTATTTTAACCTTCGCCCGCTTCATTTCCTATATGTGTAGTATCAATTTTCGCAACGGCTTGCGGAATGTCCAGGCGGTCAGCGCCAGAGACAACCCCAGAAGCCACCAAAACGCCCGTAGACGGAACTTCTGCCACCAAGATAACTCTTTCTCCACATACTCCGTAACGACGGTCTCCTTGGCGGTTTCTGACTCTTTCTCGTGGACGGCGGTCGTGTCGCTGACATGGACATCCACGGGAACATAAATCGTCTGCGGTTTCGTCTCGAGAGAGTGGAAGAGAAGACCGTCCATAACCTTCGCCACGGAGATGGCGTATTGGTTCTCCAGACGCGAAGAATCATCCTTCGTTACATTCTTCTCTATGATGATTGGAATCTCCACTTTCACGGAGTCGTGGACGATGCGGTCGCGTATGATGATGCTGTCCCGCGTCTCCGTGACCGTGACGATGGTCTCCCTGGGTTTCAATAAGGAACACGAGGTTGTAAGAAAAGAACCCAGAATACCCAATAAACACAAACTACGGACCGATAGCCCCCGTGTTCCTATGTTTTCGTGATTGTCCATCCAGTCATTCCAAAGTTAATCGTTGCGGCGAGATAGGCATCCTCGTACGACTCGTACGGTCCGAGCGCCTCCTCTGACGATGTGATTACCCAATAGTTCATTTCTTGAGATAGTCTTTGATGCCATCGACGATTACCTCTGCGCAGGTCGCCTTGCCGATGTCGGTGTTCAGATACCTTACATCCTCCCTGTTGTCTTGGAAGAAATTCTCGATTAGCACGGCTGGGCAATACGATTTCTTGATGATTGTGAAATCGTTCTCGAAATCGTGTCCGTACTGCGTGTTCGAATAAGCCCGTACCGTCAGAGGAGCCTTGAACGCAGTCTTCGCCCTCTGCCAGATGCATTCGGCAAGGATATCTGCCTTCGTAATGCCCCTAGTCGTGAAGATCGACCACCCCCTCGCCGTCATCCACTCGCTACCAGATCCAGCGGCGTTGTTGTGGATTGAGACGAGAATGGTGTTGTTCTTGTCGAACTTGTTCGCCCTTCGACAGCGTTCCTCCAGCGGGATGTCGTTGATTTCTGGGACGAGAAGCGACGCGTCGTACCCCTCTGCCTGGAGGATGTCGCATACCATACACGCGAGTTCCCGACACCACTTGTACTCGCGAAAGTACAGTGGTGACGAGAACATATTCTTCACGGCGTCTGGGGATCGCTTCCCTGCGGTGTCGATCCCGTGGCCATTGTCAACAAGGATTTTCATAATTGTCTTTCTTTTAGGCAGTTAGACCTTTTTGTAAAAATCCACTACCCCAGAGGGGCTTCAGAAGTCAGTCGATTAGGGCCGTTTCATAATGGATTCCAACCACTTCTTGTTCTTCCGCTTCCATTCTTCGTATTGTTCCTCGCTCCGTCTTTCGGGTTTCTTCTTCGGTTTCAAAGGGCAGAAGTTAGAATTTCGCAGTATAAAAAGTGTCCATCCCGAAAAGCAAACCGTCTTCGTAATAATCTATACTTTCCGGCTCAATAGAAATTCCTATCTCGGGCAGGTTAATCTGTGCAATAACCGAATGTTGAATCATACTTACAACGGATATAAGCCCGGGCGCACCAGATACCCCACCAGATTCGATGAAGATTTGACCGTTCACGAAACACGAATCTTGCATATATGCCAATCTTTGAATGTCGAATCTTTCTATAATATCACTTTCGGAATAAGTAACATTCCCACCCGTTGGTGATGGCATTTCAAAGGCGAAAAATCTCGTTACATTTGTGGTGTCTAATAATGTGTATGCGTATAAGATTCCGTTCTCTTTGTCCAATACGAAATTCCCGTATGTCCTTGTATCTCCTGCCCCATCCGTCCATAAAGAAGAATTGGTAAAACCGACATTAATTGTTTGAACATTGGAGCAAGAGAAAACCCCACCGATTTCCGTAATACGAAATCCGTATAATGTACCCTTTTGGATTCCATCCTCATAAGAGTTCACATATAATACAGGGAAATCGTCACTCGCTGAATACTTTTCGCCAAAGAAAACCGCATTACAATGTAGTGCAACACCAAGACTAAAAGTTCCGAGAGTTGCCTTGTTTACAAGGTCATACACGATAACATTCCCGGTAGAAAGACAAAGGAAAAATTTATCATCATAACAAGCACCGCCTTGATGCCCAGCATTGTAGATTGTTCCGAATGAATTAAGAACAAATTGCTGACGATTCAAAGAAATTTTCTCGCCGTAATAAAACGCATTCCCGGAACTTCTATCGGTCAATTTATCCACTCTTGCCACAAGGCCGTCACCGACTTTCAATGTCGGGTCGGCCATATTTTGAAACACATAAACATAAAGATAGTGTGCATCATACGGGGTGATGAGAGTTGTGTTTCCGCTTGCCAATGACACCGTATCGGTGAATCCCGTTGCCATATCTGGATAAGTCTCCGGGCGAATCCCCTCATTTGAATATGTCGGCATCGTTTTCAAGAACGCATAATTATAACCCACTGCCGGAGTATTAATTATATACTCCACACCGCCAACCACAGGAATCATATAATGTCCGGGGAGAGAACGATTTTCCCACCCGACAACTGCGGCCATATTTATATTTCCGTTTCTATGAATACCAAGAGAAACCGTTTGCCCTGTTGTGGCGTATAGTGCATTACTAACATCGTCCACCTTTCCTTCGATGATTTCTATATCCTCATCAACATTGTCGAATCGGCCCGATGTCCCATCAATAGGCGACCAAGCATTATTTCCATTGACTTTTATAATATTTGATGTCACAACCTTAAATGAAGGTCGAACAAATGCACTATCAGACGGCATCGTAACCGTTCTCGGATTTGCATTTGCGCCATAGGTCTGCAACACATCTTTGTTCGCATCATAAATAACGAGTCTGCAATTTCCGTCATTTCCTCCCGTTGCCCATTCTACCGAATCATTTGCCGAAACGGGGATGTAATCAATACCATAATACCAAGTGTCGCTTGATTGAACCGCCCCTGTTGTATCATAATATCCCGCCGCATAATTTTGCTGAATCCCATACAAATCGGCCTCTAATTGGTCGAGTTCTGCCTGGGTGGCATAAGTGGTAAGATCGATGGTTGTGTCACCGATATTTTCCCACGCATAGGACGAGCCGCTTGCGAAGGTCATATAGCGGTCGTAGTTGTTCGCCGTTCCCGTGGCGACCATATAAATCTTGCCAGTCGTGGAGGACGAGGCGGCGAGAGTGCCAGTGTAGTTCGTGGTGTTGTATGTGACGACAACCCCAGCGGGGATGTTCGCGACAACCGGGGTCGAGGCTCCGTCCCAACAGAGGATGGCCTCCGTGACGGCGCTCCCGTTCAAACCCATCACGCACGAGACATCCGTGATCGGGTAGACGATCTGGCCGTTCTTCTTCAGTTGAATAGTATTCGGTGTAGTAGGCATTGTTATATTGTGTTTATTGGTTACTCGTTAGCGCACTCCCAAGTCGGAATATTGAGTGAAAAGGAAACGCCCCCGATTTCCGTGACGGCGTCGGGATGGAGGACGAAGTACTTACCGCCCTCGAGCTTTCCATAGACATTCGCCGGCTCGTTGTTGTTCTCGACCGCGAAGTAGAAGATGGTCTCCTTCATCGCGCCAGTTTTCGGGACAACCTTCAGATGCACCTTCTCCGTGCCGGAGAAAGAACCGTTGATGAAGATGAGTCCGTAATGGTCGGACATCACGAAGTCGGCATCGTCGAACGGGATGTACCCGCCGCTCTGACCCTGGTACTGAATCTGGGAGACTTCACTCTTGTCGTAGACGATACCGACCGATCTGACCTCTACGGGCAGCGCGTATTCCGTAATGCCGTACTGAATGGCGACATAGGAGTTCGTGTAGAACCACGGGGACTTGCCCATCCGATAATTCGAGGACGGAGCGCAAACCATAGTGATGAGATTGGAGTTGTAGCCGGTGACGCGCCAGGTTCCGATGGTAACCGTGTACTGCC
>Ga0265298_10005653_pt1 | contig 15604 bp, 8 predicted proteins | sample AusTroGonzalo_MG_3_FD_193486 | JGI IMG/M metagenome (GOLD analysis project Ga0265298, IMG submission 193486) | Bovine rumen microbial communities from tropical cattle in Woodstock, Queensland, Australia - Gonzalo_01 | ecosystem: Host-associated > Mammals > Digestive system > Stomach > Rumen ... | reverse complement strand
GAGCTTTAAGCCCACCAACAGGCCCAGGATGATGCCCACGGCGACGCCGGTGAGGAAGCCATAGAGCGAGGGACCTTCCAGTTCTCCGTGCCGGATGGTCTCCCAGACCAGCAGGCCGATCCAGACGAAGGCCATCGGCAGTCCGAACTTGATCCAGTCGGCGTGGATCTTCCTATACTTGTGGAGACCTTCGGCGGCGGAGAGCATGTCGCTGTCCACGCTGGGGATGTGCCGGTTCGTGAAGACGGTGTAGATGATGCAGAAGAGCATCAGCGCGACGTTGAAGATCAGGAAAGGGGTGGAAACGCCCAGGTTATGGAGAGAAGGCGTCATGAGGATGGCGGCAACGCCGAAGAGGATGGGAACGTTGGACTTGAAGCGCAGGCGGCTGGCGGTCGCGTTGCAGGATTTGCGGAGGATGCGCTCGTTGACGATCTTCTGGCTGTTCAGCTTATCCTTGAGCTGGTGAAGCTGCTGCTGCATTTCGAGGAGGGTGGTATCGGTGTTTTCCATGTTACTGCATTCTTTTGAGTTGTTCCTTGATTCTGACAAGACGGACGGACACGTTCTTGGCTGAGATGCCCACGATCTGGCCGATTTCATCGTAACTGAGGTTCTCCAGCCAGAGCAGGACGATCGCCCTGTCAAAAGGCCCCAGTTTGGAGATGCGTTCGCGCAGGAGGCCGGCCTGCCGGGTCCCTTCGTCCGTGTCCTCGAACAGATCGATGTCGAGGGACAGGGGCTCGGTGCGGGGTCTGCGCCGCTGCGTCCGGTCGTGGGAGATACAGGTGTTGAGGCTCACTTTCCAGATCCAGGTCCCTACTCCGGAGTCGCCGCGGAAGGATCCGGAACCCTTCCACAGGTTGATGAGGATTTCCTGGAAGAGGTCGGCTACCTCGTCTTTGTCGGTCGAGAACATGTAGCACACGGTGTAAATCGTGCTGCGGTGCTCTCTCACCATCTTTTCAAATTCGTGTTCAGTCATCGTCTTGTTTTTTGTTTCTGTCCGTTAGACGCAGAAACTTCCGAAAAACTACAGCAAACAGGAATTTTTTATTCGTAATCGCCGGAATGCTTCCCGCAAAGATAGTCAGATTGGTTGTCAAAGCCGAAAAAAAAGGTAAATTTGTAGTATGTCAATACTCAGTCGGAAATATCCGTTCGAGCAGAGCAGCCATTGGCTCCGGGACAGCGCGGTCTATTGCATCGTCGTTTTCCTGATTCTGTATTTCCTGCAGCCTTTCGGTTTCAGCGGGACCGAGGGAAACAAACTCCTGCTCTCCGCCCTGTTCGGCGTCCTGACATTCCTTTGCTGCGCTGTCTATGGCTGGGCCGTCGCCCAACCGCTGCAAAAGCGCGTGAAGCCCTGGCGGATCTGGCACCAGGCCCTGACGGTCCTCGGCATGGTCCTGTTCATCGGCATCTGCAACTACATCCTGTTCTCCGTCTATTTCCATTATCCGTTCTTTGCCTGGTGGCTTTTCCTGCGGTTCCTGTACTGGACCCTGATCATCGGTGTCATGGTCTCGGCGCTCTCCGTCGGCACGTCCTATTACCGGCATCTGCGCGGTCAGCTGGATACGCTGCTGGAGAAGACGACGGAGGAGCAGAAGGGCGTCACGGTCACGATTCAAGACACGCGCGTGCGGGGGAATGATGTAAGTCTGCCCATCAACGACCTGCTGTATGTGGAGGCCCAGAAGAACAATGTGGTTGTCGGTCTTGTGAAAGACGGCAAGCTGGCCAGGGAGGAACTCCAGACCACCCTCGCGGCCGTGCTTAACGACCTGGGTGAATATGAAAACATCTTCCAGTGCCACCGTTCGTTCATCGTGAACTTGAACAACATCACTTCCGCGAAGGGGAACTCCAACGGCTACACCCTGGAGCTCGGCGGCGGCCTGGCAACGGTCCCCGTATCCCGCTCCTTCGTACCCAAACTGAAGTCGTTCATCGCTTAGTCATTCGTCCTGAAAAATAGCATCTGGGCCGGTCGGATAGCTTTTCGTCCGGCCTTTTCGTTGTCTGTCCGGAGAATTTGGAAGACTGTTTTCCGGTGCACATATTTGCACCATGAAACACTTGCTGACAACTCTCATCCTGGCGCTCACGGCCCTCTCCGGAGCCTTCGCGCAAACGCAGATCAACGGTACGGTCACCGATGCCCAAGGGCCCGTCGTCGGTGTCAATGTCTTTGTGGTCGGAACCCTGGACGGCAGCATCACCGACACGCTGGGCCGCTTCTCCTTCCAGACCAAGAAGACGGGCGAACTTACCTTACGCGCGTCGATGCTGGGCTATGAGGACGAAACCCTCGTGGCCGACGCCTCCAAACTTAATAATGTGAAATTCCGCCTGCGCGAGAAGGCCGCCTCCATCGACGAGGTCGTCGTGACTGCGAGCACCTACAGCATCGGCAAGAGCGACCGGATCAAGACCGTGGACGCCCTCGACGTCGTGATGTCCGGCAATTCCTGCGGAGACATCGTGGCCGCGCTCCAGGTCCTGCCCGGCACCCAGAAGGTAGGGGAGAACGGAAAGCTCTATGTCCGCGGCGGCGAAAGCGAGGAGTGCCAGACCTTCGTGAACGGTATGCACGTCCTTGTCCCGTACAGCACGAACGTGGAAGGACAGAACCAGCGTGGCCGCTTCTCGCCGTTCCTTTTCAAGGGAATGAGCTTCTCCTTGGGCGGCTACGGCGGCGAATACGGCCAGGCGCTCTCTTCCGTCCTGCCGATGGAAACCACCGACGTCGCAACGGGCGACAAGCTTGGCGTGAGCGCCTCCCTCGTGGACTGGAACGTCGGCGGTACCAAATCCTTCAAGAAGAGCAGCCTCTCCTTCAACGCCGACCTGACCGACCTGGGCATGTACACGAAAATTCTCCCGGACCGTGTCGACTGGACCCGCCCTTACCAGAAAATCTCGGGCGAGGCGCAGTTCAAGTCGGAACTCTCCCGGAACGTCGTCCTGAAGACCTACGCCGGCTACGACAGAACCAACGTCGGCATGCGGACGGACGGCAGGAACCTGTCGATGACAGAGAATAATGTGTATGCCAATGCCACCGTGCGGGCCCAGCTCGGCAAGGGCTATACCCTCTTCGCCGGCGTCGCGGAATCCTTCGTCCTCAGCGACATCACTGACGCCCTCGTCGCCGGAGACCGCTACCACAACACTCGGAACGAGGTCCATCTGAAGACGGAACTCCAGAAGCGCTTCACTCCGACGCTGAAGATGTCGGCCGGCATCGAAGACTACATCCGCTCCAGCGTCAAGCGATACGACGAAACGGGCTATGACCTTGACTATAACCTCCTTGGCGCCCATGTCGATGCGAATGTGCGTCTGGTCCCCAAGCTGTTCCTGAACCTCGCGGCGAGAGGGGAGCGGGTCGATTACAGCCGCGAGTGGATGCTGATGCCCCGCGCCACGCTGAGCTTTGTGCCGGGCAAGCGCTTCCAGGCTTCGCTGATGGCTGGCCGCTACAGCCAGACCCCGGAAGACGACTATATCGCCCGGGGACGCTACGAGCTGCGCCAGAGCACGGCGGACCACCTGATCCTCAGTATGCAATACGGTACGGACAAGACCATGGTCAGATTTGAGCCCTATTACAAGTGGTATCACCACCTGCCGCTGGTTGCGGACGGCGTCTATACCGCGGACGGATATGGATACAGCCGGGGATTCGATGTCTATATGGAGAACGCCTCTCTCGTGAATAACCTCACCCTCACGGCGGCCTATTCCTTCAATGATTCCCAGCGCCTTTATCTGGACTTCACCGCCCCGCGGACTCCGGAATACGCCTCGAAGCACAACCTCCGGATGACGGCAAAATACGGCATCGGCAAAGTCATCCTGGGCCTGGCGGAGACCTATGCCAGCGGCCGCGTCTATGCCGCCGGAACGACGCCCTTCTACAACAGCCTGGACGCCAACATCACCTGGCTCGTCCATCCGAAAGTGATTGTCTATGGCTCCCTCAACAACCTGACCGGCCGCACGAACGTGTACCGGATCAACCCTGACGGAACGCAGGTGACCGCCACGCGGGACCGCTTCCTCTATATCGGAATTTTCGTTTCACTCAAAAACAACAAAGCATATGACATCTCGAATTTTTAAGCCGATGATTCTCGCCATCGTCCTGATGGCGGCGGCTGCCGGCCTTTGCCGTGCGCAGGAACCCACCATGGAAGCCCTCCTCGGGCAGACCCTCTCTAAGCTTCAGGGGAACGATCCCGAAGCCATCGTGAACTGCATCGCCGAGCTGAAGCGCATCGAAGCGATGTTCCCGGACGAAGAAACGCCCAAGTTCTACATCGCCCTGCAGAGCCTCAATTATGCCGTGATGAACCCGCACGCCGACCGGACGGAAACCATGGTGGCCGAGGCGGAGGAAAGGATCAATCAGCTGCAGGAGCTGAAGGGAGTGAACGATGTGAACGAGTCCAATCTCTGCACCCTGAAGGGATTCCTGTACATGGTACGCATCGTCCAGGACCCGGCCCAGAACGGCCGCAAGTACTACCTGGACGTGATGGAGAACTATGAAAAAGCGCTGAAGCTGAATCCCGACAATGCGTTGGCGAAACAGCTCCAGCAGAAGTTCCAGGAAGGAATGAGGCAGCGCTGATTACTTGCCGTATTTCCGGTAGAAGGCCTCGACCCTCTCCTTGAAGTCGGGGACGAAATCACGGGTGAAGTCGTCGGAATCGAGCGTTTCGACGATTTCACCCGATTCATATTTGCCCCGCATCATCTTGATGTAGTCGCGGCACTCTTCCTTCTTGTTGTCGAAGTCGTCCAGCAGCCATTTGTCATCGACCTTCTTCATGACGATCTTGTACTCCCGGGCGTCGACCTCCGGACTGACCTGTCCGTCCCAGTCGTCCCGGACGGTGATGACGGCCGTCGCGTGGTTCTTGGAGGGCTTGGAAACGGACTTCACGCCGTAGACGGGCGTGCTGCCGCCGTTTCCGGTCACGAAATACCAGAGCCATTCGTTGTCGCCGATGTTTGCGTAGTCGTCCACCGGGGCGTCGAAAGCCTCGGATAGGAGCTGGAAGAACTCGGGCGTCATCTGGGTCTCCGCTTCCGGTTTCAGTTCGTGGTCGGGGATATAGTTACACAGTTCCAACGCCCTCGCGGTCAGGTCCTCCTTGGGCTGGTTGCACGAGAAGAACGGGAAAAGAAGGCAGGCGAAAAGTAAAAACCGTTTCATGGTAAAATAGCGTTTTGTTTACACTAAGGTACGGAAAAACTGCCGAAAAACAAAAAGGGCAGGAACAAACGTCCTGCCCGGCCTTGTCCAAAAAAGCCGTTCTTACTTCTTGAAGAAACGGTTATAGAGTCCTAGGAAGCCGGCTCCGTGGCGGGCTTCGTCCTTGGCCATTTCGTGGATGGTGTCGTGGATGGCGTCGTAGCCGAGCTGCTTGGCGCGGGTGGCGATGGCGAGCTTGCCTTCGCAGGCGCCGGCCTCGGCTTCGTAGCGTTTCTTGAGGTTGGTCTTGGTGTCCCAGACTACCTCGCCGAGGAGTTCGGCGATGCGGGCGGCGTGGTCGGCCTCTTCAAAAGCGTAGCGCTTGAAGGCGTCGGCGACCTCCGGGTAGCCCTCGCGCTCCGCCTGGCGGCTCATCGCGAGGTACATGCCCACTTCGGAGCATTCGCCGGCGAAGTGGTCCTGGAGACCGGCCCAGACCTCCGGATCGCAGCCCTTGGCGACGCCGAGGACGTGCTCGCAGGCCCACTGGGGCTTATTGGCCTCTTCCTTTACCTCCACGAACTTTTCGGCCTTCGCATGGCATACGGGGCACTCGGCGGGCGGATTCTCGCCTTCATGGACATAACCGCAGACTAAACAACGGAATTTCTTTTTCATGTCAGTGTTAAATGTGGTTTTGAATAGTTCTAAATACAAAGATAGATATTTTCCCGCAAGTTCCAACAGTCGTTTGAAAAGTCCCGGGGGATTGCGTATATTAGGCAAGAAATTACTATGCTTGTGCAATAGTTTGGCATAAGGGGCGTATATCTTTGCAGCATGACACCGTTTTTGAAACAGGTCGCCGCCCACTACCTGGCGACCGGACTGGAAAATACGTGCTTCGTCTTCCCGAACCGGCGGTCGGCCGTCTTCTTCCGGAAGTACCTCGGCGACCTGCTCCGGGAGGGCGGGTCTGACCGTCCGATGCATGCCCCGATGTCCTTGACCATCAACGACTTTTTCTATAGGGTCCATGACGGCGAGGTCACGGAGCGCATTCAGCTGCTGCTGGAGCTGTACGAGGCATACAAGGCCGTCTATCCCAAGGCCGAACCCCTGGACGAGTTCATCTTCTGGGGTGAGGTCATCCTCTCCGACTTCGACGATGTGGACAAGTTCCTCGTGGACGCGGAGGACCTCTTCACCGACGTGGCGGACTTCAAGGGCATCCAGGACGACTACAGCCATCTGTCGGAGGTCCAGCGGGAGGCCGTGCGCCATTTCCTCAGCCATTTCCGTGACCACAACGGCCGACTGACCGTCCATCTGGACACGGACGACAAGACCGTCAAGGCGCGCTTCCTCCAGATCTGGAACATCCTCTACCCCCTCTATGTCGCGTTCGGGAAACGCCTCCGGGAACGGGGGATGGCCTATGAGGGCATGGTATACCGGAGTCTGGCCGCCCGCCTGAAAGGGGGCGATTCCGTCACGGAGGTGCTGGCCGGTGTCTTCCCGGAGGTCGGGAAATACGTTTTCGTGGGCCTGAACGCCCTGAACGAGTGCGAGCGGACGGTCCTCGGCAAGATGCGGGACGCCGGCATCGCCGAGTTCGCGTGGGACTATGTCTCCGATGCCATCCGCGACCCCCGGAACAAGTCCTCCTTCTTCATGCGGGACAACGTCCGCAGCTTCCCGAATGCTTTCAAGGTCGATGCCGACGGCATCGGCACGCCCGCCTTCCATGTGGTCAGCGTCCCTTCCTCCGCCGGCGAGGCGAAACTGGCCCCGGAAATCCTCCGCCGCTGTCCCGTGGACAACCCGGTGGAAACCGCCTTCGTCCTTCCGGACGAGAACCTCCTGATCCCCCTGCTGAACGCCATCCCGCCGGAATACGGCAGCATCAACGTCACCATGGGCTGCGCGCTTACGGGCGGGTCGATATACGCTCTGATGTCCGCCGTCGCCACGATGCAGCAGCGGTTGCGTGAGAAGGCTGGCGGCTGGTATTTCTACCACCGCGAGGTCCGTTCCATCTTCTCCAACAGCCTCTTCCGGGCAGTTCTGACGCCGGAGGAGGAACAGGTCGTCAAGAAAGTCAAGAAAGAAGCGAAATACTACATCCCGCAGGATGATCTGCAGGGCGGTCCGCTCTTGGACTTGGTGTTCCGTCCCGTGATCCTGCAGCCTAAGGAAGCTGATGTCGCCCGGAACCGGGCCGTCGCCGCTTACCTCTCTGACATCGTCAGTTACGTGGGCTGGAAACTCCGCGGCGTGGAGTCGATGCTCCTGGAGCTGGACTTCGCCAAGCGCTATCTCCAGAGTGTCAATCTGCTCGACGGCATCGGCCTGGACGTCCTGCCCGCCACCTGGCTGCATCTGCTGGACCAGCTCCTCGCCGGCGAGTCCGTCCCGTTCCGGGGCGAGCCGCTGGAAGGGCTCCAGGTGATGGGCCCGCTGGAGACGCGTTCCTTGGATTTCCGGAACCTGGTGATCCTGTCGGCCAACGAGGGAACCTTCCCGCGTCGCGCCAGCAGCGCTTCCTTCGTTCCGCCGGAACTCCGCAAGGGCTTCGGGCTGCCTACTTTCGAGTATCAGGACAGCGTGTGGGCCTATTATTTCTACCGGATGATCCAACGGGCGGAGCATGTCTGGCTTCTGTACGACAGCCGTACCGAAGGCCTCAAGACGGGAGAGGAGAGCCGGTATATCAAGCAGTTGGAGTATCACTTCCGCGTGCCGCTGGAGCGTTTCGTCGCGACGGCGGGAATGAAGCTGGCGCCGGAGAAGAACGAGATACCCAAGACGTCGGAGGACATTGACACCATCCGCAATGGCGTCCTTTCCGCCTCTTCCCTTCAGAACTATCTGTATTGTCCGGCCAAGTTCTATTATCACTTCGTCAAGCATCTTGAGACGGAGGACGAAGTGGCGGAGTCGCTGGATGCCGGCAAGCTGGGCAATGTGTTCCATAAGACGATGCAGGCCCTGTACGAGCCCTTCCAGAAAAGCGGCGAGCTCCTGCGAGTCTCCGACATCGACAGGATGGTCGCGGACCGGAAAGCCGTCAAGAAGACGGTCCGGACCCTCATCAAGGAGGAGATGCAGACCATCGACGTATCCGGCCGCGACCTGGTCGTCGAGGAAGTCATCGTGGAATATGTCCTCCAGACCCTGAAGCACGACCGGGAACTTCTGGTGCAGGCCGGTTCGGAGGGATTCCGGATCCTGGACCTGGAGGAGAAGATGTCCGGCGAATTCGAAGGCTTCCGGCTCATCGGCTTCGCGGACCGCATCGACACGTATCAGAACGGGGAAGTCCGCATCGTGGACTACAAGACAGGCCGCGTGGAGAACGAGGACATCAACATCACCGACGACAATGCCGAATCGGTGGTGGCGAAACTCTTCGGCAACTCGAACGCCGGCCGTCCCAAGATCGCCCTGCAGCTGTTTATCTACGACCTCCTTTCGCAGGAGCAGGCGTCCATGAAGGGGAAGCCCATCGTCAACTCCATCTATTCTGTCTCGCGCATGTTCACGGCGCCGCTGGAGGACCGCCCCCAGAGCGCGGAATTCACGCGTCTCACCCGGGAGCGCCTGAAGGAAATGCTGGCGGAAATGGTGGACCCGGACGTCCCGTTCCGCCGGACGGAAGAACTCCGCACCTGCGGTTATTGTGATTTCAAAATGATCTGCGGCCGATGATTAAGATATTGAAAGCCTCGGCCGGTTCGGGAAAGACCTACAACCTGGCCCGTGAATACATCCGTCTCCTGCTGGTCAAGAAAGACCCGCAGGCATACCGCCATATCCTCGCCGTGACCTTCACCAACAAGGCCACCGACGAGATGAAGCGCCGCATTCTGAAGGAACTTTACATCCTGTCCGTCACGCCTGAGGAATCGCCTTATTACAAGGACTTTGTGCCGTCGGTGTTCCCGTCGGCGAAAGCGCTCCAGGAGCGCGCCTCCGGGCAGCTGAGCGGCATTCTGCACGACTATTCGTCCTTCGCCGTCTCCACCATCGACAAGTTCTTTCAGCAGACGCTGCGCGCGTTCTCCCGCGAGATCGGCCAGTTCGCCTCCTACCAGGTGGAACTGGACAAGGCCTCGCTGGTGGAGGAGAGCGTGGACCGCATCCTGGATTCCCTGACGGAGGAGGACAAGGGCCTGCTGGACTGGCTCACGGACAACGTGAAGGCCGGTCTGGCGGAGGGGAACCGGTTCAATCTGGAGCCGCCCCTCAAGACGATGGCCGTGAACTTGAAATCCGTCGACCACGACGAGGCCGTCCGCCGCTTTGGCATCGACGAACAGAAGTCCTATGCGAAGGAGCATCTGAAGGAGGTTCGCAAGGGCTGCGAGGCCCTCGTACGCGCCTATGTGAAGGATCTGGAAGCGGCCGCCACCGCGGTGCTGGACGTGCTCGAACGGCACGGCATCGCCCCGGAAGACAGCAATCGCGGCTTCCTGAAGGCGCTGTATCTGTACCAGGACCTGGATCCCCATGCGGCGATCGAACCGCCGAAGGACACGTTCATGGAGAAGGCGGGGGATTCCACGAAATGGTTCGCGAAATCCAAGGATAAGTACCGTGTCGAGCTGGAAGGCGATTTGGAGGGCCCTTTGAACGCTTTCTGCGACTTGTTCGGGAAGCGTTTCAAGGAGTACTCGACCGCCCGCCTCATCGGGGCGCAGGTCTATGGTCTGGGCATCGCCGGGGAGCTTCGGAAGGCTTTCGAGGAGGTCCAGCGGGAGAAGAACGTCATCTCGATCGAAGATTCCAACACCATCCTCAAGGACATCATCGACGGTTCCGACGCCCCGTTCGTGTACGAGAAACTGGGCGTCCGCTTCGAGGACTTCCTCCTGGACGAGTTCCAGGACACGTCCACGATCCAGTGGGAGAACTTCCGTCCGCTGTTGCAGAACAGCGAGGCCGGTGGGTTCGACAACCTGGTCGTGGGCGACGTGAAACAGTCCATCTACCGCTGGCGGGGTTCTGACTGGAACCTGCTGGATGCCGGCCTCCAAGGGGAGTTCGGCCTGAAACCCGGCTCCGAGACCGTCCTGGACGGTAACTACCGCACCTGCCGGGCGATTGTGGAGTTCAACAATGCCTTCTTCGCTTACGCGGCGGAGCAGCTGGACAACCTGCTGGGCGGAGACGACATCCGCCGGATCTACAAGGACGTGGGCCAGCAGGTCCGTGTCAATGAGAAGGCCGAAGGTTCCGTGGACGTCCGCTTCTGCGAGGACGATGAAGGGGAGATGGAGGCGGTCATGGAAGGCATCCGGGATGTCATTGACGCAGGAGGCGAATACGGCGACATCGCCGTTCTCGTGCGGAACAATGCGGAAGGGTCCGAGGTGGCGGCCAGGATCGTGGCGGAAGGCATCCCGGTCGTGTCCGACGATTCTCTCTTCGTGAAGTCGTCGGTGACCGTGCGGCGCCTGGCGTCCCAGCTGTCGCTGGTGGACGCGCCCGATACGCAGGATACAGCCACGGTCGCGGGCTTCCTGGCCCGGTCCATGGACATCCGCATCCCGGAACACTACCATTCGCTCGTGGACCTGGCGGAATCGCTCCTGCGCGACCTCCGCGAGGCGGATCCCGCCGTCTTTGACGCGGAAATCCCTTACGTGCAATCCTTTATGGACTATCTCCTGGACTGGACGGCCACCAAGGGCAACGACCTCGCCGCTTTCCTGCGCGACTGGGACGCGGCGGATCCGAAAATCGCCTCGCCCGAAACCGGCTCCGCCGTCCGGGTGATGACGGTCCATAAGTCCAAGGGCCTGGAGTTCCCGTACGTCATCTTCCCGTTCGCGGAAAAGGTGGGCCTGTTCAAGGGCTCGTCCTACTGGTGCCGCCCCGCCGTAGAGGGTACCCCGCTGGACACCTTTGCCGACGGCGTTTATCATGTGGAACTCTCCGGCACCTCGGAGCGCACGCTTTTCGCCGAGGATTATCACCGCGAGCGGAAGCTCCAGTTCATCGACAACATCAATGTCTTCTACGTTGCCCTGACGCGGGCGAAGTACGGCTTGAAGGTCATCGCGAAGATGCCCTCCAAGGTTGTGATCGAGGCGGTGAAGGACGGTGCCCCGGCCGATTGGAAGAATCTGTCCCAGGTGCTCTACGGCTTCGTGAGGACGACGGACTTCCACGCCGGAACGATGTATGACTTCGGGTCGATGGAGCGGAAGGCCGGGCCTGCGGAGCCACTGTCGGTGGGCTATCCGTCCTTCCCGGCGGGGGACCGCGGACGCCTGAAGTTCAGCCGCGACGCGGCCGACTACTTCGGCCCGGACGGCCTCGTCGGCCCCGACGCGTCCAACCGTCTCCGCGGCCTGGTCCTGCACGACATCCTCGCCGCCGTCACCGTGCCCGGGGACCTGCCCCGCGCCGTGGACCGCGCCGTCGCGTCCGGCGAGCTGCCGCGCGCGGACCGCGACCGCACCCTCCGCTTCCTGGAGGCGGAAATCGCCTCCGTCGCCGACCGTGGCTGGTTCGCGGAGGAAGGCGTCCACGTCCTGAACGAGTCCCCGCTCATCGGCCCCGACGGAGCGGACCTCCGCCCGGACCGCGTCGTCATCGGCCCCGACGGCTCCGCCGCCATCATAGACTACAAGTTCGGCGTTCCCGAGAAGAAGCATCAGGACCAGGTACGCACTTACATGGGCCTTTACCGCGCCCTCGGACACGCTCCGGTCACCGGAACCTTATGGTATATTCGAGAAAAAGGGGAGGATGAATGGGTGGAAATTCAGGAATAATCCTTATCTTTGGAAAGAACACTGAATCAAACCTCTATGATTTTAATCCGTAAACGCCTCCTCCCCGGAGTGATGGCGCTTTTCCTGGCCGTTCCGGCCCTGTCCCAAGAGGACGGGCTTCCGATTTATCTCAACACGGCGTATTCCTTCGAGGAGCGTGCGACGGACCTTGTCTCGCGCCTGACCCTCGAGGAGAAGCAGAGCCTGCTGGGTAACAATATGGCCGCCATTCCCAGGCTCGGCCTGAAGAACTACAACGTCTGGAGCGAGGCGCTGCATGGCGTCCTTTCCGGCGCGAACCCTTCCGTCGGCCTTCCGGGGCCGTCATCCTTCCCGAACAGCGTGGCCATCGGCTCTTCCTGGGATCCGTCCCTCGCGGAATGGATGGCATCGGCCATCGCCGATGAGGCGCGGGCCATTTACGCCACCGGAACGAAGGGCCTGACCTTCTGGTCGCCGGTCGTGGAGCCCGTGCGCGATCCCCGCTGGGGCCGCACCGGCGAGTCCTACGGTGAAGACCCGTTCCTCGCCGCGGAAATCGCCCGCGGCTTCGTCCGCGGCATGATGGGCGCCGACCCTAAGTATCTCAAGGCCGTCCCGACTGCGAAGCACTATTTCGCCAACAACAGTGAGTTCGACCGTCACGTGAGCAGTTCCAACATGGACAGCCGCGATATGCGCGAGTTCTATCTGTATCCGTACAAGCGGCTGATCGAGGACGAGAAACTGCCTTCGATCATGTCCTCGTATAATGCTGTAAATCATGTTCCTACCTCCGCTAGTGCGTATTATCTGGACACCTTGGCCCGCAGGACCTACGGCATGAAGGGTTACGTGACGGGCGACTGCGCCGCCATTCAGGATATCTATGACGGACATTACTATGCCGCCACCCGCGAGCTCGCGACGGCATATGGCCTCGCGGCCGGCGTGGACTCCGACTGCGGCAGCATCTACCAGCGTTTCGCGATCAGCGCCTACGAGCAGGGCATCCTGCCGATGGCCCATATCGACCGCGCGCTTATCAACATGTTCACCATCCGCATGCGCACCGGCGAGTTCGATCCCGACCAGATGGTGCCGTACACGAAGTATGAGCCCTCCCGCGTGAACTCGGCGGCGAATCAGGCCCTGGCGGCCGAACTGGCCGTCCGCACCGCGGTCCTGCTCAAGAATGAGAACAAGGCCCTGCCGCTGAACCCGGCGAAGCTGAAGAGCATCGCGCTCATCGGCCCGCAGGCCGACGACGTGGAACTGGGACCGTATTCCGGCCGGCCGGAGGCCTCTTCGATGATTTCCCCGTACGCGGGCATCAAGGCTTGGCTGAAGGACAAGGGATATGACGTGGATGTGCGCCTGGCCGTGGGCGGTGACATCAAGAGCAAGAGCAACCTCCTGTATATCGGCTACTTCGAAATCGAGAAGACCGACGGCTCTACCACCCGCTACGACGCCACCAAGTTCACCGCCTGCGCCGATGGCATCACTGTCGGTTCCGGCATGGGCGAGGAGGATCAGGTCCGCACCATCGACGATGGCTCCTGGACTGCTTACGACAACATCGACATTACCAATATCGAGAACATCACCGTCGGCCTGAACATCCCGACGGAGGGCGGTATCGTGGAAATCCGCGTGGGCGGTCCGGACGGCAACCTGATCGGCCGGATCGAGGCTACGCGCGCTTCCGGCGCCCGGGTGGGCGGCGTTTACGGCGCCAGCATGCCCATGAAGACGAGTGCCCTGAAGCTTGGTTTCAACGGCCCGCAGACCGTCTATCTCGTGTACAAGGCCCCGCAGGACGCGCCGATTGACGAGGAAACCCTCAAGACCGCGCGGGAGGCCGATGTGGCCGTGATATTCGTCGGCACCGACGAGAACACGGCGACCGAAGAGGCCGACCGTCTGACCCTTCTCCTGCCCGGTAACCAGCTTGCCCTCATCCAGGCTGTGGCGGCCGTTAATCCGCGCACCATCGTGGTGATGCAGACGCTCGGTTGCATGGAGGTGGAGGAATTCCGCCACCTGGCGAACATCGGCGGCATCATCTGGACCGGCTACAACGGCATGGCCCAGGGCGCGGCGATTCCCCGCCTGCTCTTCGGCGAAGTCTCTCCGGGCGGCAAGCTCAACGCCACCTGGTTCAAGAGCGTGAAGGACCTGCCGGCCATCACGGACTACAATCTCCGCCGCAGTTCCGGCAATCAGGGCCGCACCCTGTGGTACTTCGACCAGGAGGTCTCGTATCCCTTTGGCTACGGTTTGAGCTATACGACCTTCAAATACAGCAACTTCCGCATCAGCCAGAGCGCCATCACCCCGAATGACAAGGTGACGGTCAGCGTGGACGTGACCAACACGGGAGATTACAGCGCCGACGAGGTCGTGCAGATCTATGTCCGCACTCCGGACAGCCCGGCCTCGCTGGAGCGTCCGGCGAAGCGCCTGAAGGGCTTCAAGCGCGTGACCATCCCGCGCGGCCAGACCCGCACCGTCAGCATCGACATTGACTGTTCCGACCTCTGGTTCTGGGATATGGATGCCGACCGGATGACCTTCGACCCGGGCCGCTACGTGTTCGAGTTCGGCTCTTCCTCGCAGGATATCCGCGGCAGCGTGACCGCGACGATGTCCGGCACCCTGAATCGGGCCCTCAAGACCGTCTGGGCCAGCTGCGATGCCTCCGTGCTGCGCATCGGTCAGACGGCGAAGGCTTCCTTCTCCGCCTGCATGAATGACGACAGTTTCTATGATGGCGCCAAGGCCGTCTGGGCGAGCAACAACCCGTCCGTGGCCACCGTCGCTGCCGATGGTACTGTGAAGGCCGTGTCGATGGGTGTTGCTACCGTGACCTGCTCCGTCACCATCGACGGCAAGACCGTCCAGGATTCTTTCGCCGTGAAAGTGATGCCGGACCTCGGGATTGCGAGCCTGAAGGTGGGCGGCAAGGCCGTGAAGCCGGGTGACGCCGCCTCCTTGAGCTACCTGCTCAAGCCGGGCAAGGCGCCGAAGGTTGAAGCGGTGGCGGTCGATCCTGCCATCGACGTAATCGTGAAACAGGCTGATGCCGTGCCTGGTACGGCCGTCGTGACGCTGGCTGATGCCTTGACCGGTGACAGCCGCGAGATAGCCGTGAACTTCGGCACGAAGGGTGTCTCCGACAGTTTCAAGAAGGGTGCCCTCGACAAGGCTTGGAAGTGGGTCCGCGAGGATGCCGATGCCTGGAAGCTTTCTGCGGACGGCCTTACGCTGACTGCCGGCAAGGGCGACATCGCCCAGGGCGGCAATGCCGCGACCAACATCCTGCTCCAGAGCGCCAATACCGACTGGACCGCGGAAACGAAGATGCGTTGCGAAGCCGCTCCGGCCCCTCCGGCCCAGAACGCGGGCCTCGTGGCCTACGAATCCGACGACAATTTCGTGAAGTTCGTCCGCACTGCGACCTTCAGCTTCCGCCGCCCGGGTGCTGCGCCCGCCGGCCCTTCCGCGGGTCAGCTGCAGCTCCTGGTGGAAGAGAACGGCCAGCAGAAGAGCGTCGCGAATCTGCCGCTGGACGGCATCGTGGGCGAGGACAACGTCCTCTGGCTGCGCCTGGACAAGGAGGGTGACA
>Ga0265298_10005651_pt1 | contig 15605 bp, 10 predicted proteins | sample AusTroGonzalo_MG_3_FD_193486 | JGI IMG/M metagenome (GOLD analysis project Ga0265298, IMG submission 193486) | Bovine rumen microbial communities from tropical cattle in Woodstock, Queensland, Australia - Gonzalo_01 | ecosystem: Host-associated > Mammals > Digestive system > Stomach > Rumen ... | reverse complement strand
TTCCCGGAAAAATGCATGTTCAGCTCGGCGCCAATCGGGTCGAAATCCGCCAGTTTCACCGGCCGGTTCTCATTGACCATCGAGGAATCCTGTTCAATCGACAGCCGGAAGCTGTAGTCCTCGTGGGTCTTCTCATCCTCAGCAGACACTGCCGGACCGTTGGATTTCCGGCTGATCCGGATACGCAGCGCCTGGCTTTCGGGCGTATCCGCCTCTGCGCCGTAGAACAGGTTCATGAATTTAATCTCGTAGTCGAAGTCCTTGTCCAGCGTCATCTCCGCGGGCAGCGAAAGCGAAATCATCCGAGTTTCGCCGCTCAGCGTCCAGGTGCTATCCCCGCCCGCTTCCTGCTCCGCCGTCAGCAGGCTGAAGCCGGTGGCCTTCGCGTCCAGCGGCAGGCTCAGCCTGCTGCCCACGGCCTTCCCGGTCTTGGAGTCCGTGGCTTTGGCGATCACGACGTCCTCTTCCGTCTGGATACTTTTCAGCACCTCGGCATAATAATATGCCAGGTTCGGGTTCAGGTACAGTTCCCGCTGTTCGGCGGTCAGTACACCGTCCAGCAGGTTCAGCAGCACCGCATCCTGGAAAATGGCGCTCAGCGTCTCCTGAATGAAGCCAGTCATCGCCGCGTAGGGAATGTTGTAGGAAATCTCCAGGCAGTTCCGCCCGTCCGCCAGGGTGGTATAGTCCGTCACCACCGGAAAGCGGTTGATCCACAGCTCAATATTGTTCCGGTAAGGCTCCAGGGCCTTTTCCCATTCCTGGGCCATCAGCCCCGTTGCGGATTCCGCCAACTTCACGGCGGCGCTGGTAATCGCGGCGCCCTCCCCGCCGGAAAGGGGCGACAGTGCGTCCGCCGCCTGGTAAAGGCCGGAGATCGTATATGTCCGTCCCCCCATCAGGTCGCTTTTCGCGTAGTAGCTCCCATCGGCGGAAAAGATTTCCGTCTTGTTGTTCTGGTTTTCCGAATCGTCAGCCTGGTAGATGCAGTAGTACAGGTTCCCGTCCGCCAGCAGCCCCCGCACCTCGAACTCGGTGCGGTGCAGCGCGTCCAGCAGGGGAACCTCCTCCCCGTATCCGGATGCGGTGACGGAAAAAGAGCCTTTCAGCCCGCTGCCGATCTCCAGCTGCTTTTTCATTTTTTCCGGCAGGGTGTAGTCCGCTGCCTGCGCGGCCAGCCCGCAGAAGAGCAGCAGCGCGGCGATCATCAGGGAAATGGTTCGTTTCATGTGCTTGCCTTTCTTCCTCATGCTCTCAGTTTTCCGGCGATTCCCCGCTCCACGGCCCGGTTTCATCCCGCAGCCCGGTACCGGCGAAAAATTGTTCCAGCAGCCCCAGGGCTTCCCCGGGGTCATTGATGCGGTTGATTTCGACCCGGATCCGGCTCGCACCCCGCATTCCGTGCAGGTACCACGCGATGAATTTCCGCATCTCGCGCACGGCCACGTGCTGCGGCCGGGAAGCCAGCATGCGTTCGTAGTGCATCCGGATCACCCGGTGCCGTTCCTCCGGGGCCACGGGCTCGGGTTCCTCCCCGTTTTCGATCCGCCGGCAGTCCCGGAAGATCCACGGGTTCCCCATGGCGCCCCGCCCGATCATCACTTCGTCCGCATATCCGTCCGCAATCCGTTCCAGCGCCGTCTTCGCGTCCGTCAGGTCGCCGTTCCCGATCACGGGAATCGCCACGCGGCGCTTCACTTCCCGGATGATCTCCCAGTCCGCCTGCCCGGCATATTGCTGTGTCCGGGTCCGCCCGTGGATGGTAATCTCCCGGATCCCGGCTTCCTGGGCCATCAGCGCGTATTCGATCACGTCGATGCGCGCCTCGTCCCATCCGGTCCGCATCTTGGCGGACACGGGAAGGTCAACCGCCTTTACGGTCTTTTCCATCATCCGCCAGGCCTTGTCCGGGGTCAGCATCATCCCGGCCCCTTCCCCGGAGGAGGCCACCTTGTGGGCCGGGCAGCCCATGTTCAGGTCGATCCCGTCATAATTGCCCAGTGCCGCGATCCGCCCCGCCGCCTCGGCGACGACATCCGGATCCTTCCCGAAAAGCTGCAGGATCAGCCGCGGTTCGTTCTCCCCGCGGATCATCAGCTCCCGGGTGGCGGGCTGGTTCGGCGCGCACAGGTATCCCATGGCGCTGATCATTTCGGTGTAGGCCGTCCCGCATCCGAATTCGGCGCAGATCGTGCGATATACGTGGTCGGTTACGCCGCACAGCGGCGCCAGCCGTACGCGGGTCATTTGCCGAAGGCGGTCGGAAGCATCGCCATGCGCCCGCCGGTTCGTTTGTAGGGGGCCAGCGTCACGGCCCGCTCCGTTTCCCCGGTCCTCGGCATCACGGGCAGATCGCCCGGCAGCCCGTTCTTTTTCTTCCATTGGGGCACCTCGGCGCATACCAGCGTCGCTTCCCCGTCCGGAGAAACGGCCGGATGCCCCGCCGCGGCGATTTTCCAGTCCTGTCCGGTGACCGTCGCGGCCATCAGCCGGTTCCCGGCGAAATAGCATTTTCCCTGATGGTGGGTATCCTCTTCCAGGATCCGCACCCCCCGGGCATACCGGATGCTCGTTCCCGACAACCCGTTCATATCAAAGCTGGTGTACGTTCCTTCCTTCGGGGCGGCGCCTTCCTCCTGCGTCTCGGATACATAGATTTCCCCGCTTCTTTCCACGGTGATGTCCCGGGTCTCCGTTCCCGCGGAGTAGACCAGAAAGGGAAAGCCTGGCTCGGCAGCCCGCTTGATCAGAATCTCGTCCTCCCCGCCCAGCAGAACGGTTTTCCCGCTGTGCAAAAGGAATTTCCCGGTCATCGGGTAGTTGAACCGCACCTGGTCCCTGCCCACCGTCACGGCCAGCCGGCAGATCAGGCTCATGGCGTGCGCCGCCCGGCTCAGCGTATGCACCGGGCCCGCGCCAATGCCTTCCGCGGCGGGCGCCGCGGCCGGATCGGGATGGTTGACATATTGCACCGCCGCAACGGGCGCCTGCCCCACGGCGTAGGCGAATCCGTTCTCTTTGATCCGGATCAGCTCATCCAGCGCCCATTCCGAATCCCCTAGATACAGCTGCGCCCCGAAGGCTTCCGCCCACGCGCTCAGCACCGCCAGGGAAACCGGCTGGTCGCTCCCGAGCCCGGAAAGGAAAGGTGCGCCCGTGGTCCCGCCGCAGATGGCATAGTGCCCCTTCCGGATGGCCTTCCATCCGGTTTTGCCCGCGCTCATCTCCTGCCCGTTTCCGCTGAAGATGGCGGCCAGGGCGGTGTACCGCATGCCGTCGGCCAGCAGTTCCCCGTGGCAGATGATCTGCTCCCGGGTGAAGAAGTCGCCCTCATCCAGCCGGTTTTGCAGAAAATCATTCCGGAAGGCTTCCCCGGTGACGTCCTCCCGCCGCTTCTGCTTGCCGAAGCTGTGCAGCACAGTGGTCCAGTCCATTACGCCGGAACGCAGCCGCGTGCAGAGCCGCAGAATCGCCTTCAGCCCGGTCATCTGGTAGAAGCGCACCAGGAATTCCATCCAGTCCGCCGGAGCAATCCGGAATCGGGAAAGCACCGCCAGCTGGTCCCAGTTGATCTCAATCCACCGGCACCACTTGCTCAGCCGCTGCAGGATCCCCTTGTCGCAGGTGTATTCCGCCGCGGCCAGGGCCGCCCGGGCCGTCTGCAGCTGCTGGAAAAAGTCCCCCGGCAGGGAGGCATCCTCGCTCTGCGCCAGTGCGGCCGTGATCCGTTTCCCAGCAGGCTCCTCCATCGGGTTGGCCGTCACCAGGCAGCTCAACTCGAACAAGCCCAGCCAGCTTTCCGGATCCTCCTGGTGTGCCAGCAGGGCCTGGTAAAGGGCCATGGCCTGGGGCTGGTCGGTCACGGCGCATCCGTTGGTCAGGGGAGCCTGGCTCATGGCCAGCAGCGGCGGGCGCTGTAGAATGATTTTCTGAGGCATAGGATTCTCCGATCTATATCAATCTCTCCGGGCCCGGCCCGGGCCCGCGGTGCGGTGGGTTCACAAAAAAACGGCAGTCCGGCCTTCCCGGCCGAACTGTCGTGAACGTGCTTATTTCGTACCGAACAGACGGTCTCCGGCATCTCCCAGTCCGGGAACAATGTATCCGTGGTCGTTCAGGTGGTCATCCAGCGCGGCCACGTAAATGTCCACGTCCGGGTGGTCCCGCTGGATGCGGGCGATGCCTTCCGGCGCAGCGATCAGGTTCACCAGCCGAATGTGGTTGCATCCCCGCTGTTTGATAAAGTTGATGGCGGCACTGGCACTCCCGCCAGTGGCCAGCATCGGGTCCAGAATCAGCAGCTCCCGGTTCTCGCTGTCCGCGGGCAGCTTGCAGTAATATTCAACGGGTTCCAGCGTCTGCGGGTCGCGGTAAAGGCCAATGTGCCCAACCCTCGCCGCGGGAATCAGCTTGGTCACGCCGTCCACCATGCCCAGGCCGGCCCGCAGGATCGGCACGATGCCGAGCTTCTTCCCGCTCAGCACGCGGCATTTGCATTTGCAGATCGGGGTCTCCACTTCAACTTCTTCCGTCTCCAGGTCCCGGGTCACTTCATATACCATCAGCGTGGCGATTTCGGACAGTATTTCGCGGAATTCCTTCGTTCCGGTGTTTTTATCCCGCATAATGCTGAGCTTGTGCTGAATCAGGGGATGATCGAAAACGACAACCTTGCTCATTGTCCAGTCCTCCTGTTGATACGGTTCTGTTCCCGTATTCTTTCCATATATTTTACCAGAACTGCACCCGTTTTTCAAGTTTGACACGCGGAAACCCGGTGATTATAATCAAACCGCGCAAAGGTTATTTCCAGGGGTTTGAAAAGGATTTCCCGGGTTTTCAGAAAAATTTTTGCAGGGGATTTCATCATGGCAGTTCCGTATTCAAGAATGCTTTTCGGCCTGGTTCCCTGGTACAGTTTTTTGATTGTCCTGGGCGCAGCCCTGGCCATTTTCCTGGCCGTCCGGGAGGAAAAGCTGTCCGGCCTTCCGAAGGACACGGTCATTGATCTGGCCCTGTGGCTGCTGCCGGCGGGCATTCTCGGGGCCAGGCTGTATTATGTTGTTTTTTCCTGGGACCAGTTCCATGACGATCCGGTCTCCGCCCTTTATATCTGGGAAGGCGGCATCGCCATTTTCGGCGCGGTCATCGCCGGCTTCCTCGTGGTTGTCCTCTTTTGCCGCCGGCGCCGTCTCCCGATCCTCAGGGTCTGCGATGTGCTTGTTCCCGGCCTCGTCCTGGCACAGGCCATCGGCCGCTGGGGCAATTATTTCAATATGGAAGCCTACGGCGAACCGATCACGAATCCCGCCTTTCAGTTTTTTCCTTTGGGGGTCCTGATTTCGGATTCCGGCAAGCCTGTCTGGCATATGGCGACCTTCTTTTATGAATCCGTCTGGGATTTCGCGGTCTTCCTCATCCTCCTCGCCTCCCGCCGCCGCTGCCGGGCGGTTTCCGGCATCACCTTTTTCATGTATCTCTTCCTGTATTCAGCGGGCCGCCTGGTGATCGAGGATTTCCGTATGGATTCCCTCTATGCCTCCGGCTCCCTCCGGGCCAGCCAGCTCCTCTCCCTCCTCCTCTGCGCTGCCGTCCTGGTCCTTTTTCTGATCCGCCTGCGCCGAACCTCCGGCGGCTGCCCGCCCTGGCTGTCGGCCCTCCTCGTGCCGGACGGGCTGTTTGCCGTGGCCGTCCTGCTTTATTGCGTGCGCCTCCCCGCCCTATGCTTTTCGGCAATATCGGCGCGGCTGGCGTTCCTGGGCGGCTTCAGCGCCCTCTCCCTGCTGGTTTTCTTCCTCCTGTATCGACTGCTGATGAACGCGGAGGTGCCCGATGCCCACGACTAAAATGAAGAACCTGGCCTATCGGCTTGCCCTGCCGATCATGGCGCCCCGCACCCCGGCGCGTCCGGTCCATCTCGTCTCCGGCCGCCCGCTGAACCATGCCGGGCGCTATGCCCGCCTGCTCCGCCGCCATCATGTCCAGGGCGCTTCCACCCTCTTTGCTTCCGGGGAGGATTGCTCTCTAGCCCTTTCCCATGGTTCCCTGCCAGGCCATGAAGCCCGGGAGGATACCTGGTACCGCGTGGCTTCCATCACGAAGATGGCCGCTACCCTGGCCTGCCTGCGCCTCTGCGCCCTGAAGCAGGTTCCTCTGGATGCCCCCGCGGCGGAGCTGCTGGGCGAGGCGGGAAAGGCCTGTCCGGAACTGCAGGGCGTCACCCTGCGCCATCTCCTTTCCCATACGGCGGGCCTCCAGGATCCGCCGGACCTGGAGCAGATCCTGGAGGCCGGCGTTCCTTTTTCCGAGGTGATGAAAAAAGCCCGCTTCGCATCGCCGGGCACCGCCTTCCGGTATTCGAATCTCGGCTTCGGCCTCGTCGGCAGCGTCCTGGAATCCCTCTCCGGCGAACCGGTGGATCGCGCCCTCCGGCAGCTTTGCTTTGATCCCCTCGGCCTGGAGGCCACGGTCAACGCCGGCGAAGTCCCGCCGGAAAAAATCATGCCGATCACCCGCATTCTTCCCTTCCGCAATCAGCATCTCCGGGTCACGCCCCTCGGCAGCCGCGAAATCAGCGGCCCGGATCCCGCCCGCCATTATGGCTATACCGCCGGCAGCATGTATATCACGGTGCAGTCCCTCTTCGCCCTGATGCGGTTTTTCCGGGATGGCCGCCCCGATGTCCTCCCGGAGGAGCTCCGCCGGGAAATGCTTACGCAGCAGGCGGAGTACGGCCCGATCTCCCCGACCCTTTCCTACGGCCTCGGCATGCTTTTCATCCGGGATCCCGCCCTGTCTTCGGGCCGGATTGTCGGCCATCAGGGCTTCGCCTATGGCTGCGCGGACGGCGCTTTCTTTGAGGAGGATACCGGCCGCATCCTGATCACGCTGAACGGCGGCGCCAGCGAAGCCCGCCAGGGCCGCCTCGGCCTCCTGAACCGTGACCTGCTCCGTTTTGCCTTCCAAAAGGAGGTACCGTCATGGAAACCATCACAGAAGTAAGGCCGGTCCAGAAGCGGCTCCGCATCTCCCTTTCCGATGGCTCTGCCTGGTGGCTGTATCCGAAGGAATGGCGCCAGCTCGCTCTCCAGGAAGGCGATGAAGTCGATCCCGAGCAGTTCGCCCGCAAGGTCCTCCTGATCCAGTATCCCCGGGGCCTGAAGCTGGCCGTGGCAGCCCTCGCGAAGCGCGCCTGCTCCACGGAGGAGATCCGCCGCGTTCTCGCCCGCAACCATTATGGCGAAGAGGCCCAGGACATGGTTCTCTGCAAGCTGGAAAAAGGCGGCTATCTGAATGACCGGGCTTTCTGCGAGCAGTGGATTCATTATCGTTCCTCCGGCTCCTACGGCGCCGCCCGCATCCGCCAGGAGCTCCGCCGCAAGGGCGTCAGCGAATCCGAAGTTTCCGAAGCCATGGAGTCCGTCTCCGAGGAGGACCAAGTGGAAGCCGCCGCGGGCCTCGCCCGCCGAAAGCGCCGCCAGCTCGACCCTGCCGAAGATCCCTATAAATCCAAATCCAAAATCATCCAGTACCTCGTCCGCCGCGGCTTCTCCTGGGACGTAGCCAAAAAAGCCTACGACCTGACCGAAAACGACGAATAAAAAACAACCGGGCTTCAGGCCCGGTTGTTTTTATTCGTCCAATGATTACTTCGCAGAGGCAATCGCAGCCTGGGCGGCAGCCAGACGAGCGATCGGAACGCGGAAGGGAGAGCAGCTCACATAGTCCAGCCCGATCTTGTGGCAGAATTCCACGGAGCTCGGATCTCCGCCGTGCTCGCCGCAGATGCCGACATGCAGCTTCCCGTTAACGGGACGGCCCAGCTTGATCGCCATCTCCATCAGCTTGCCGACGCCGGTCTGGTCCAGCTTCGCGAAGGGATCGTTTTCGAAGATCTTGGCATCGTAGTACGCGCCCAGGAACTTCCCGGCGTCGTCACGGCTGAAGCCGAAGGTCATCTGGGTCAGGTCGTTGGTGCCGAAGCAGAAGAAATCAGCTTCCTTGGCGATTTCGTCGGCCGTCAGGGCAGCCCGCGGAATCTCGATCATGGTGCCGACTTCGTATTCGATCTTCACGTCGGAGGCGGCGATTTCCGCGTCCGCGGTCTCGACCACGAAATTCTTCACGAACTTCAGTTCCTTCAGTTCGCAAACCAGCGGGATCATGATTTCAGGCTTCACTGTCCAGTCGGGATGCTTCTTCTGCACATTGATGGCGGCGCGGATCACGGCCTTGGTCTGCATCTTCGCGATTTCGGGATAGGTCACAGCCAGGCGGCAGCCGCGGTGGCCCATCATCGGGTTGAATTCATGCAGGGACGCGATCAGGTTCTTGATGGTCTCGACGCTCTTTCCCTGAGCCTTGGCCAGAGCGGCGATATCTTCCTCCGTGGTGGGCACGAACTCATGCAGCGGCGGATCCAGGAACCGGATGCAAACCGGGCATCCTTCCAGCGCTTCATACAGCTTCTCGAAGTCGCCCTGCTGGTACGGCAGGATCTTGTTCAGCGCCACTTCGCGCTCTTCGGCGGTGTCGGAGCAGATCATCTCGCGGAAAGCGGCGATCCGTTCCGGCTCAAAGAACATGTGCTCGGTCCGGCACAGGCCGATGCCTTCGGCACCCAGCTCGCGGGCCTTCTTAGCGTCGGTGGGGGTGTCGGCGTTGGTGCGCACGCGCAGCCGGCGATACTTATCGGCCCACGCCATGATCCGTCCAAATTCGCCCGCGATCGTGGCATCCACGGTCGGGATGATGCCATCATAGATCTTGCCGGTGGTGCCGTCGATGGAGATGCAGTCCCCTTCTTTATAGGTCTTGCCGGCCAGGGTGAACTGCTTGTTTTCTTCGTCCATGGCGATTTCGCCGCAGCCGGAAACACAGCACTTGCCCATGCCGCGGGCCACAACGGCCGCGTGGCTCGTCATGCCGCCGCGCACAGTCAGGATGCCCTGCGCGCTCTTCATGCCGGTGATGTCTTCAGGAGAGGTCTCCAGCCGGACCAGCACGACCTTCTCGCCGCGCTTCGCCCATTCTTCAGCGTCTTCCGCAGTGAACACGATCTTGCCGCAGGCCGCGCCGGGGGATGCGCCCAGGCCCTTGCCGATGGCTTCAGCCTTCTTCAGGGCGGCGGCGTCAAACTGCGGGTGCAGCAGGGTGTCCAGGTTGCGCGGATCGATCATGGCGACCGCTTCCTGTTCGGTGCGCATGCCTTCGTCCACCAGGTCGCAGGCGATCTTCAGGGCCGCCTGGGCGGTCCGCTTGCCGTTGCGGCACTGCAGCATGTACAGCTTGCCGTTTTCGACGGTGAATTCCATGTCCTGCATGTCGCGATAGTGCTTCTCCAGCGTGTCACAGACCTTCACGAAGTCGGCATACGCTTCGGGGAACTGCTCTTCCATCTGGGCGATGGGCATGGGCGTACGCACGCCGGCCACCACATCTTCGCCCTGGGCGTTGACCAGGAATTCGCCCATCAGCTTGTTCTCGCCGGTGGCGGGGTCACGGGTGAAGGCGACGCCGGTGCCGGAGTTGTTGTTCAGGTTGCCGAACACCATGGGCATTACGTTGACGGCGGTGCCCCAGCTGTAGGGAATGTCGTTATCCCGGCGGTACACGTTGGCCCGCGGGTTATCCCAGGAGCGGAACACGGCCTTGATGGCGCCCATCAGCTGTTCCTTGGGGTCGGAGGGGAAATCAGAGCCGATCTTGCTCTTATATTCAGCCTTGAACTGGGCAGCCAGTTCCTTCAGGTCGTCGGCCGTCAGGTCCACGTCGAAGGTCACGCCCTTCTTGGCCTTCATTTCATCGATCAGCTGCTCGAAGTACTTCTTGCCGACTTCCATCACCACGTCGGAATACATCTGGATGAAGCGGCGATAGCTGTCATATACGAAACGGGCAAATTTGGGATCATCGTTGCCGGCGATCATGGCGGCCACGACATCATCGTTGAGCCCCAGGTTCAGGATGGTATCCATCATGCCGGGCATGGAGGCGCGGGCGCCGGAACGGACCGACACCAGCAGGGGGTTCTTCAGATCGCCGAACTTCTTGCCGTTGATCTCTTCCATCTTGGCGATATATTCCATGATCTGGGCCTGAATTTCATCGTTGATCTGGCGTCCGTCTTCATAATACTGGGTGCAGGCTTCCGTGGAAATCGTAAAGCCCTGCGGAACCGGCAGGCCGATATGCGTCATTTCAGCCAGGTTGGCGCCTTTTCCGCCGAGAAGTTCACGCATCGTGGCGTTACCTTCGCTGAAGAGGTACAGATACTTTTTGGACATAGATTATTAACCCTCCCCGTTTCATTTTGCGTCATCCGGAAACTCCGTCTGAGCATCACATCTATTATATATAGAAGAAAAACCATTTGCAAGCATTTTCTTCTCCCGCAGCAATATGTAACTATCCAGCAAGCATCCTTTTTGTCTTCCGGTACTTTGGTCGCGGTGACTGGCTCCTATCATTTGATTTCCTGCCGGGATTGAGAAGCGGCTTTTACATCCGGGGTATAATGAACCGAACGGGTCATATCTTTCCCGACTTCCTTTTCCACAACAATCCCGTATTCCGCCTCAAAAGCGTTCAGCACATCCAGCTGCGATGCATCCAGATAGGTCAGCGCGTGTTTTCGGAGTGCGTCCGGAATGCCATAATACGCTTCCGCGATTCCACCGGTCATCGCAGCAATAGTGTCGCTGTCTCCGCCGATGGAAACGGCGTTGCGGATGGCATCCTCAAAGCCGGTTGATTCAAAAAACGCCTCGAAAGCCTGCGGTACGCTTCCCTGGCAGGAGACATCGAAGGTATAGGAATCCCGGATACTGTCCAGGGTGAAATCAATCTTGTAGTAATGCTTTTCGATATCATCGCGGATTTCCAGCATGCTCTCCCCTTGCCTCGCCTTGAAGATCGCGACGGAAACTGCCTCCGCGGCTTTGATCCCTTCCGGATGGTTATGCGTCACGGCGGTAACAGCACGGGCCATGGAAATGGCTTCCTCCATCGTGGCGGCAGCAAACCCGCACGGGCTGACCCGCATGGGTGCGCCGTTACCAAAGCTGTTGTAGGGCTTGGGATACGGATGATGAATCCAGCGGGTAAACTTGCCGCCATACCCGGCGTCAGGATACCGCCGGCCATATCGGCGCATGCAGGCAGTAGCTTCTTTGGCCAGATCTGTATGATTCTGCCTGCTCTGCATGATGGCTTTTGCCACGGCCAGCGTCATTACGCTGTCGTCCGTAACGCTGCAGCGGTATGTCATCAATTCAAAATCTTTGGATTTGTGATTATTCCATTCGAATCGAGACCCCGCAATATCCCCGATAATTGCCCCAAGCATTCAGTCACGCATCCTTCCTGTATCCTGCTGAAAGCATACTTTCTATATTTCGATGCGCCCAAGCCTATATCCTCCGGGCAGACGCAGTAGAAAACCGAAACACAGTGCTCTTATCGGTGTCCATCAATCGTATTGGTATCTGCCTGCGGTTACGCCGGATACAGAAGTACATCTTAGTGATGTAAGCTGAACCGTTTACCTATTCGCTGAGGGTTGTATCGTCGGCGAATTGGCGAATTGGCGAATAGAGGTCTTCAGACCTTGGTAAATAAGGATTGCCTATTCGCCAGTTTTCGGCGAATTGGCGAATAGGCGAATAGGATTGGCATATTTTCCCAGAAAACAGTTCTCTTAATTGTCTTTTCGCAGCAAAGTTCATAAAAACATGTAACCAAAGCATCCCATATCCAATGACCGGTTCAGTTTGTGACTCGATTTTTTTGTGACTCGTTCGTTCCGGAACGTGATGAAACTCAAAAAAAGTGAAACTCAAAATGACCAGTGATCGGCAACGGTTGCCGGTGATACTAAAGAAAAGTGTTACTAAAACAAGAACGGGGGAAAATTTGTTCTGGTTTTCCGAAATGAAACTCAAAAAAAATGAAACTCAAACGGCGGTGAATGAACCAATGGGGACGGTTCACTAAAAAAAGTATTGACACCTTCTTTAAAGTACTTTATATTATAAAGTGTCCAGAAAGGCGGAAGCATTCTCCCCTTTCCGGAAAATCACGCAAAGGAGAAAACTGTATGTCTGAACCAATATCCGATATTCGTGAAAACAGCCGGGAGGAAAGCGTCCGGTCCGCAATGGAGGATATCGCGCTGATCCGGCGAATGATAGACCACTCGGAAATCAATATGCACCGACTTGGCGGGCTCTTCCTGGTTTATGGCCTGGTGTTCCTCGCCTATTCCCTGTTCGAACTTTTTTCCACCATCATTGTTGCCCATACAGCCCCGATTGAAGCCTCTGCCAGCCTCTCTATCATTCTGTATTTCATGACCTATGTTGTGGTTGCCGTCCTCTTCGTGCTGTTCCTGCGCAAGCGCACCGCCATCGTGAAAGCCGAAAATGAACATACAATGAAGCTCTTTGACCTGTGGGGCGTCATGATGTTCGTGCCGGCAGCACTGGAACTGGCGATTTACCTGGTGGCCGTTTTTGCCGCAGACAACCTGCCCGAGATCACCTTCGTCCTGCTGCGGATCGTTTTCAATGCCATGAAGAACACGGCTTTATATATGTGCATTTTCTTTACCGGCCACTATATCGGAAGCCGTTTCCTGAAGATTGTCTCCGCCGTGCTCATGATTCTGATGATTCTCCTGTTCACCTGCGGCATATCCCTGTCCGGAACCGGGATGAGTGAAAACAATTATTTTTTGCAGCTGAATGGTATGATCAGCACCAGAATCAGCATTGCTACCTATATCCAGATTGCTGTTTACCTCGTCATGGGCATTTATTGCATTGTGAAGCAGAGAGGTTCCACCCATGGAGATCAATAATATCCCGGAAATGTTCCAGTCGAAGCTGCGCCTGATGATTATCAGCGCCCTGATCCGGCAGCCCCTTTCGTTCTCCGCCCTCCGACAGCTCACCGGCGCCACGGACGGAAACATCAGCGTGCAGATCAGCAAGCTCAGTGATGCGGGATATATCACCGTCCGCAAGGAATTCGCAGGCAAAAAACCGCTGACCACCTGTGAGCTGACGCCCCTCGGGAGGGACAGCTTCCGCCAGTATGTCGACCTCCTGAACAGCATCCTGCAGGAAGAGTCCCATTAGCGGCGGTTTCTTTTGGCTTACTCTCCCCCCTTTATTTCATCGCAATCAATAAATGCTCATTGGCAATATCGTTATATACTTCACAGGCTTTCCCGCTGACATCGTATACATGAACGATGTCCGACTGTTCATTGCCGTGTTCAAACTGTGTGATCATATCCGGGCATTCCAAAAGCTTCCCCGGCACAAAATGAATCGTCCTGGAATCGTCAAACACCGCCGTATAAAGGATTTCAGCCTCGACCAGGTCCTGGAAAATATGGCTGCCGTAGGACAATTCCGGATTGTAGCCCGCTTTCCGTTCTTCCGTTTCACAGATGATCTCAAACGCGCTGATATCCGAAAAGGCTGTCGGCACGCCCAGTTCAGGGGATGATGTGCCGACCCGCCCGGGAACAATCAGCATCATATGCTTATGCAGATCCCGGTAATGCCAGTTGATGGCGCCGATCAGCCGGGCGACGGTACTTTTCTCGTTATATGGCATTTCATAGTATCGGACAGGGTCGACATAAACGACCAGATCCAGCGCGGATGCTTTGCACATTCCCATGGACGCCCCCCGGCTTTCCAGAAGAATGCTGTCCTCCGGGATATTCTCCGGAACCATGGTTCCGGATTTGCCTTTCTGGATCTGAAGCGGGCGGCATTGAAGCAGGTCTATGGAGTATTCGCCGCTTTCCGAAATATTGATCGTGAACTCCGTGTCTACCGGATAGTCATATTCCTCCTGAATGCAGCGAAGCATCCGGCGCATCTGTTCCATCAGGGTTTTGTTGGTGGCCAAGCCCTTGCAGGAAATGAATTTCACATCCCGCGGCCTGCCGGATTCCCTGAGATTGTATTCGGCATCCCAGTCATGTTCCAGCAGGATTTTATCCAGATACGGCGGCAGATTCGGGGCAATCCGTTCAAACGGGAGCCTGACCAGCGCCTGATCCGCCATGCTGATTACTTCCGCTTTCCCCTGGGAGAACTTATGCTTATCCGCCGAAGAGGAATAGGAAGTTTTTTCCGGCATATCCAGATTCACGATTCTCGGATACGATCCCTCCGTCCGGTCCACGGCCGATGTACCAAGCCCCATGACCAGCCGAAGCATGCCCGCGGACGGATCGGTGTCCTTCATGATACGGTAAGGGCTGTAGGAATACCCGACGCCTGCAGCGCAGGGCATGTAATACGGACCGTAATAGGAACCCGAAACGCGCTGGATCAGCAGCGCCATCTGTTCATCCCGCTTGTCCAGTCCACGCCTCTTCCGGTAGTCCAGCGCGGACAGGCTCATGGTGCTGGCATAAACGGTCTTGACGGCTTTTTCGAACTCATCGAGGCGGTTTGTCAGCTCACCCCTGTTGATGCAGAAAACAGATTCATATTTCCCCGCAAAGGCGTTGCCGAAGCCGTCTTCCAGAATGCTGCTGGACCGGACGATGTACGGGTCCTGGCCGTAATACTCAATGATGCGGACAAACTGTTCCCTCATGCTGTCGGAGAAGGACCCGCCCATCAGTTTATCGGCAAATTCTTCCGCCAGGGTGAAATATCCTTCCTCTGTCCTCTGCCTGACCCGGTAATCCCATAAGTTGTTATCCACGATATAGGTGTAGTAGACGTCGGACCCGACATAAAAGGAATCATGCGGCTCAAGCACTTCGCCGATGTCCGGCTCCCGGTTTCGGATAATGGCCCGGGCCAGCAGCATGCCGCAGGCTTTCCCGCCGATCATCCCTGTGCCGATCATATGGTCCCGGACGGCGAAATAATCCTCCGGCACAAAGTGCTTCTTCACCATTTCCCGCATTTTTTCATCCCGGGTCATCATGATATTGCACATTCTGCCGCAGTCTTCCGTAATGTCGGCGCTGCTTTCATGGAGCAGCTTCGTCCGGTTGAAAAACCGGTCCCAGGAATCTGCATACTGCTCTTCCGCGGAACGCTGCGCCTGCGCCAGCGTCTGATAAAAACGGCTGGATTTGACGCCGTCCAGGATCGGGCGGAAACGCCCGGTTTCCGGCTCGTAGGTATGCGGAAGGAACATGGTGTCCGAATTTCGGTTCCAGACCTTTTCCGGCCGGACGTAGATATTCCTGCTGTCAGCGTATACGTCGATGAAAAGCTGCGTGGTGTTCAGAATCTTGTTAATGGCCTGAACGGAGTGCTTCCCCCGGACAATCGGGAAAAAAGCAACCGTGTCCAGAATGAACAGGAACGGGCAGGTGACCCGGAAAAAATTGCCCATCATCAGGTCTGTTGCCCACGCGGCCTGCAGGTCGGAAAGGCAGTCAAAAACATAAAAGGCGTCTTTCCCTTCCCGCTCAATGACGTTATGGATATCCACGGTAAAGGTCTCGAACCGGTGGGACAGCGGCAACTCAACCGTTTTGACCTCAGGCCGGCCCGCAATCAGCGGTTCATGGCTTGCGAAGCGGAAATAGATGATATTGCGCCGGTCCCGGATCGCCA
>Ga0265298_10005650_pt1 | contig 15605 bp, 25 predicted proteins | sample AusTroGonzalo_MG_3_FD_193486 | JGI IMG/M metagenome (GOLD analysis project Ga0265298, IMG submission 193486) | Bovine rumen microbial communities from tropical cattle in Woodstock, Queensland, Australia - Gonzalo_01 | ecosystem: Host-associated > Mammals > Digestive system > Stomach > Rumen ... | reverse complement strand
CGAGTAAATCCAGTACCCGGCAAGCCGCGTGTCATAGTGGTCCGGCCCGCCTTCCATCCATGCCGTGAAGTCCGGCGTCATGCGCTGCTTCACGTAAGCCAAGCGGGCGTGAAGCTCGATTTCCATCACGGGGTCGGCGCAGATTCGGGCAACGCCGTCGGGGTCGTCGCGCATCGCCCTCCATGCGTTCACCAACATCCCGTCCGCGTCGTTCACTGTCTCGACCGTTCCCGTGTGCGACCTGGGCCTCGCCAGCAACATCGCGCATGAACCGCAGAACGGCTCCACGTAGTGCCCCACGTCGCCGAGTGCCGCCCACACCGCCGGGGCGCAATTCCGCTTTCCTCCGAAGTAGGGGAACGGAGCGCGGGGCTCCGTCACCACGTCCGCACATCCAGGCTCCTCCAAAAGCTGGCTGGGTTCACCCCACAATTCAAGTTGCGTTCCCATCTTCCTTCTCCTTCCTCCAAACCTGCAATCACTCTTCGTTCTTCTTCCAGACGCCTTCCAGCCGTTTGCACAGCTCCGACGCCTCGGAGAAGTCCTCGCTCGACGCCGCGGCGCAGAACGTCCGCCGACCGAACGCCAGGCAGAACGCGCACCCCTCGCACGGCGAATCCTCGTCCTCACGCCCGTCCATCCAGTACCACGTCCCGTCCAGCTCCAGCCAAAACCGCGCGAACGTCTCCCCGTCGTCTTCGCCGTCCTCCTCGCCTTCGCCGCTTTCCGGCTCCCCGCCGTCCTCGGGTTCTTCCGGCTCTTCGGGCTCGTCGGGCTCGTCGGACTCGTCCCCGTCCTCGGGTAGGTCGACCGGCGCGTCATCGGGCAGGTCCTCGGGCAGGTCGGCGTCCAAGTCCTCGTCCGGGTCTTCCGGCGGCGGGGTACCGTTCTCCGCGTCCTGTTTCTCCAGCTCGGCGACGATGCGGTCGGCCTCCTTCTCGGCCTCCTGCGCCCGCCGCTCCTCCTCGACCCACTTGTTCCAGTTCCCGATGGCGCCCGCCATCGTCGCGCCCGTCTCCGACTCGTCGCCGTCGATCCATTTCCGGCACTTCTTGTTCAGGCACCCCGCGAGGTACACCACGCCTTTCAGCTTCGCCGACGCCGCGCTCTGGCACAGCGGGCACTTCTCAACCTTCAGTCCCATCTCGTCGCTCCTTTCTTCAACCGCCGCGGCGACCGCCGCCGCAACGGCCTGTCCGTTCTTCGCCGCTTCCTTCGCGGCCTTCTGCCGCTCCTTCCAAGCCTTCTTGTACTCCGCCTGACGGGCCTTCTGCTCCGGCGTCATCGGATGCTCCGCTCGCCGCTTGCGGTTGTACTCCCTGATCCGCTCCTTGTTCTTCTCGTACCACCTGCGGTGCAGCTCCTTCGCCTTCTCCGGGTTCCGCCTGTACCACGCGAGGCTGTTGCCCCTCGACCGCTCGGGATGCCGCTCCCGGTACGTGGCCGACCGCTCCCGCCCGCTCTCCTTCGCCTTCTCCGGGTCCTTGTACGGCATCGCCTGCTCCTCCCGCCATGCCGCGCCTCAAATCGCCGCCAGCCCGCTCCGCCGCTGCACCCGGAGGACCATCGGCATGTTCTGCGCCGTGCTCTTCGCCTCCTCCTTCTTGCTCCGGTACAGCTGGATGTACTCGCCCCACTTCGCCGCCAGGTACGCCCGGTCCTTCTTCTCCTGCTCCGTCGTCCTCACGCCCTGCAGGCCGCCCGCCCCGCTCCACACCAGCCCGAAGTCGAAGTGGAACCGTTGGTCGATGAACATGTAGCGGTCCCGCAACGCGCACTGCAAACACATGTCCGCGTCCTCCATGTTCCGCATCGCCAAGTCGGGAAGGATGGTCAAATCGTGCATCCCGATGCACTGCTGGATGAACCCGAAGACCGCGAACGGCTCCTGGGGCTTGTAGTACATCGGCCGCCCGCTCGACGCGAACCCGAACATCCCCGCGCCCACGTCCTTGCTCGCCTGCGCCGTGTTCCACAGGATTTGCCGGATGTCCTCCGGCCGCGTCATGTTGTACGGCCTCTCCGCGCACAGCACCTGCACCCGGCACCGGAAGTCGTCGTCGATCATCACCAGCGACTCGCCCTTCGGCACCGCCTTGATGATGCCATACCGAATCGCGTTGATGCTCCCCACCACCTTGTGCGTCTCGACGTGGTCGGCGCCCGCCTCCGCCGCGTACTCCTCCCGCTCGCTCTCGTGCACGACGAACACCGCCGACGGGAACACCTTCAGCAGCCGCTCCACGTTCTGCGGCCGCTTCCGGCTCGGAATCCGAATCCGTAGCCACGCCGGAATCATTTCAGCATCTCCAGCAACCGGCTGGCCTTGATGGCCCGCATCACTCCCACCTTCGGCGCGCCCTTCTCCCGGCTCACCTTCACCCGCTGCAGGCCGAACTTCTCCGCAAGCGCGTTCCACTCCGTCGTGCTCGTCGCCAGCACGCAGAGGATGTCGTAATGCTCGTAGGGCTTCAGCTCCATCTCCGGCAGCCCGTCCGCGGTCTTCGGCCCCTTCGGCTTGAACTCGTCCTCGTCCAGCGGGTCGAAGTCTCCGATGAGGTCGTCAATCATCGCGTCCACGTCATAGTCCGGAGTCTCGAACAGCTCCCGCAACTCCGCCAGCTTCGCCGCGTCCGTCCCGGCGAGGTCGCCCACCGGATCCACCGTCGCGAGGATTTCCGCCTCCTCCGTTGGCGTCACGTCCACGTACTCCACCGGCACCGTCGCCGCGTTGTTCGCGATCGCCAGCGACACGCGAAGATGCCCGTCCAAAATCACGTTCGTCCGCTTGCTGACCGTGATGGACTTCACAAAGCCCACCTTGTCCAGCATCGCCTGCAGCACCCGACGCTGCTTGTCGTTGTGGATGCGCCAGTTCTGCCCGTGCATCGTCAGGCTCTCCGGCGGCACGTCGGCATGGCCGCAAATTCTGTTCTCCCACATGGCTGGTCTCCTTTCGTCTCCCCCTCCCGTCTTGGCCTCCGCGTCAAATCCCCCGTTGCCGCCCGTGGGAGCCCCGTGGACGCCTCCGGCCGCCGCCAGAGGGGGAAGGGGAGGGGTGGGGAAACCGCCTCCCCTTGGCGGGCCTATTTCGGCTTTTCCGTGTGGAACAGCGCCAACCGCACCGAACGGCTCCACGCCCGGACCCCGAACTCCTCGACGATCTCCTCGTCCACCAGCCGCCCCCACGCCAGCACCTTCCAGCCGTTCCGCCCGCGGACGTGCCACCAGTCCTGTTTCGAATCCCACCACACCCACGCCCGGGGGAACCGCCAGCGGATTTTCCCGTCCGCCCGCCTCACCGGCGTCCCGCCCCACTCGCGGAAGAACTCCCGCAACCCCATCGTCTCCACGTCCTTCTCCATCTTCTCAACGATTTCCGCCGTCGTCGCCATCTCACGCCTCCTCGCGGTAGAACGCCACGTCCGCCACCACGGGAGTCCCGCCCTGGCCCTGCCTCCCGATGGCCTTCCAGAACGTCTCGTCGCCGTACCCCATCATCAGCGTTTCCAACGCCAACCCGCCGTCCGCCTCCCGCAGCTGCAGGCGCCACAACACCGACGGCTCCTCCGGCAGGTGCTCCAGCAAGTCCACGTAGGCGATGACCCCGAGAATGCTCGCTCCCATCGTCCACGGGAACAGCCGGACCGCCCGGTTCCGCTTCCACGCCGTCAGTTCCTTGTCCATCTCCGCCATCGCTTGTTTTTCGTGCTTCTTCATCGTGTCTTTCTCCTTTTCGGCGGAGGGCCTTTCCTCCGCTCTGCTTCCCCCTCTCGCACGCGGGTTCCCCGTCCGTAAAGCAGTGAATTTCCGGGCAAACTCGTTTTTTTTCGACGCCCCCGCGCGGGCACGAAAAAAGCCCCGCCGAAGCGGGGCGGGGCAGGGGAGGGGAGGGCGGGGGCGCTACACCGTCCCCGTCGGGCCGGGCGGTTGCCGGGCCGCCCCTCCCAGCAGGCTCCGAACCGCGTCCGCCGTCCGGGGCGCCATCTGCTCCAGCAACGCCGCGTCGGACTCGTACACCCGCCGCGACACCGTCTTTTCCCCCGTGCCGCCCCACCGGGACGCCATCCCCTTCTTTCCCGGCGCGCGCCGCGCCGCGCTCACCTCTTCCGCGCTCTTCTTCCGGTGCGCCGCGTACCACCGGCGGTTCTTCTCCCGCCGCCGTTCCGCACGCTCCTCGTCCGTCAACTTCGCTCTCGCCATCTCTCTTCTCCTTTCGCCACCAAGCTACCGCACCTCGTCCGCCAACGCCACCTTCTTCCCGCACTGCAACAGCTCCGACAGGTGCTTGTACACATCGTCGCTCGGGATGCCGAACGTAATCGTCCCGTCCGCCCCAGTCCGCGTGTACCGCTTCCCGAGCGCTCCGGCGCACTGCAGCGCGTCCATGCAGAACGTAACGTAGCGGTCCCCGTCCCGCACCAGCACGATGTACCCTTGCGGCGCCTCCGCCTTCCCGCGCTTCCATTGGTCGAGAGCGCTCATTCGTCCTCCTCCTCTTCCAGCTCCTTCAGCTTCTTCTTCCCGAACGACACCAGCTTCTTCAACGCGTCGAGCTTCGCCGCCTTGGAACGGCACATCCCACCGTCCTCCTTCATGAAGCACCGGCACCCCTCCTCCGGCGGCATGATGTCGGACAGGCAGTAGGGGCACGAGTCCTGGTCGCTGTAGTGCCCGCAGTCGAACGTCAACTGCAACTGCCCATCCAGATAATCGAGATATACGTTGACTCCATACCTCTTGCTCATGCTTCTTCTCCTTCCTTCCACGGCTCCGTGTCCTCGATTCGGTAGTCCGTCCCGTTTGGCATCATCCGTTCCAGTTCCGCCTTGTCGTCCGACACCGCCACGTCGCGCCATCTCCACGTGTGGACCGGAAAGGAGTGGTTGCCGAGGATGTTCGGCATCGCGCACTTCTCGCGCCGTTGCAGCCTGTACCTCGGCCTCGCCGCGCTCATGCCTCGCCTCCCTTCAACGGACAATGTTCCATCTGGTACGGGCAGTCCTTGAGAAAGCTCAAGTCCGGCGTTCGCGCTGGAATGCACACACTCGCATGACCGTCTTTCAAGCGCTCTTCAAACCTCTCTCGCTCCGTCCTCCATTCACCAACGGCCCTCTCGAACCTTTTCGAGCACGATTCGCATGGGTAGGTCATGCCTCGCCTCCTTCCTTCTTCGCCGTCATCCCATCACCCCTTCAGCGAAGCGAGGGGGAGAAGGCGGACAAGCGGTTCCACCAAGTCCAGTTCGGCGCGGATGACGTCCTCGATGTTCTTGTACGCCTGGGGCGCTTCGGAAAGGTCGAGCATGCCTTTCGCCTTGCCGAACTTGCGGTAGGGATGCCAGCGCTCGTAGACGATGCCGGCGAGCGCGGCGTCGCATTCCTCCGCGGTGAGCGTGCGGCAGGCGGCGATGCGGCCGAGGCGGCGTCCGGCGCCGTGCGAACAGCTGGCGAAGGAGGCGGGGCTCCCCCGTCCGCGCACGATGTAGCTCGCGGCGCCCATGGAGCCGGGAATGATGCCGATCTCACCGTCCTTCGCGCTGGTGGCGCCCTTGCGGTGGACGCACACCTTGCGGCCGACGTGTTCCTCGAACGCGGCGTAGTTGTGGTGGATGTCGATCTCGCGCACGAAGGCGGCCTCCGGGGCGAACTCGGCGACGGTCTCCTTGAAGGCGGCCATCATGCGGCGGCGGTTCTCCTCGGCGTAGCGGAGGGCGAAGAGCATGTCGCGGAAGTAATCGTGTCCGGCCGGCTCCTCGATGGGCAGGAACGCCAGGTCGGGGTCCGGCAGCGCGACATGCCAGCGCTCGCACAACTTGGCGGCGCTTCGGTGGTAGCGTTCCTCGATGCGCTTGCCGAGGTTGCGCGACCCGGAGTGAATCATCAGCCACACGCGCGACCCGCCTTCCGGCTCCCCTCCGTCCGGTGCGACGCTCCGCTGCAGCTCGATGAAGTGGTTCCCGCCGCCGAGCGTGCCCAGGTTGCGCCGGTCGAGGACGTTGGCCCAGTCGGCGACCTGCCCGTTTTGGTCGAGGTACTCCCCGAAGCCGTCCCATTCCTGCTGGTCCTTGTGCGAGCCACCCTCGCCGACGGGGATGCGCTCCTTGAGCCGCTCCTGAAGCGAACGGCGCAGGCGCATGTCGGCGAACCGCTCCGCCGGCAGGTCGGTCTCCACCGCCCGCATGCCGCACCCGATGTCCACGCCAACGGCGGCTGGTATCACGGCCTTGTCCGCCGCAACCACCCCGCCGATGGGCATCCCGTAGCCCACGTGGCAGTCGGGCATCAGCGCCACGTGCGACACCAGCGCCGGGTGCCGCGCCAGGTTCTCCGCCTGTGCCAGCGCCCCTTCCTCGACTTCCCCGCACCACGACAGGATGGGCAACGCCCCGTCAACTTCCTTTTTCCAGTTCATCTCGTTTCGTCCTTTCTCTGCTTCAAACAACGCGCCCTCATTCAGCCACTTCCTTCAACGCCGCTACCACTTTCTCGCCAATCACCGGCCAGAACTCTTTCAGCAGCGCGCAGAACTCATCCGACACCTCTCGCCCGTTGCCCTCCAGTATCCTGTCGAAATCCTTCTCCCACTTCTCGGGGCACTTGAACACGTACGTCCCGTAGGTCGGGTCGAAGTCGTCGTCCTCGAATCGCAGATACCCGGGCTCCGCATACAGCTTTTCCTCGCCGTACCCGCAGTCCTGGTTGCAACTTCCAACCCGCGTGAAAATCGAAAGCTCCCTCGTGCCGTCGTCCGCCTTCCCCATGAACGCGTCTCGGAAACGGGGGAACCAGTCTTCCCGGTGCCCAAGCATCGGCAACACGAAGATGCAGGCGGCGCTGTAACCGCAAATGGCATTGTACAGCCCGCTCATTCCGCACCCCCTTCCTGCAACGCCTCTTCCAGCTTCGCGGCCACCTCTGCGGTTGGCGTCCCGTTCCTCATCATAATCTCGTTGGAATACAAGCCACCTTGGCACACGCCGCCGTGGAATCCGACGAACACCAAGCCTTCCTGTCCGTCGCCTTTCCGGCCCTCCCGCACGTAGCACACCTGCCGGGCGTTCACCAAAACTCCATCGCACACTTCCACGAAGTGCTTCATTCCGCACCTCCTTTCTTCGCCTTGCGCAGCTTTCCCGCGGCCGAGTCCGCCATGTCGAGGACTTCGTAAATGAGCCCGACCAGCTCCTGTATCTGCTCTCGGGAAAGCTGGTACTTCTCATCCGCAATCGGGCAGGCTTCCGGCGTGTAGGTCCAGACGAAGTGGGTCACGCGGCCGACAACGGCCCCGTCCATCGCCACTCGCGGCATCGAGCTTTCCACCACCCGAAGCGCGTCCATCTTCTCCCGCAGGAGCTTGGCTGGATTCCGCTTGCTCATTCCGCACCGCCTTTCACCGACGCACGGCGAATCGCCGCGATGATTCCCTCGGCACACTCACTCACGCGCCGCTCTGCCTTGAAGTGTCCGACCTCCACCAGCTCGTAGCCGTCCGGGAACCATGCCGCATAGTCCGCGTCGTGCCCCATCCAGCGCATGTCGTCCAGCGACCAGGCATAGCTGGACGAGACGTGTGTGGAGATGGTGCGGTAGCCAGACAACTGGCTCCCGTCCTCGACCAGCGCCAGCCCGGCGCAGTACTCGGGAACGAAGCTCAACGTGACGTGCGCGATGTAAATCTTGCCCTTCTTCATTCCGCTCCTCCTTCCACCACGGGTCTCCACACGCATCCGACCCTGTCGGCAAGCGCTCCCATCGCCTTGACGAAAATCCGGTCCTTCTTCTCCCCCAAGGCTGACGATGGCCTTTTGCTGGAGCAAGCTTCAAACCAGGCATCTTCGGCACTCCTCAACTCTCGGCAAAACCGATCCGCTTTCCATGCCCCGTCATGGAGCAACTCCAGCAACAGTTTCATCGTGTCGCAACTCCAATGCTCAAACTCGGCGGCAGTCCAAACAACAGCAACCTTGACGTTTTGCAAGGCAATCTCGTATGCGGATGAATGATTTGCCACCCAAGAATCAAACCCTCTCGCGCCGTTGTGGCCGTCGTTGAGGACGTACAGCAATTCGGCTTTTGCGTGTTCAACCAACAGGCTCTCAATCCCAGCGCACGAAAGCTTCTCTGCCGCTTTCGCATACTCTTCGTCGATGTTGGGTTTCACCTTGCTCATTCCGCACCCCCTTCCGCCACCACCTTCGGGAACATCGCCCGCGCACACCCCACCGAACGCGCATTCAACTGCCGCTGCCACGCCCGCTCCCACCGCGACCACCTGAACCCGTTCCCCTTCAGCCGCGCCGTCGTCGCATCGTCCTGCCGCTCCTTGAACACCACCTGCAGCCGGTTCGCCTCCACGTTCGCCACCACCTTCCCCCCGTCGAACTCCCACCCCTCCGGCGGCGGCGCCGACGCCATCCGCTCCATCTTCCCAATCCGCTCCTTCACCCTCGCGATGTTCCCCGTCAGATTCGACAGCACGTAGCCCGGAAAGCCTTTCAGCCGCCCGTCCAGCATCTCCCCCCAGCTCTCCTCTTCCACCCCAAGCTCCCGCAACTTCGCCTCGGCCGCGGCCCGGTCCTTCCCACGGCACAGCTTGTTCGCCTCCTTGATTTGCTCCCGCATCCGCTCCATCTTCGCCAGCTTCTCCCGCAGCTTGTCCAGCGCCTTCGGGTCGTCTGAGCTGATGGCCGTGTTCCGTTCCGCCGCCTCTGCCGCCTCTGCCGCACGTCCCGCAACCTCCGCCTCCCGGATGCTCCTCTCCGTCGCCGCCTGGCTCCGCTTGATGGCCCCCGTCAACGCCCCGTGGATGTTCGGTTGCCCGAACGGGATGCACGACACCACCGCATGCGCCTTCCGGCTCTCCTCCTCCGACGCCCTCGCATGCGCCTCCGCACGCCCCCGCAGCCTGTCAATCCGCGCCTCCCGCCGCTCCTCGTAGTCCTGCCTCCCCGTCCATCCCGCCTTCGTTTCGTTTCCCGTTGTCATGTCTGTCTTTTTCCTTTCCGCCGGACGGCTCCATGTCCGGCAAATCCTTCCCCGCCTCCGCCGCGGCCGCCAGCGCGTCCGCCTCCGCCCCGTGCCGCTCCCGTATCCCGGCCAGCAGCCCCATCCCCCCTTCGTCCCGCCCGTCGATCCAGTACCGCGCCTCCCCCTCCAGGTTCAGCACGTCCACCAGCTCCCGCCGCGCCGACGGATTCAACACCACCGCCTCCCGGAACGCCCGCGCCCGGATGCCTTCCGCCCACGGCACCTGCTTCTCCGTCCCGGCCAGCGGGCGGAGCGCCTTCCCGACCCGCTCCGCCATCGCCGCCGCCTTCTCCGCGTCCGAACGGTTCCCCTCCGCCAGCAGCCGCTTCCGCGTCTCCGCGTAGCACCCGGGGCACTCCCACTCCTCCCCCTCGTGCCGCTCCTCCCAGGCGTCCGCGTCCCGCCGCCGGCCGAACCCGTCCCGATACCGCGTGTACGTCACGCCGCACGTGGGGCAGTGCGCTTCCCATCTCGCCCGGGCCATCCCTCTACCTCCGGCAGTCAGCCGCCTTCGCCCACTCCGGCATCGCGTCGTATTCAGCCCGCTTCTCCCCGACGGACTTCCCCAGCCTCACAAGCCGCTCCATCCGCGTTTCACCCTTCGGGCCCTGCATCCACGTGAACAGCTTCGCCCACTTGTCCGGCGGTGGCTCCTCGTCCAGCTTCCCGCCCGCCGCGATGTCGGCCGCCAGCTTCCCCAACTCCCGCTCGTCCCTCTGGATGGCCTCCAGCGTGTACCGCGCATGGTCGATGGTTTCCAGCCCCCGGCGGATCCATTCCGCCTCGCTTCCAAGCCACCCAACCTCGCCGAGGTTCCGCCTAACCACTTCCGACAGCCACCAGTGCATGTCGCCGCACGCGTTTGCGAACGTGTACTCCTTCCTCGGGTCGCGCTGGTACTCGCCAATCCCGATCCGCAACTTCTCCGGCGACCACTCCGACAGCTTCATCCCCCGTATCTCCATCAGCGACCCGATGCTCTCGTCGTACAGCGCGTCCACCTCAGCCCGCTTCCTCGCCCCCTCGCTGTCCGGGTTCGCCACCTCCCGCGGCGCATTCGGCGCAACCCTCGCCAGCGGCTCCTTCGGCCACCCAGCCCAGCCTCCGGCCTCCGTCAGCGCCACCACGGCCGCCGTCTCCATCGCGTCAATCAGCGCCGCCGCCATCATGTCCTCGTTCTGCCACCACTGGTCCATCTCCTCGTATGTCGCCATCGCCTCCGCGTACCGCTTCCGCCCCCACTCGTCGCCCGTCCCCGCCGGCAGCCCGATCGCGTCCAGCTTCGCCTTCACCCCCTTCACGTACTGCGCCGCATCGTACCGCGTCCAAACCTTCGTCTCTTTCTTCGCTTCCATCTCTCTTCTCCTTGTCCGTCTTTTGCCAGATTCCTTCCCCCTTGCCAAGCCTACCGCCGCCCTCCCGGCAACTCCGCCGCCGCCGCTTCCATGATGGCCGTCATCCGCTTCGCCGCCCCATCCGCCATCTCCGCCAGCCGCAGGTCCGCGAACGACGCCATCCCCTCCGCCGCCTTCTCTTCCGCCCACCATCCGAACACGTTCCGGTACGTGTACAGCACCGCCGCCCACATCCGGTGCTGCGACACCTCCCCCAGCACGTCGATCCAGTCCTTCCCCCGCAGGTCCGGCCCCTCGATGGGCGTCCCCAGCGCCCTCAGCATCCCCGCCCGGTCCCGGTTCCCCCGCGCCTTCTCCAGAGCCTCGATCCATTCCCGTCCCTTCATCGCTCAGCCCTCCTTCTCCACCACCACGTCCCAGCCCACCAGCTCGCTCGCCCCGTCCCACGGCAGGTCCTCCATCGCCCCAAGCCCGAACAACTTCCGCACCTTGTTGCACGCCGCCTCCCGCTCCGCCGTGTCACGCCCCCAGTACGCATCCTCCAGCACCAGCCCCACCTTCGCCAGCGCGTACCCAGCCGCGTTCTTGAACTCTTCCCAGCCCGTCTTCCCGCCCTCCCACGCCTTCCGAGCCTCTTTCGCCCGCTTCACGGCCCGCTTCGCCTCCCCCACCATCACCTTCAACTCCAAGCTCATCATCGCTCCCTCCTCTCACCAAATCACCATCCGCGCACCCACCTTCACCCGCCGGCCGCCCCGGTCCCGCAACGTCGCCGCCGCGTACCGCCTCCCTCCCGTCTCCGGGTCGTGCTTCGTCCAGTACTCCACCACGCACCCCGACCTCTTCGCCCACCCCGTCACCGCGTCGTGCGCGCTCTCCGCTTCCACCGTCTCCCCGCACCCGATGCCGCGGTCGCTCTTGTCCGTGTCCCACACTCTGTACTTCATCGCCGCCTCCTCATGCCACGGCGCGAACCAGCGCGTTGAAGTCCCTCACGTGCAGCACGTTCATTCCGTGCGTGTTCGTGTACCCGAGGAATTCGGGATACCGAAGCGACAGCCCCCACATCACTTCCTCCAGCCACAACGCACCGTGCATCTCCGTCTCGTTCGGCAAGTGGTCTCCCCACGACTCGATTTCCCGAAGGCTCGCCCCTGACCACCCCATCCGGCAAAGCATCTCCTCGAACATCCACACCACCAACGCCTTCTCGCGGGGTAGCTCCCCATCCTTCTTCATCCGGCGAATCCTCTTCTCCGTCGCCTTCGTCACTCTGTCTGCTGTCATGTCTGTTTCTCCTTTTGCCCCGGCTCCATTGGGGCTTCTTTCTTGTCTGGCCCCCTTATCGCAAAAAAAGGTTATTGTGTCAATAACTATTTTGCCTCGGTGCAAAAATTTTTTTCACCCCCCCCCTCCCGCCTCTTGCTCACACAGCCCTTTCCCCCTCGCTTTGCCATCGTATACGCTGCCTCCCCACCCCCGGCGAAAATGTAAACGTTTACATCGCCCAACCCGGTTTTCGGGTCGAATTTTTTTTCGCCTCCCACCCCCGTTTTCAGCAGGGGGGGGTAGGGGGTCCACCGCTCCCTCGCCGGATATGGGGCAGGGGGGTACTCCCCTCCCTCGGGGGTGTCGTCCACCCGCAGGGGCAGGGGGTGCAGGGGTGGGCAACCGCTTTTCCGTGCGGGATTTTTCCCGCCCAAGCAACCGCCGACGAACACCGGGGCAGGGGGGGGCCGGGCAAAACCGATTCCTCGCGGCCGCGGCGACCGGGGAACGGGTGCCCTCCCGATTCGACCGGCTGTCCCGACCGACCCGCCGCCAGAGCCTCCCCAACCGCGACCGCACCGCCGCCGCCACTCTCTCCTTACCACGACGGGAAACGCGCTGGAATCGGCGTCCTGGGCCGCGCAATCGGCATCCTGCGCGGCATCATCCGCACCACCGCGAAACATGCGCCAAATGGACCTGTACACACAAAAGGGAGGGTTTGTGTGGCAGGGTCGAAAATGGCCGGGCAGGGGGCCGAATAACTGAACGAACGCTCCCGCGGAAGGGCCGGGTGTGTGTGCCAAAAACGCCCACGTTGTGCAGTTCTACACGCCGCCGGGCGGGCGGGCGCATGAGCGGGGGTGTTCGGGCGGGTGCGGGCAGGTGTGCGGGTGGGTGTGCGGGGGTTGCGCATGGGGCGTGCGCGGTGGGCGGGTACGCGCACGTACGCACGTAGCGCACGGCGGGTGCGCGATTATGCGTAGTACGGAGTGTACGATAGTACACGTAGTACGTAGCATAGATAGATAGACAGTGTACAACCATGGTAGACCAATCTACTGTTGTTCGGCTATTGTTCCACTGTGCTACATACTGTACAACACCCGAGAGTGTTATAGCTATTACTCGGCTATGCTATACACCCTTGAGTCTGTGAAGTAGAGTAATTGTACTTGTACAGAGTAATCGAGTGAAGTAATCGGTGGCTGAGTGAGAACGTAGGGGATAGATATACCTTGGGGCTTGTGATATTGAGCAATGTTCTTGGAACAGAGTAGCCGTAGTGAGCTAGGCGTAGCCTGACAGAACCACAACGGGAGAGCGAACGTAGCGTAAGCGGAGTGAGCGGCTATGAAACAGCGCGGGCGGTTTGGAGTGCGCGGCGGGTGGGCGGGCCGGGCTGCGCGAGGGTTTGGGGGTCCGAAAACGGCCAAACCGCGTATAAGCCCCGGGAAGGGCCTTGCTAGGGTCGAGGGGTATCAGTGTAGCGGCACACCCCCTGCTCGCGACGCTAGGGGGTCTGTAGCCAAAGGAATCGGCATCCTGCGAAACGGGGTCCGGCGCCTCCGCCCTGCATGAAACGACTCGGAGACCTTGGGCGGGGGAACCGGACAGGGTCGGCCGCGGGGTCAAATCCACCCGGCGGGACCGCTCCCCAACCCCTCACAACGTCGCCTTGTACTTCGCCAACACCGCGTTCCTCCGCTCGATGTCCTTCTTCGACCGGCTGACGCTCATGTACTGCAACGTGAAGTCGTTCTTCAGAATCGTCACGCAAATCGCCTTCCAGCTCGGGCAGTGCCGGAAGTCGCTGATGGCCGTGTCGTCCGGGATGCCGCTCTTGATGCGGACGATCTCGTAATAGTCCGGCTTCGTGCACAGCTTGCTCACTTCCCCCGTGTGCTCCAGCTTGATGCCCTCCGCTTCCATCTGGGCGATGACCCGCGGATTCCGCCCGTAGCCGCTCTCCGCCCACGACTTCTCGAACCTCGCGATGTTCTCCACGAACCGCTGCCGGATGCGCGGCGGCAGCGTCTTCAGCAGGAACATCGCGTACTGCTTCCACGTGAAGTGCGCCGGCTTCGTCGCCTTCTTGTACCCCGTCGCCGGCGTCCCGCCGTAGATGTTCATGAAGTTCACCCCGTTCACCCGCCCCACCATCTTGCCCCAGGTGTGCGGGCTCAACGCCCGGTACAGCTTCAGCGACGACTGCCCGCAGCTGTGGAACGGGCTCGCCACCCGCATCTCCGCCGGGCTCAGCCCAGCCAGGTACATCATGTCGTACGCCCGGTTGTAGTCGAACCCGAACCGCGCGTTCGCCGTCCAAATGTCTTCCACCCCCCAGTCGAACATCGGGTAGAACGACACCAGCCCGTCCCCCAGCACCTCGCTCCACCGCCTGCCCTTGTGCATCTTCACCCGGTGCTGGCTCGTGATCGTCGCCCGGCGGCTCAGGCTCTCGTCCATGCGGATGCCCACCAGCACCGCCGTCGTCCCGTGCCGCTGGCGGAACCACTTCGCGAAGTCCTTCCGCACGTCCGCCCCGTAGGTGCCTTTCTTGAACGGCCACGGCACGTTGTGCTCGTTCACCACGTGGGGGCTGTCCGGCATGGGCTTGACCCACAAATCGCGTTTGTCCTCGTCCCACGGGATCCAGTACGGGTCGGTCATGCTGCAACTGCATTGCGCCGACACGGGAAGGCAGAGCCAATACTTCTTGATGCCCGGGAACCCCTCGTCGAAGGACCGCTTGGCGAACTCGTCCGTCTGCTGGTAGTCGGCCTCGTAGTCCATGTAGTACATCGCCAACTTGCCCAACATCTTGTGTTCCTCCGCCCAGCGGTAGGCGAGGTTCAGCATCACGCCGGAGTCCTTCCCGCACGAAAACGCCACCAGCACGTTCTCGAACTCGCCGAAAACGAACTCCATCCGCTTCAGGAACGCTTCGTGGACGTTCATTCCTCCTCCTCCTCCCACGCCTCGGAAAACTCGCGGTCCTTGAACAGCTCCTGCAGGCCGGACAACTGCTTGAGCCGCAACAGCTCCTCCGCGTCCATCCCGAGGTGCTTGAGTATCCAGGCGTCGCCCATGCCGGCGTCCACCAGCTCCGCGACGATGTTGACCATCAGCTGCGGGTCGTGCGTCCCCCTCGCCCGGTTGTGGCGGATGGTGCTCGCCATCCGGTCCGGCAACGCCTTGTCCAGCACGCTGCACGGCAACAGGCCATGCTCCCGCTCGTAGATGTCGCGGTGCAGGAGCATCGTGGTGTAGCGGTGGTAGCCGTCGACGATTTCATACGTCCCGTCCCCGGCCGGGCACACCACGATGGGCATGGTGTAGCCGTCCTGCTTGATGGAGTCGTACAGCAACTTCATTTCCGGCGGTGCGACGTGGTTCGGGTTGTACGCGTTCGCCTTGATTTTCTCGATGGGTATCGCCCGGATGCGGTAGACCGGGCTGGTGAACTCCTCCAGCGGCAATTCCGCCGTTTCCGCTTTCTTCTTCTTCATTTCTTCCTCCGTTCCAACATCTTCCGTATCACTTCCGGGCCGTTCTCCTTGATGTACTGCACCAGCGTCGTCTTCCGGTCGATGCAGTCGTTCATCATCCGTTCCAGCCCCGGCTCCCCCGTCAGGTCGTAGTACTCGCAGTCGGCTTCCTGCCCGTTGCGGTAGATCCGCGCCTCGCTCTGCTCCCGGAAGGCGTAGTCCCACGTCTTGTCGAAGAACACCACCCGGTTGCATTGCTGGAGGTTCAGCCCGAACGCGCCCTTGCCGTAGGTCAGGACCATCCCGGCCGGGAAACGCTTCCGAACCGCCTCCGCGCTCCGCAGGAACTTGCAGAACACGATGGTTTTCGCGTCCACGCCGATTTCCCCCAGCCGCTCGAACTTGTCCTCCGCGCAGCAGTAGCTGTGCTGGAGCTTCGACAGCATCCCGACGATGTTCAC
>Ga0265298_10005647_pt1 | contig 15606 bp, 6 predicted proteins | sample AusTroGonzalo_MG_3_FD_193486 | JGI IMG/M metagenome (GOLD analysis project Ga0265298, IMG submission 193486) | Bovine rumen microbial communities from tropical cattle in Woodstock, Queensland, Australia - Gonzalo_01 | ecosystem: Host-associated > Mammals > Digestive system > Stomach > Rumen ... | reverse complement strand
TTGATGACAAGTTGAACTTAAAACTTGATAAAACAGCTCTTGACACATTAGCATCAGACAATGAACTTGCTGCAGTTGAAGCTAAAATTGTTAATGCTGACTGGAATGAGACTGATGCAGCTAAAAAGTCTTTTATCAAAAACAAACCGAGCATTAAAGATACAATCAAAGATAACGTTTGTAATGCAACTCTGACATTTAAGAAAGGTTCAGAAACCAAGACTTATAACGCTTTAGAGACCGGTGCTACCTGCGAAGATATTACAATTGATTTGAATGATAGTTTAACTACCCAGATGATTGTGAAATATATCAATGCTGCTCGTGCAGATGCAGATGTTAATGATGTTGATTCTATATACAATGCGTTGACAGCCCCTGCAAATGAAGATGTGAAAAAAGCATTATTGGCAAAAGCTAAACAAGTTGCCATGAATCATGAGCAGGAAGCTATTGATATTGCTATCTCATACTTTAAGAATATTACTTCTACACAAATGAGAGAAATTTTAGATCAGGTTTCTGCTGCTGACGTGCAAAATTTCATCAATAAGCTGAATAGTGTTCTTACTTCTACTGATGTGCAAAATCTCATCACTGCGTTGAGTAATAGCATTACTACGACCCAGGTGGATTACTTGATCAATGCATTGAATAGCAGTGTTACTCCTGCACAAGTAAATCATTTAATTGATGCCATAGATAATGCTGCAGCTACTCCTGGTACTGCTGCTTATCAGTTGAAAAAACGTTTGCATGATTATATTTATTCTGTAGCACACGAGTGACTTACATGCCCCACGTTAGGACAATCGTCGGGGCAATTGAGCTGTAGCGCAATCGTATTAAATACGATTGAGTTGTCCAATCCGAGCAATGTCACCATCATTGCGAAGGAGTATGTGATAGATGGTGGATCTAAAGGTACGACAATCATAAGCGCCACAGCACACGCCAACGACGATGCTGTCGGCGCTTTTTCATGCACTATCTCCGATCTGTCGGATTATTATGGCAAAACGCTGACAGTTACACCGAGACTAACTCTTGTTGGTTGCAGCGAGCAGTACGTTACTGGTAACCCGATTACAATTACGGTACCCAAAAAGGCTATTACGCTGACAGCCGCTTCAGCCAACAAGATTTACGACGGCACGGCTTTGACCAAAAAATCGGCAAGCACCACAGACCTGGCAGAAGGTCATGTCCTGGACAGTTACAATGTGGTGGGTAGCCAAACCGACGCGGGTATTTCCGCTAACGAGGTGAATGATGTGGTCATCAAAGATGCCAGCGGAGACGATGTTACCGCCAAGTATGAGATCACCTATGTGCCTGGTGTACTGAATGTGCTTCCCAAGGAAGTGACAGTAAAGGCGGCAGATGCCTCAAAAGTTTATGGACAAGATGACCCTGTACAGTTTAACACGACTATATCAGGACGTGTACCTGAAAACGCATTGACCTATACCGTTAGTCGTACCGCCGGCGAGAATGTGGGAACCTATGAGATTACCCCTTCCGGCGAGGAATTGCAAGGCAACTATGCGGTCATCTACCAGCCCGGAACCTTTACCATTACTCCGGCGACTGCCACCATTACTATAAACTCCGCCACAAAGGTGTACGGAGACGAGGATCCCAGCTTGTCCGCTACGGTGGAAGGTTTGGTGGGAAGCGATATCTTGAATTATACCTTGAGTCGCGAGCAAGGAGAGAATGTGGGTGAATATGTCATCACGGTCACTTTGGGCGACAATCCCAATTATAACGTCTCTGTCGTTGACGGTATATTCACGATTACGAAGGATACGGCCATTGTAACTATTACCGGTGCTACCGACAATAAAATCTACAGTGGTAACGAACAGCAGGTGATCGGCTATTCCGTGAGCATCCCCCAGGGCATTTCCTTGTCGGAAAATGAGATTCTTGGACCTGCCAGTGCTGTTGTGTTCGGCACGGATGCCGGTACCTACAGCATGGGCTTGAGAGCTGAGGATTTCTCCACAACCAATAACAATTATTATCCTGTTTTCGCGATAGAAGACGGTACGTTGACCATCCATCCCATGCCTATTTCAGTCCTGATTATGGGGGCGATGGACATGGTGTATTATGACGGTACCGCACATTCCGCAACGGGTTATACGGCTTCTGCCAGTTCTCCCTTGTATGATGTGGATAGTGACATCAATCTCAGTGGTACTGCCGTGGCTACACGTACCGATGTCGGTACTACCCACATGGGGCTGAGCTCAAGTCTCTTCACGAATACCAATGGTAATTTTGAGGTGTCGTTCAGTGTGGTTGATGGTTATCAGACCATCATCGCGATTAACGCGGCTGTCAACATTATCGGTCATCATAATGCCACGCTATATGATGGCAATGCGCATGTGGTTGAAGGCTTTGATGTTCAGTCAAACACCAGCCTTTATACTGCGGAGGATATCATTTTTACTGGAAATGCTAGTGCAAGCAGAACCGAGGTGGGTACCACTAACATGGGTTTGACCGCAAGTCAATTTGCCAACAATAACAGTAACTTTGCCCAGGTGATATTCTATGTGACGGACGGTTACCAGGAGATTAATCCGGTTGAAGACGTAGTGGTCACCATCACAGGTCACCAGAATATAAGTGAATATAACGGAGAAGAGCACGTCGTGGAAGGTTATGACGTGGAGATCAGTAATCCCTTATATACCACGTCAGATTTCAGTTTCACCGGCAGCGCGTCTGCAAGCTTAACTGAAGTGGGTACCGCTACCATGGGCCTGGCTTCAAGTCAGTTTACTAACCTTAACAGCAACTTTACCAATGTAATCTTCAATGTGACGGATGGTTACCAGCAGATAAACCCTGTTGAGGATGTGGTGGTCACCATTACCGGTCACCATGATATAAGCGTATTTGACGGGCAGGAACACGCTGTTGAGGCTTATGATGTAGAAATCAGTGATCCTTTATATACCCCATCAGATTTTAGTTTCAGCGGAAGTGCCTCCGCAAGCAGAACCTATGTGGGTACCACTACCATGGGACTGGCTTCAGGTCAGTTTGCCAACAACAACACTAACTTTGCCAATGTGGTGTTCAATGTGACGGACGGCTACCAGCAGATTTCCCCAGTGGAAGGGGTGGTGGTCACCATTACCGGTCACCATAACGTGAGTGAGTACGATAGACAGGAGCATGGTGTTGAAGGATATGATGTGGAAATCAATAATCCGCTCTATACCACCTCGGACTTCAGTTTCAGTGGAAGTTTTTCTGCGAGCAGAACCGATGTGGGTACTACTAACATGGGGCTGTCTTCAAGTCAGTTTACCAACAACAACAGCAATTTTGCCCAGGTGACCTTTGATGTGACGGACGGTTACCAGCAGATTACTGCGGTGGAGGGTGTGGTGGTCACGATTACCGGTCACCATAATGTAAATGAATACGACAGACAGGAGCATGGTGTTGAAGGATATGATGTGGACATTAATAATCCGCTTTATACCACGTCGGACTTCAGTTTCAGTGGAAATGCTTCTGCTAACAGAACTGAAGTTGGAACCACTAACATGGGACTGGCTTCAAGTTTGTTCACCAATACCAACACCAACTTTGCCAATGTGAGCTTCAATGTGACGGATGGTTACCAGCAGATTACCGCAGTGGATGGTGTGGTGGTCACCATTACCGGTCACCAAGATGTAAGCGAATATAACGGACAGGAACACGCTGTAGAGGGGTATGATGTGGAGATTAGCAATCCCTTATATACCCCATCAGACTTCAGCTTCAACGGAAATGCCTCCGCCAGCAGAACTGTTGTGGGAACAAGCAATATGGGATTGGCTTCAAGTCAGTTTACCAGTACCAACAGCAACTTTACGCATGTGACCTTCAATGTGACGGATGGTTACCAGCGGATTACCGCGGTGGAAGGCGTGGTGGTCACCATTACGGGTCACCATGATGCAAGTGAATATAACGGACAGGAACACGCTGTTGAAGGTTATGATGTGGAAATCAGTAATCCTTTATACACCACGTCTGACTTCAGTTTCAGTGGCAATGCCTCCGCTAGCAGAACCAATGTCGGAACAAGCAACATGGGTCTGTCTTCAAGTCAGTTTACCAACAACAATAGTAACTTTGCCCATGTGAGCTTCAATGTGACGGATGGTTTCCAGCAGATTACCGCGGTGGATGGTGTGGTGGTCACCATTACGGGTCACCATAACGTAAGTGAGTACGACAGAGAGGAGCATGGTGTGGAAGGATATGATGTGGAAATCAGTAATCCGCTCTATACCACTTCAGACTACAGTTTTAGCGGAAATGCCTCCGCCAGCAGAACTGATGTGGGAACAAGCAATATGGGCCTGGCTACAACGCAGTTTGCCAATACCAACACCAACTTCATCAATGTAAGCTTCAATGTGACGGATGGTTACCAGCAGATTACCTCAGTGGATGGTGTGGTGGTCACCATTACCGGTCACCAAAATGCACGTGAATATGACAGACAGGAGCATGCCGTTGAAGGATATGATGTGGAGATTAGTAATCCGCTTTATACCACGTCAGACTTCAGCTTCAGTGGCAATGCCTCCGCCAGCAGAACCAATATCGGAACAAGCAACATGGGTCTGGCTACCAATCAGTTTGCCAATACCAATAACAACTTCACCCATGTGACTTTCAATGTGACGGACGGTTACCAGCAGATTACGGCAGTGGATGGCGTGGTGGTCACGATTACCGGTCATCATAGTGTAGGTGAGTATGACAGACAGGAGCATAGTGTTGAAGGCTATGATGTGGAAATCAGTAATCCGCTCTATACCACTTCAGATTTCAGTTTCAGTGGAAATGCCTCCGCCAGTAGAACCGATGTGGGTACCACCAACATGGGCCTGGCTACCAATCAGTTTACCAACACCAACACCAACTTCACCCATGTGAGCTTCAACGTAACGGACGGTTACCAGCAGCTTACCGCTATTGATGGTGTGGTGGTCACGATTACCGGTCACCATGATGCAAGCGAATATGATGGACAGGAACATGCCGTGGAGGGTTACAATGTAGAGTTCAGTAATCCTTTGTACACCACGTCAGATTTCAGTTTCAGCGGAAATGCCGCTGCCAGCAGAACCGATGTGGGTACTACCAACATGGGTCTGGCTAGCAGTCAGTTTGCCAATACCAACACCAACTTCACCAATGTGAGCTTCAATGTGACGGACGGTTATCAGCAGATTACCGCAGTTGGTGAGGTGATAGTTACCATTACCGGTCACCATAATGTAAGTGATTATAATGGTCAGCAGCATGCTGTGGAAGGTTACGACGTGGAGATCAGTAATCCGCTTTATACCACGTCAGATTTCATTTTCAGCGGAAATGCCTCTGCCAGCAGAACTGATGTGGGTACCACCAACATGGGGCTGGCTGCCAATCAGTTTACCAATACCAGTACCAACTTCACCCATGTGACGTTTGATGTGACGGACGGTTACCAGCAGATTAATGCGGTTGAAGGCGTGGTGGTCACGATTACCGGTCATCATGATGTAAGTGATTATAACGGACAGGCACATGCGGTGGAAGGCTATGATGTGGAAATCAGCAATCCGCTCTATACCGTTGCAGATTTCACTTTTAGCGGTAATGCAACGGCTACACGTACCAATGCGGGTACAAGCAATATGGGTTTGGCCACCAATCAGTTCGCCAATACCAATACCAATTTCTCCAATGTAAGCTTCAATGTAACGGATGGTTTCCAGACCATCAATAAGATCAATGCCACCGTAACCATCACCGGTCATCATAATTCTACTATTTATGATGGCAATGCGCATGTTACAGAAGGATATGATGTTCAGATAAGTACGAATCTGTATTCTGCAGATGATTTCAGTTTCAGCGGAAATGCCTCTGCCAGCAGAACGGATGTGGGAACCACCAACATGGGTCTGGCCTCAAGTCAGTTTGCCAACAACAATGACAATTTTGCTGTGGTGAGCTTCAATGTGACCGACGGTTATCAAACTATTACCAAAGCTTCGGTAACCGTGACGATTACCGGTGCCACCGGCAGCATGGTTTACAATGGCAGCGAACAGCAGGTCAGTGGTTACAGTGTGAGTATTCCTGCGGGAGTTACGTTGACGGAAAGTCAGATTAACGGCCCGGCCAATGCGGTGGCAAGTGGTACGCATGTGGGAACCTACCACATGGGATTGACGGCCGATGCTTTCAGTGTGAACAATGACAATTACAATGTCAGCTTCGAGCTTACGGATGGTGTGTTGACGATCAACAGGGCAACGGCCACCGTGACTGCCGAAGCCAAGACGAAGGTTTATGGCGCTGCCGATCCTGCACTGACCGCTGTGGTGAGTGGTTTGCAGGGTGGAGACGCCGCCAATATGATTCAATATACGGTCAGCCGTACAGCGGGTGAGAATGTGGGAACCTATACCATTACTCCTTCCGGTGCTGCTACCCAAGGTGATTACAATGTGACCTACGTTCCTGCCAGCTTAACCATTACCAAGGCGACGGCCACGGTGACCGCCCAAGCCAAGACGAAAGTTTATGGCGCTGCGGATCCCGCACTGACTGCTGTGGTGAGTGGCTTGCAGAATGGTGACGCAGCTAATGTTATTCAGTACACGCTTAGCCGTACAGCGGGAGAGAATGTGGGAACCTATACCATTACGCCTTCAGGTGCGACTACCCAGGGTAACTACAATGTGACCTACGTTTCTGCCATGATGACTATTACCAAGGCAACAGCCACCGTGACGGCCCAAGCCAAGACGAAAGTTTATGGTGCCGCGGATCCTGCCCTGACTGCTGTGGTGAGTGGCTTGAAGAATGGCGATGCTGCCAGTGTGATTCAATATACAGTTAGCCGTACAGCAGGAGAGAATGTAGGAACCTACACCATTACGCCTTCGGGTGCTGCCACCCAGGGCAACTACGATGTGACCTACGTTCCTGCTATCATGAGCATTACCAGAGCAACGGCTACTGTAACCGCCCAAGCTAAGACGAAAGTTTATGGTGCCGCAGATCCTGCATTGACCGCAACGGTGAGTGGCTTGCAGAACGGGGATGCTACCAGTGTTATTCAGTACACAGTCAGCCGTACAGCGGGAGAGAATGTGGGAACCTACACCATTACGCCTTCAGGTGCGACTACTCAAGGCAATTACAATGTGATTTATGTTAATGCCAGCATGACCATTACCAAGGCGACGGTCACTGTAACCGCTGATGCCAAGACGAAAGTTTATGGTGCCGCGGATCCCGTGCTGACTGCTGTGGTAAGTGGTTTGCAGAACGGGGACGCTGCCAGTGTGATTCAGTACACCGTTGGCCGTACGGCGGGTGAAAACGTGGGAACCTATACCATTACTCCTTCTGGTGCCGCTAGCCAAGGCAATTACAATGTGACCTACGTTCCTGCCAACATGACTATTACCAGAGCGACGGCCACGGTGACCGCCCAGTCCAAGACGAAAGTATATGGCACTGCGGATCCCGCGCTGACCGTAGTGGTGAGTGGCTTGCAAAATGGCGACGCTACCAATGTGATTCAATACACGGTCAGCCGTACAGCGGGAGAGAATGTGGGAACCTATACCATTACGCCTTCAGGTGCGACTACTCAGGGCAACTACAATGTGACCTACGTTCCTGCCAGCATGACGATTACCAAGGCGATGGCTACCGTGACTGCTGATGCCAAGACGAAGGTTTATGGCGCTGCGGATCCCGTGTTGACCGCTGTGGTGAGTGGTTTGCAGAATGGGGACGCTGCCAGTGTGATTCAATATACGATCAGCCGTACAGCGGGTGAAAATGCAGGAACCTACACCATTACTCCTTCGGGAGCTGCCACCCAGGGCAACTATGATGTGACCTACGTACCTGCCAACATGACGATTACCAGAGCGACGGCCACCGTAACTGCTGACGCCAAGACGAAGGTTTACGGCTCCGCGGATCCTGCACTGACCGCTGTGGTGAGTGGCTTGCAGAATGGCGACGCTATCAGTGTGATTCAGTACACGCTTACCCGTACAGCAGGTCAGAATGTGGGTACTTATACCATTACGCCTTCGGGAGCTGCTACCCAGGGCAATTACAATGTGACCTACGTTCCTGCCAGCATGACGATTACCAAAGCTTCAGCCACCGTGACCGCCCAGTCCAAGACGAAGGTTTATGGCGCCGCGGATCCCACACTGACCGCGGTGGTGAGTGGCTTGAAGAATGGGGATGCCGCCAGTGTGATTCAGTACACGCTTAGCCGTACAGCGGGAGAGAATGTCGGAACCTACACCATTACCCCTTCGGGAGCTGCCAGCCAGGGCAACTACGATGTGACCTACGTTAATGCCAGTATGACCATTACCAGAGCGACGGCTACTGTGACCGCTCAATCCAAGACGAAGGTTTATGGCACTGCAGATCCTACTCTGACTGCTGTGGTGAGTGGCTTGAAGAACGGTGATGCCGCCAGTGTGATTCAATATACGCTTACCCGTACAGAGGGTGAGAATGCAGGAACTTACACCATTACTGCTTCCGGCAATGCCACCCAAGGCAATTATAACGTGACCTATGTCAATGCCGTTTTCACGATTACCAAGGCTTCGATTACGGTGACAGTTACGGGTAATACGGCAACCACGACCTATAATGGCACGGTACAGAGTGTGGGTGGATATAATATGGATATTCCAGCAGGTGCCACACTGATAGCCAGTGAGATTACAGGTCCGGCAAGTGCTGTTGCAACGGGTACCGACGCGGGAACATACCCCATGGGCTTATCTGCTAGTCAGTTCAGTGCCAATAACAACAACTATAATGTTACCTTTGCGCTTACCGATGGTGCCTTGACCATTACACGTGCGGTGGCAGTGGTGCAAGCCAATGATGCCAGCAAATATTTGGGAGAAGCCGATCCGCCTCTTACCGCCACGGTTACCGGATTGTTTGGCAGTGATGCGTTGACCTACAGTGTCAGACGTGCATCGGGAGATAGAGAGGGAACCTACACCATTATTCCATCGGGTGCTGCGACCCAGGGCAATTATACGGTTACTTATCGTAATGGAACGTTCACCATTATGTTGCACGAATGTCCTACCATGGGGGCCACTACTTATACTCCTGATCCACTTGAGCCAACAACCACCAGCATGGTTGTCTCCACTGTTCTGGATAACTTTATTTCCTCGTCGTTAATCTACAGAGCATATTACCAGATTTCTGTGAATGGCGGCAGTCCTTCCTCGATTTCCGCTACATGTCAGAACGGAAGGTTGGTCGCTACTATTCCGATTCAACCAGCATATCGTGGAAATATGATTACAGTGACACCTTATATTACCACGCAGTATTGTGTCACTGCTGGTGCCAATCAAGCAGGTGATCCTATTGAAATTTGTGTGCCATCATCAGCTCCTGTTACGCTTGCCACGGCAGTTTCATACCCTGCTAATGGTTTGAACAAAACCCAGTTGTTCTCCAATGGAGGTATCACACTTAAGGCGAAAGTTGAAAACTATTCTAATTATCAGGTGGCAAGTTATGGTTTCCTTATTTCTGATAATCCGGATGATATTCAAACCTACAACAGCGAATTTAGCTTGCCCGCTTCATTTACGAATGTTGACGATACGCTATATACCCATAAGATAGGTTTGGAATATTGTAAAAAGACTTGGTATTATCGTCCTTACATGATATTGAGGACATGTAATGGAAGCATCTTGTATGGGGAGATCAGCAGTGTGACGATGTGGGGTCCTGAGGATTATAATCCGACAGCCACGCCGCTTACGGTAACGGCAGGTCAAACTGTTACCTTGTCCTCTACGGCATACATCACCGTAAGCTCGTATGAGGGATGGAAACCCATAGAGTACTATCTGGATCCCAATGGTCAATATGCGTCACAATTTCCTTCTGGCATATCGTATGAGAACTGGACCTATTATTGGAAAGCCAATGGAAGCCAGATTTATTCCTCGCATTCTTCGGGTAACACCACCCATCATCCCACCCAGACAACGGTATATGACGCTTACTGTGTGTTTGAGGTTAATGGAGCGCAATGTATTGTGAATGGCAATCCGATTACCGTTACGGTAACCCAGCCTTAAGCTGAAAATATCACGGAAGTCGCTTCCGTGAGAAATATACGTAAATAAAAATCCCCGTTTATCTTGTGACAGACGGGGATTTTTTTTCTGTATAAGTTTTATGTGTCGCTTTTGCTATTTCTCCAAGCGGATACGGGCATCTACAGCAGTCACGTAGCGCGGATTGCCCAACAGCGGGTTCAAGTCCATTTCGGCAATCTCGGGAGCGGCCTGTACCAATGCGCTTACGCGGGCAACCTGATCGGCATACAGGTCAATGTTGACCGGCTCCTGTCCACGGACGCCCTGCAGAATCTTGTAGCCACGCAGCTTGGTGAGCATGTCCTTGGCTTCGGCAGCAGTGATGGGTGCCAAAGCACTCTGCACGTCTTTCAGCACTTCGATGAAGATACCACCCAATCCGAAGAAAATCTGGTGTCCGAATTTATCATCGCGGATGGCGCCGATATAGACATCGGTACCGTCCAGCATCGGGTACATTTCCACCGCGTAGGTGTCTTTAATGGCCATCAGACGGTCGAATTCCTTGCTGACGGTGTCCAGGTCCTTCACGTTCAAAGTAACGCCGCCTACGTCAGATTTATGCAGCGGTCCCACCACTTTCATCACCAAGGGAACATCTTTGCTGCAACCGACTTCTTTGGCGAAGGCTAAAGCGTCTTCCTTCTGGGATACCTCCACGGACTTTTTGCGGCTGATGCCAGCGGCGTCCAGCAGCTCGTTGTAGTCGGCAATCTCCATGTAGCCGTTGCCACATTTGTCGATGGTCTTGCGGATGCGGGCTACATCAATCTGGGGCAGTTCCACATGTTCGGGTTGTGGTTTCGGGGTGTTATAGACTTTCACGAGAGCATTGCCTAAGACGCATTCTTCGGGAAAGTTGATGCGGCCCTTGGCGATGAAATCGTTGATTTCGTCCTTCACGTTGATGATGGAAGGCAGCACGGGGAAGATGGGCTTCTTGCAAGTTTTCATCTTTTCGTCGAGCAGGTCATACACCTCCTTGTTGCTGAACAAGCCAGGAGAACCGAAGATGACCACAGAGAAGTCAATTTCGTCGTATTCGTTCTCGACTGTGTCAATGATATAGCCAAGCTGCTCGGCAGTGCCGGTAGCGAGGAAGTCGATGGGGTTGCCTACAGAGGAACCGCCGAAGAGTTTCGCCAAAAGGGCAGGGCTGGCAGGATGGTCTTTGAGCGGGGGCACTTCCATGCCACCGTTAGAGAGTACATCGGTGAGCATTACAGCGGGACCGCCAGCGTGGGTGATGACGGCGCAGCGTTTACCCTTGAGTTCGGGGTGCATGAAGACACCACAAACCGTGGTCAGTTCCTGACGGTTGTGGCAGCGTACGATACCCGCCTTTTGGAAGAGGGCATCCACAGCAGCGTCGTTGGTAGCCAAGGCACCAGTGTGTGAAGAGGCTGCACGTGAGCCAGCAGCAGAGCCACCGCTCTTGATGGCGGCAATGTGGCAGCCCTTGTTGATGAGGTTGCGTGAGTGTTTCAGCAAACGCTGTGGATCTCCGATCTTCTCCATGTACAGCATGATGACGTGGGAGGATTTTTCAGGATCGAAGGTTTCGTCCAGATGTTCGAGTACATCTTCGATACCCAACTGGGCACTGTTACCCACAGCCCACACGCTGTTGAATTTCAGACCGTTGCTCATGCCGTATTCCTTGATGAACACAGCCGTGGCACCGGAACCTGTGATGAAATCAACACCCTTGGGGTCGAGTTTCGGAATCGGCGTGTCGAAACAGCCAGCGTAGTTCACGTTGAGGAAGCCGGTGCAGTTGGGACCGATGAGTGAGCCGCCCACGCTGTTGATGGTCTCCACAATGTGTTTCTCAATTTCAGCACCTTCGTGGCTCTCTTCCGAGAAACCGGCGCTGACGATGATGAAGCCTCGGCAGCCTTTCTCCTTGGCCAGCACATCGACGGTCTGGGCGCAGAATTTGGCGGCGATACATAGGATGGCGCAATCTACCTGCGGCAGGTCATCGACTTTGGCGTAGCACTTCACGCCTTGTACTTCGGTCTCTTTGGGGTTGACGGCATAAATCTGACCTTTGAAGGGGCTCTCCAACAGGTTTTTTAAGGCTTTGCCGCCGGGTTTGTGAATGTCACTTGACGCACCGCACACCACGATGCTTTGGGGGTTTAAGAGTTTTGGGTTGATCATGTTATTTTTTGTTTAGTTGTTGAATCGTTGATTTGTTTATACGTTGAGACGCTCACTTTGTTCGCTAGGGGAGACACTCGCTGCGCTCGTTCGAGGAGTCGCTCATTTCATGAGCTCGAGGAGACACTCGCTGTGCGAGCTCGGGAAGTCATTTGCTATGCTCATTCGGGAAGACGCTCGCTGCGCTCGTTTGAGTTCATTCGCTCGGAGAGATGCTCGCTGCGCTCACTCGGTTATACGATACCGTCTTCCCTTCTCACCTTCTAACCTTCTCACCTTCTCACCTTTTACAGCTTCATCTCCTCAATAATCCCCTTAATCTTCGCCTGCATGGCAGCATTAGCCTCGTCATACTTTTGTACATCGGGCAATTCGCCCACCACACCGAAATAGAACTTTATTTTCGGTTCGGTACCGGAGGGACGGACGGTGATTTTGGAGCCGTCGGCCGTGAAGAACTGCAGCACATTGGATTTGGGTAAGGCAATGGTTTCCTGTGTGCCTTTGTCCAAGTGATAAGCAATGCCCGCTTGGATGTCTTTCATCAACACTACTTTCTGTCCACCGATTTCCTTGGGAGGATTGTTGCGGTAGTTGACCATCATGGCAGCGATCTCTTCGGCACCGCTCTTGCCTTGCTTGGTCAGCGAGAGCAGGTCTTCTTTGTAGAAACCGTATTCATGGTAGATTTCAAGCAGCATCTGGTACAGGCTCTTGCCCTGGTTGGCATAGAAAGCGGTCATTTCGGCGATGAGACAGCAGGCGATAACCGCGTCTTTGTCTCTTACAAAGTCGCCGGCCAGGTAGCCATAGCTTTCCTCGCCGCCTCCGATGAAGGTCATTTGGCCTTCATGCTCTTTGATTTTCTCCGCGATGTATTTGAAGCCGGTCAGTACATCGAAGCAAGGCACCTGATAAGCATCAGCCATGCGTTTGATCAATTCGGTGGTGACGATGGTCTTGACGACAAACTGCTTGCCATTGATTTTGTTGAGGGCCTTCCACTGGGATAGCAGATAGTGTACCAACAGCGAGCCGGTCATGTTGCCGTTCAATAGAATCATCTCGCCTTTGGAATTGCGCACAGCGATGCCCACACGGTCGGCATCGGGGTCGGTGGCCAGCACCAGGTCGGCTTTTTCGGCTTCTGCCTGGGCGATAGCCATTACGAGAGCGCTTTTCTCTTCGGGGTTGGGCGATTTCACGGTGGGGAAGTTGCCGTCGCTGATGGCCTGCTCCTTGACGATGCTGATGTTCTCAAAGCCATACATCTTCAATGCTTTAGGTACCATGGTGATACCGGTGCCGTGCAGCGGGGTGTAGATGATTTTCAATTGTTTCTGGGCGGCGATGGCCTCGGGATGCAGCGACAAGCCGTGAACCAGTTTCAGGTAAGCCTCGTCCAGACTGCTGTCAATGATATGCACTTTGTCGGGATTGCGCTGCCATTGGGTGTCGTGCAACGATTTGATTTTATTGACCTCGGCGATGACATTCTTGTCATGGGGAGGCACCAACTGGCCGCCGTCATTCCAATAGACCTTGTAACCGTTGTATTCTTTTGGGTTGTGCGAGGCGGTCACCATCACACCCGACTGGCAGTGCAGGTAACGCACGGCGAAGGACAGCACCGGGGTAGGGCGCAACTCCGGAAACAGGTGGCAGGTGATACCATTGGCGGAGAGCACGTCGGCGGTGATGTCGGCGAAGTAGGCGCTATTGTTGCGTGAGTCGAAAGCGATGGCTACGCTGATTTCCTGGTTGGGGAATTGCTGTTTCAGGTAGTTGGCCAGTCCTGGGTGGCGGCGCCCACCGTGTATTTGTTCATGCGGTTGGTACCCACGCCCATAATGCCGCGCAGTCCGCCCGTGCCGAATTCCAGGTCACGGTAAAAAGCTTCAGTTAGTTCATTGGGATTGTTTTGCTGGTATTCCCGGATTTTCGCTTTGGTGTCGGCATCGTAGTCGTCGTTCAGCCACAACGCCACGCGTTCTTCAATATATTTATCCATAGTTTATCAGATTAAAATTATTAATCTGCAAACTTACAAAAAGTTTTCGGAATGTCAAAATATATTTTGCATGTTTCCGCCGTGTTTTTCTTCGGACGCGATGGATCGCGTCCCTACAGTAAAATGGTGAATCCCGACCGTAAAGTAGAATGGTAAATCGCAGCTACAGTATAATTGAGAATTGCATCCCTACTTACAGTAGAGACGTGCCATGGCGCGTCTCTACAAAAAAACACAAAGCATCTCCATAGATTCAGAAAATTTATGTATGTTTGCAAAAATTATCAACCCTTATTATTCATTAAATTGTAAAATCATGGAAGAGAAAGATTTACAACTCTTGGAAGAGTCAAAATTGTATGTGTCAAGCATGGGCAAATGGATGAAATTCTTTGCCGTGTTGATGACCATAGCTCTCGTGTTCATGGCATTAGGCTGCATAGGCATCATGTCATTCGGTTCGCATATTCCAATGGAAGTGTTTGGAGGGCTAAGTTTGAAATGGTTCGGTCTTTTATACCTGATTCTGATTATCCTGTATGTTTTCCCAACCCTTTATCTGTACCGTTCTTCAGCGGCAGCACAATTGGCTGTGGAAGCTAAAGATAATGAGCAGGTTGTGGAGTTCCTGAAGAATAACAAATCTTTCTGGAAATTCTGCGGAATATTGACCATTGTGATGCTGGCGCTATATGTTGTGTTTATCATTTGCATGGTGATATTCGCAATAACCATTGGATCAAATATGCCGTTGTATTAAAATTTGCTAATTAACGAATTAACTAATTTGCTAATTCATTGGCACATTAAAAGATCATTTGCTAATTAACTAATTAACTAATTTGCTAATTAATCACGCTTCCTGTTTGCTGATATTCAGCAGCACGCCGGTAGCGATACCGGCAAAGAGCAGAGAGGCGCCGCCGCGGCTGATGAAGGGCAGCGTTTGACCGGTGGCGGGCAGGAGCCCGCAATTGACACCGATGTGTACCAAGCCCTGACAGCAGAACCAGAAACCTATACCTACCGCCAAGAGCATGCCGAAGGGTCCTTCGCTGCGCTTGGCGATTTTGATGGACCGGATGAAGAGCATCAGATAGCAGGCCAGAATAATCAGGCTGGCGGTGATGCCCAATTCCTCCGTCACGGTGGTGAACACGTAGTCAGTGTCTTTTTCCGGCAGTCTCTTGTTGATGACCCCCTGCCCGGGTCCCG
>Ga0265298_10005646_pt1 | contig 15607 bp, 8 predicted proteins | sample AusTroGonzalo_MG_3_FD_193486 | JGI IMG/M metagenome (GOLD analysis project Ga0265298, IMG submission 193486) | Bovine rumen microbial communities from tropical cattle in Woodstock, Queensland, Australia - Gonzalo_01 | ecosystem: Host-associated > Mammals > Digestive system > Stomach > Rumen ... | reverse complement strand
ATCGTAGAAACTGCCGCCCTGGGCGAACTCTATATCGCCGTGCAGACGTACGGCTGCCTTGGCGCGGTCCTCCATTGTCTTGTGCACTACGAACATCTCGGCCAGGTCATGCTCGCCCTTGCCCAGACGGAGCAGCTCTGACTCAAAGAATCCTATCGATGAGAATGACCAGCATGTTCCGGACTGTGCCTGATCCTTTACGGGAGTGATGGCCAGTGAATCAACTGTGGTGAACTGATAGCCCTTGGGTGCCTCTTTCTTTTCGGTTTCCTGTGCGGAGATACCTGCGCAGAAGAGTGCCAATGATGCGATAACAAATATTCTTTTCATACTTACAAATGATTATTTTTCTGTTTGGAGTTGCCAAATTTATTCTTTTTGCGCCATTCATCAAAACTAATAGTCCTAAAAACGTTATATTCGCGGCATATTTATCCATTGGAATCGATGATTTTCTCCGCATATTCTGACAGCAACATCCTGATACGGACCGGTAGATGGGCCGATTCTGACAATTGTCTGTGTGAGTCATTCTCTGTGCTGTCCCTGACGGATCCATTGATTCCGTTTGATAAACAGGCCGATGTGCTTCTGGACAATATCAGCAGGGTACTTGAGAAAGAGGGTACTCCGGTGCTGATGCGCTTCTTCCTGAGCGACCCCGCCAACCAGACTGCCAGCTTGCAGGAACATATTGTCTTTGACTGCCCCGTTTCAATTATCGGTCAGGCTCCGTTGAACGGAACCAAGATTGCCGCTATGGTATGGTGCCGTCAATCGGCCGCGATCTGCCGGATAAGCGAGAGGATGCACAAGGTAACGGAGAGGGGTATTGACGAATATTGGTTTACGGGTGGTCTTTCCGACAGTGACGGCTCGTACAGCCAGACAGTGAACCTTCTTGGTGAGCTGAGTTCCGGGCTTGAGTCACAGGGTCTCACGCTTGAGTCCAACTGCATGCGTACCTGGCTTTTTGTCCAGAACATTGATGTCAACTATAAGGGCGTGGTTGATGGCCGCAACACCGTTTTTGACCTTCACGGACTCACACCCGATACCCATTTCATTGCCAGTACCGGCATTGAGGGCCGTACAGCAGACTGTAAAAACAAGGTGATGCTTGATGCCGTGGCCGTTTCGGGTCCCGGAGTTCTGGTAAAACATCTTCACGGAGAGAGCCATTTAAACCGCACGTCGCAGTACGGAGTAAGGTTTGAGCGCGGCACGGTTGTGGAGTATCCGGACCGCAGGCACGTCTACATATCAGGAACCGCAAGCATAGACAACAAGGGCAAGATTCTCAATGAAGGTGATATCGTACGCCAGACGGAACGTATGATTGAAAATGTGGAGGTGCTGCTCAAGGAGGCCGGCTGCGGCTTCAGCCAGGTAGGTTCCATGATAGTCTATCTGCGTGATGCGGCAGACTATGCCGTTGTCAATGAAATAATCAATTCCCGTTTCCCCGACTGCCCCCGTGTTCTGGTGCAGGCTCCTGTCTGCCGTCCGGGCTGGCTCGTGGAGATGGAGTGTATAGCAATATACTGAACTTATGGAGAAAGGAGGTCCTGCAGTACTGTTAATTTACACCGGCGGCACCATCGGAATGAAAGAGGACAGCCGCGGTGCTCTCACCCCGTTTGACTTTGACGGGCTCATGGAGTCCGTACCGGAGCTTAACAAGTTCACCTGCAGGATTGACCACTACACATTCTCTCCGCTTATAGACTCATCGGATGTTGAACCTGCACTCTGGGTACGTCTGGCTGGGATAATCCGTGACCGATATGATGATTATGACGGCTTTGTGATCCTTCACGGGACCGATACAATGGCCTATTCGGCATCGGCCCTGAGCTTTATGCTTGAAAACCTGTCCAAGCCAGTCATCTTTACCGGAAGCCAGCTGCCTGTGGGCCGTCCGCGTACCGATGGCAAGGAGAACCTGATTTCATCAGTAGAGATTGCCGTGGCCAAGAATCCCGATGGCAGCGCCGTGGTTCCTGAGGTGTGCATATTCTTCAACTCACAGCTTCTGCGCGGCAACCGCAGCACCAAGGCCGATTCCACATCGTTCCACGCATTCCGTTCGCCCAACTATCCGCCGCTGGCAACCGCCGGAATAGATATCCTTTACAACGAGAAGCATATTCTGCGTCCGTCATCGGACTCATTCTGCATAAACACCGTACTTGATACGCGCGTATCGATACTTAAGGTGCATCCCGGAATTACGCCCCAGGTGGTGCGCGACATCCTTCTGGGCTCCGATACCCGCGCCGTCATCATAGAGACCTACGGATCGGGCAATGCCATATCCAAGGATTGGTTCGTGGACATAGTCCGTGAGTCATCGGCCATGGGTAAGATCCTGCTCAACGTCACTCAATGTCTGGCAGGTACGGTCAACATGGACCTTTACGCAACCGGCCGCGCCCTGCGTGATGCAGGCGTTGTCTCCGGCCGCGACCTCACTACCGAGGCTGCCCTGGCAAAGCTGTTCTGCCTTATGGGCTCTACCCGGGACAACGCTGAAGTCAAGCGCCGGCTCACCCAAAATCTCCGTGGAGAAATGACACATTAGGGTCAGACCCCTTTGTGTTATTTTAACAATTGTTTCATTTTCATTATCAAAAATTCCAAATTCAGAAAAACCGACTAATTCGTTTTGTTGGATAGGCAAATGATTTTTTCTTTGCGATAGAACCAATTAATTGAAATAGTCCTTTTTTTGCAATGAGACGCCTGATTACTTTAACCTTAACCTTACTCCTGGCCGTTCCTCTGCTCAAAGCCGAGGGGGCAGACGGACCGGATGCCAATGAATCGGCCGTCCACACCCAGGAACTGATGCGCTTTGCTGGCAACATCCATCAGTTCAACAGCATCTTTCCGCAGGAGAAAGTCTATCTCCAGTTTGACAACACATCCTATTACGCAGGTGAAACCATCTGGTTCAAGGCATTTGTGGTAAATGCTTCAACTCTTAAGAAAGCGCAGAGCAAGGTGCTTTATGTGGACCTTATATCACCCACGGGCGTGCTGCTCAAACAGCAGAAACTCAAGATCGTGGCAGGTCAGGCAGACGGCTCCTTCCCTCTGCTGGACGGGTCTACAGAGCAGGCGCGCGAGAAGCGCGGCGTACTTGAATACCCCAGCGGGTTTTATGAGATACGTGCCTATACCAGCTATATGCTCAACTTTGACCAGGAAACCGTATTCTCCCGTGTGTTTGCCGTTTATGAGCAGCCCAAGAAAGAGGGCAACTACTATGCAGAGTCTCCAACCATAAGGCTCCATTGGGAGAAGACCACCGAGGATATACGCCCCGAGACGGAGAAACCTAACAGGATAAACTGTGAGTTCTATCCTGAAGGCGGACATTTAGTGATGGGAAAGCCCTGCCGCATAGCCTTCAAGGTTACCGATGATACCGGCCTGGGAGTTGATGCCGATGGAACCCTTGATGATACGGATATATCCTTCAAAACCGTCCATGACGGAATGGGCTGGTTTACGTTCACACCGACAGAACGCAGGAACACAGCCACTATAACTGTAGAAGGCAAGTCAAAAACCTTTTCACTCCCCCAGCCGGAAATGAGCGGCATGACACTTCAGGTAGATGCCGCCCAGACGGATGATATACAGCTGCACATAGACTTCACTCCGGATCTGGCTGACAAGACATTGGGAATGGCGCTCATGTGCAGGGGAGAGCTGTTTGATTTCAGTACAATAGAAACATCATCACAGCCTGTAGAGAAGGAACTGTCCATGAAAGGCATACCTGAGGGTGTATGCCGAGTCTATCTGTTTGGCACGGACGGCAGCATATACGCCAGCCGTTCAGTCTATCACCACAGCGGAGAGACCACGCGGCCTCAAATAGAGGTGTCGGCCGATAAGGACAGATATGAGCCCTTTGATAAAGTGGCCCTTAAATTCAACCTCAAGGACGGACAGGGCAATCCGTTCCGCGACCGTTTCTGCCTGGCGGTACGTGACACACGCAGCCAGAGAAACATCCTTGCCGATGACCTGCGCACATCCATGCTGCTCTCATCAGACCTGAGAGGCTTCATTGAAAATCCCTCGTGGTATTTTGACACTGACGGTCCGGAACGTGATGAGGCACTTGACCTGCTTATGCTGGTACAGGGTTGGGAGCGCTATGACTGGCAGACCATGACCGGACAGAAAGAGTTCCGCGAGAGGCACCGCATAGAGGAGGGCCTTACAGTAAACGGCTGGGTGATGAACTCATCGGGCAAGAAGCCTATGGACAGCATTGAGGTGCTGGCAGCACTCATGCCTGTTGACAAGACACTGACTGAAACCTACAGATACAGGACGGACTCATCGGGCTATTTTGGGTTTGATATCGGTCCGGACCTGTATGATAAGGTCAAGTTCTCAATCAAGGCGTCCGTAGACAAGAAACGCCTGATAGGTCCTGATGCCCGCATAGTGTTTGACCGTTCACTGTCGCCTGCAGTACGTGCGTTCCAGCCGCAGGAACTGGTGTTTACGGGACTTCAGTCAGCCGCTAAGAAAACAGACAAGAAAAAAGCAAAAAAAGATGAAGAGTGGCTTCCTACCTTAGTAAGTAAAGAAAAAGGCTATATACTCCCCGATGTTGATGTTGAGGCTGAACGTATGTACGTGGATTACTATACGTTCAGTGCATATGATGTGGTCAAGGACGTTGAGGTGGAACTGGATAAGGGAGATTATACAACTGACTTATACGGCTATCTGCTTGACAAAGGCTATGAAGTAAATTTTGGTGTCGTTTTAGTTAATGATACATTTGTCCCGTCTGTTTTAATAAATGGATTCAAACCGTTCTTTTACGTTCACGACAACAACCAATACAAGTATTCCGGTGTGTTTGATGAGGATCAGGAAGCAAGGCTGTCCATAGATTCCAAGGATATAAAGAGTCTTATGGTATTTGACCGTCCCATGTATGTGATGGATATCCTTTTGCAATGCCCGCTGTATATGGATAGCCCCAAATATCAGGATTTTATAGAGGGGCTTTTACAGTCTGGTGGCGGAGCTAAAGTTACAGAGGCTATGATGGAGCGAAAGATTCTGGTGGATGTTCAAGTCAAGGAGCCTCACGAGTTGAGTACCAGAGATGAAATATTCAACATAAACAAGCGTGTGACCACTATAGACGGCTATTCACGTCCGTATGCGTTCTATTCACCGGAATATCCTAACGGCCCAATTCCGGGTGATGTGGATTACCGCCGCACGCTTTACTGGAATCCCAACGTGATAACCGATGAGAACGGAAATGCCCAGGTGGAGTTTTACAATAACTCCTACAGCACCAGATTCAATATAAGCGGAGCCGGAATCACCGCTTCAGGCGTTCCCTACATCCTTAACCAAAACTGGTGATATGAGAAGATTATTGTTTGCAGTCCTGACTTTTGTTCCAGTCCTGTTGCTTGGACAGAATACCATACGTGGAGTTGTCACTGACAGCCTCACGCAGGAGCCTTTGCCATATGCCACGGTCTATGTGAATGGTACCACCCAAGGAACTGCCACAGACAATGACGGCAGTTTTGAACTTAAAGATGTGTCGTTCCCTACAACGGTTATTTTCAGTTTCGTGGGTTACAAACCTATGGTTCTGGACTTTGACCGTAATCCTGGCTTTCTTACAATCGGGCTTAAGGCAAACATTGAGTTGCCCGAAGTGGATGTATCGGGCAAGGTTAATAAAAGGGAAAACAGAATAGACCTGGCGTATTTCAAGAGTCTGTTTCTGGGCGATGACCAATGGGGCAGGCGTGCAACCATCAAGAATGAGGATGTTTTGATATTTGACAGGTCCGAAGAGATATCATATGAAATCCGCCGGGTGAGGAGGAGCTCATACAGTGTACTCACCATCAATACGGATGTGATGGAACGCCATGAAGAGAATTACGATACGGCAACGGTAAAGAAATCCGTTTTCAGCGTGTCGGCCACCGAACCGCTTATCATAGATTTGCCGTTGTTGGGATATGAGCTTTATGTGGATCTGGTCAAATTCACTGCGGTAAAAAAGAAAAACATGATAACGTGTGATATCCTGGGCTACTTCTATTATAAGCCATACGATAATGTAAACAAACGGAAGGCCCAAACCTTTGAAAACAACCGTAAGAAAGCATATTGGGGTTCAAGCCAGCATTTCCTCAGGTCTTTTGCCCAGGACCGGTTGAAGGAGAACGGATACATACTGACAATGCCGGAGAAGGTAAAGAAAGAAAAGAAAGTCATGTGGATAGACAAGCCTGTAGAAACAGGTGATTGTCTGGCCACTGCAGGTGACAACATGATGCAGATTCACGGTCTCAAGGATAAGAACATCTCAATTAAATACTATTACCGCAATGACGGTTCTCCCTATTCCTGGGGAGCAAAAGTGAAAGGTATCCGTAGATATTCAGAGTCAGGAATGACTCTTTTGGAAGATCACTGCCTGTTCCTTAAAAACGGTACTGTCATGGATAATAACATGGTGTTTACCGGGGATATGTCAAAGAAAAAAGTTGCAGCTTGCCTGCCTGCTGATTATTATCCGCCTGAAGATACAAGCCGAATCAATGTAAGCGGTAGGGAAGATTATGCCAGTGAACTGATAAGGTTTGCCGATAACATACATGACTTCAACAGTATGTTTCCGCAGGAGAAGGTATATCTTGAGTTTGACAACACCGCCTATTTCCAAGGAGAGAATATCTGGTTCAAGGCCTTTGTGACACATGCCACCACATTGGAGCGAGCTCCCAGCGGAGTGCTGTATGTGGATTTCCTGGCCCCCACCGGACAACTTATAAAGCAACAGAAACTCAAGATTGTGGCAGGACAGGCTGACGGCGTCATCCCGTTGCTTGATGCCGGCACGTACCAGACACGTGTAAAAAAGGGCATAGTTGCGTACCCCAGCGGATTCTATGAGATAAGGGCATATACGCAGAACATGCTTGATTTCACTCCTGAAGCCATATTCTCACGCGTCATACCTGTTTACACCCAGCCCAAGTATACTGGTGAGTATGACAGGTCATATGTGGAGAACAATCAGGATAATCCTCTTGTAGAGAAGATACGTGGTAAGACAATAGAACCCAAACACAGTTATGATGTCACATTCTATCCCGAGGGAGGCAATCTGATTTACGGACTTCCATGCAGGGTCGCTTTCAAGGCTACAGGCAGCGACGGATTCGGAACAGACGGCGTATTGGTGGTTTCAGGTACAAAAGATACCGTGCATACCGTGCATGACGGAATGGGATCGTTCATAATAACATCTTATTACGGATTAGAGTCAGGACAGTTTATTGCTCCGGATGGTAAGAAGGCCTATTTCAATATGCCTAAGCCGGTCTATAGCGGTTACTCCATGATGGCCGATATGAACTCGGATGCCCGGATGCAGTTGAATATATGGCGCTCAGATGACCGCATAGGTGAGCGGACGGCACTTGCAGTAACATGTCGTGGTGATGTGGTCCATTTTGAGGAGATAAAGGATATAGACAAAAGTCAGCTTATAATAGACTGCTCTGACTGGCCGGTGGGTGTATGCCGCTTAACCCTGTTCAACAGTGACGGCATGATTCTGTCATCACGCAGCATATTCCATGGCAGCTCTTGTCTGTCAGGTCCTACCATTACGGCTAATACCGACAGTATGATACGCCAGTCATGTAGCAAGGAGGTAATAGAGTTCAAACTTACAGATCAGGAAGGAAATCCGTTCCGCGACCGTTTTTGTCTTTCAGTACGTGATGCAACGGACTACGGCGGCGGCTTGACCGATAACCTGCAGACTAACCTTCTGCTATCATCAGATCTGAGAGGATACATACATGATCCCGCCTGGTATCTGGAAAGTGATGATGAGGAGCATCGTGAAGCATTGAACCTCCTCACTATGGTACAGGGCTGGGAACGGTATGAGTGGCAGACTATGACAGGGCAGAAAGATTTTGAGGAGAAACACCGCATAGAGGAGAGTCTTACCATGAACGGATGGATACTCTCATACTTCAAACGCGCTCCTGTATCTGATATAGGGGTGTATGCATCGGTAATACCTGATGATGACAAAAGACTGTTTGAGAGTTTTGACTACATGACTGATTCTACAGGTTACTTCGGGTTTGACCTGTCTGACTTTTACGGCAGCGGTAAGTTTACCATTCAACTGATGTCAAAGAAGAAGGATGGCGAATCAAAATATGAAACCGGCAAGCGAATACGTTTTGAACGCGGCGGCAGGCCTGATCCCAGACCATACATGATTCAGGAGACGGACCTGAGCCACAACGACCATAAGCCGTACGACTATAAGGTTGATTATACGGATTTTGACCTGACCCCCGAGCAGCGCAAAAAACTGGGCCGTATGCTTGATGACGTTGACATAGAAGAGACGAGCATAAAACGGCGTTTTATTGATTATGACACCTTTACATCATTCGAGGCAGAGGAGGATTCCGAGCTGGAACTGGATCAGGGCGAATACACTACTGACCTGTTCGGCTATTTTCTGGAACGGGGCATCAGACTGGAACCGCAACAATCGGATCCGATATTCAGTTCATCGGATGAATCAGGAGAAGATAAGGGGAATTCATCAAAAATAGTGTACATATATCCGGTCTATTACATACATAATAAGGATAAATTGCTGACACATAAGCCATTTGACATTCCTCAGTATATTGATATGATTGATGTCAAAAGCATTATGGTTTATGACAATCCCATGTACCCCAGGGATATGGCTGATCTCATTCCTCTTATGAAGGAATGGGTCAGGAAACATGTAGGCGAGGCTCCTCCGGGGGTTCCTGTCAACGACAATGAAATCTGTCATGGCGATTTTTGGTGTTGGCTTGACCATAGTTGGGAAAGATATACCCTTGTGGATATACAAATCAAGGAAGACAAAGAACTGCTTTTTTACGACGAAATAGTAAATCTGGGCCGCAGGAGTACTACAGTTAAAGGTTTTACCAAACCGGTTGAGTTCTACTCACCTCAATATCCCGACGGTCCTATTGAGGGTAACGTTGATTCACGCCGTACTCTCTACTGGAATCCCAACGTCATTACCGATGAAGACGGTCGCGCCAGAGTAGAGTTCTACAACAACAGTTTTTCCCGCATGTTCACTATCAATGCCGCCGGCATCACAGCCTCCGGCATCCCCTACATACTTAATCAGAATTGGTGATATGAGAAGATTATTGTTTGCATTATTATCCTTTATTCCAGCTGCTCTTTTTGCACAGAGCACCATTCGCGGAGTGGTTATTGACAGCCTTACACAGGAGCCGCTGCCTATGGCTACTGTCTATATCAACGGTACTACTCAAGGAACCACTACCGATAATAACGGCCGTTTCGAGTTGAAAGACGTATCATTACCGGCTACGGTGGTGTTCAGTTATGTGGGGTATCAGCCTAAGGCTTTGGTTCTGAACAATAATCCGGGTAAACTGACTATCGGACTTACACCAAACATTGAACTGCCTGAAATCCTGGTATCCGGTAAGAAGAACAAGGCAGACAAAGTCAATATGGAAAAATTCAAGACCATGTTTCTGGGTGATGACCGGTGGGGTAAGCGTGCGACCATAAAGAATGATAATGTCCTTGTTTTTGACAACTCAACCGAGTCGTCATATTTTATCAGAAAGATTAGAAACACATCATTCATAACCCCGTTCGCCTCTAATGATAGAGTGGTGATATCGAACGTATATGATGATACGGTTAAGGTTAATAAGAGTGTATTCACTGCGTGGGCCTATGAGCCATTGATAATTGATTTGCCCTTGCTGGGGTATGAATTGTATGTGGATCTGTTGGAATTCTCCGTTATACAGGTAAATAATATCACTACGTGTAATATCCTGGGATATTTTTACTACAAGCCATATGAGAAACTGAGCAAGCGTAAGACACGCACCATTGAAGAAAACCGCAAGCAGGCCTATTATGGTTCAAGCCAGCATTTCCTAAGGTCTTTGGCTCTAGACCGGTTGGCTGAAAACGGATATGTGCTGACAATGCCTGGGGAAGTAGTGAAAGGAAAGAAAAGTATATCAATGAATGTACCTGTTGATTTGGCGAATTATTCAGCCGATCAGGGAGACAGCCTGATTCAGATATATGGCTTGAATAACAAGAATCTCAAAATACGGTACTATCACGGAAGTTACGGAAAGCCTGCAAATTTTGAAGAATACTACCCGGGCATTCGTTTTTATTCCGAGTCCGGAATATCTTTCCTGAAGGATACCTGCGTTTTCCGAAAAGACGGTATCCTGGTTGACAATAGCATACGCTTTACAGGTGATATTTCTAAAAGAAGGGTTGGAGCTTGCCTGCCTGATGATTACATATCTCCTGTAGATACAAGTGTAATCAAAGTGGGGAAAAGGACAGACTATGACAGCGAGTTGATAAAGTTTGCCAAAAACATTCAACAGTTCAATGGCTTGTTCCCTCAGGAGAAGGTCTACCTGGAATTTGACAACACCGCCTATTTCCAGGGAGAGAACATCTGGTTCAAGGCTTTTGTGACGCATGCAAGCACATTGGAAAGAGCCCCAAGCGGCGTACTTTATGTAGATTTCCTGGCACCTACAGGGCAGCTTATCCTGCAGCAGAAACTCAAGGTTGAGGCAGGTCAGGCTGACGGCGTAATACCTCTGCTTGATGTCGGTACACAGCAGACACGGGAGAAACGCGGCATGGTGGCATACCCCAGCGGTTTTTACGAGATAAGGGCCTATACCCAGAATATGCTGGACTTTAGTCAGGAAGCAGTATTCTCACGAGTCATCCCTGTCTATACCCAACCCAAGTATGTGGGAGAGTATAACCGCTCACATGTGGAAACTGATCAGGATAATCCTCTTGTAGAGGACCTGCGTGCTGAACCCAATGAATCAGTCATACAAAAGAACAAGATTAATGTCAGGTTTTATCCTGAAGGCGGGGTACTTGTTAACGGTATTCCCAACAGAGTGGCATTCAAGGTGACAGGCAAGGATGGGTTTGGCTTAAAAGGAAAACTTTTGGTTCCCGGCGTAAGGGATACAGTACATACCGTTCATGACGGAATGGGATCCTTCGTTTTCATTCCCGGCGGACCGGATTTGGTGAATTTCTATGCACCTGGTGTAAGAAACGCACGTATTCAACTACCCCAACCGGTCTATAGTGGATACTCCGTGATGGCCGATATGCTATCGGATTCACGGCTTCAGGTAACTATCTGGCGCACTCCGGACCGCGTAGGAGAGCAGACAGCGCTTGCAGTAACCTGTAGAGGTGAAGTAATTCATTTTGAAGAAATAAAAGACATTGAGAACTCAAATTTTGAAATAGACTGCTCCGATTGGCCTGCCGGTGTTTGCCGTATGACTCTCTATGACAAGGACGGTATGATACTGTCATCGCGCAGTATATTCCATAGTAGCGCTGATAAATACAGTCCAATAATTACGGTCAATACGGACAGTATGTCGGATAAGCAGTATGGCAAAGAGATCTTGGAATTCAGACTTGCAGACCAGGAGGGCAATCCTATGTATGACCGTTTCTGCCTGTCAGTCCGTGATGCCGCGGACTATGGTGGCGGACGTACTGAGAATCTCAAGACCAATCTGCTGCTCTCTTCGGATTTGAGAGGGTACATACATGACCCGGCATGGTATCTGGAGAGTGATGATTCCATACATCGAGAGGCGTTGAACCTGCTTACCATGGTACAGGGCTGGGAGCGCTACGAGTGGCAGACTATGACAGGCCTGCAGAAATTTGAAGAAAAGCATCGTGTTGAAGAGGGGTTAACCGTAAACGGATGGATATTATCTTACAGAAAACGTGAACCATTGCCGGATATAAGCATCTATTCTGCGCTAATGCCTGATGATGACAAGACCCTGTTCGAATCCTATGATTACGAGACTGACTCTACGGGCTATTTTGGATTTGACCTGAGCGACTTTTATGGAAAGGGAAATTTCACCATACACCTGATGTCAAAAGACCGTAAAGGCGAGTCTAAGTATGATAAGAGAAAACGTATTAGGTTTGAACGGGCTGACAGGCCTGAGCCCAGGCCATACTTTAAGCAGGAGACAGATTTGACTCACAACGATCATCAGGTATATGACTATAAGGTTGATTTCAGTGATGCAGACCTGTATCAGCTTAGGGATAGGAATCTGGGAACCGTGCTTGATGCGGTTGACGTAGAAGAGGAGGCTTCAAAACGTAAGTTCATTGATTATGATACCTTCACCTCTTTTCAAGCAGAGGAAGAAACTGAGTTGGAGCTGGATATGGGTGAATACACCACTGATGTTGAAGGATACTTCCTGGAAAAAGGCATCAGATTTTTTTACAAAGAAGCGTATGGCAACACTATGGAATTTGTTGCCGAAGATGAGGGAAGAAAAGAAACCTTCTTTTTATGGGAAGACGAAGACAGTCATACCATACTTCCGCACTTCTATGTACATAGCAATACGAAGGGCCTGTTAAATCGTCCTGAATTTGAAAACCCCTTGCGTATAGATATGATTCACGTCAAGAGTATAATCGTATATGACAAGCCTATGACTCTCCGTGAACTGTCTGAGTTTATCCCCCATGAGGTTGAAGAACGAAATAAGCATATTGACACCGAATGGTTCGAAGAGGTTGCTACAGATATATCTACCAAATATTACTTGATTGACATACAGATAAAAGAAGAACGGGAACTGCTCCACGACTGGGAAATCCGTAACTTGAGCCGTCGCGCTACTACTGTCAAAGGTTTCAATAGACCGGTGCAGTTCTACTCGCCTGAGTACCCTGAGGGCCCGATAGAGGGTAATGTCGATGCGCGCCGCACACTCTATTGGAATCCTAATGTTATAACTGATGAAAATGGCCATGCCCGCGTGGAGTTCTACAACAACAGCTTCAGCCGTAAGTTTACCATCAATGCCGCCGGCATCACCGCATCCGGCGTTCCCTACATCCTTAACCAAAACTGGTAAAAGATTAATCGGAAATCGTAAGAGAAGAGATTTTTATTTATCTTTGTTCCAGACATAATTATACCATCCTTTTCCTTGTCTATATGGAGATACCTAAGGGAAAAACACGAACAGAAATCAAGGTTCGTGAGAAAATCATTAAAGACTACTATGCGAGATGGATTGCAGAAAACCCATCCAAGTCTGTTTGGAACAAATCATTAAAGGCTGAAATAAAAGTCAAGTTTATATCTATCAATGAAACTTATGAACATGCGGCCCGTTCGTATGAATCAACCATTGCCGTTACGAGGTTAACGGAAATTCTGTCAAATGCTGAAGTTGTCTCGCAAGGCCCTAAGAAAACAGATGATAAAAACCAGAAATCTTTTTCAAAGATGTATGTATTGAAGTATGAAAATGTCAAACTCGTAGTTGGATACCAAAAGAGTAAGGGAGAGTATGTTCAATACAGTATTACGGCAAGTGTTGATGCTCTAATAAAAAAATAAAAGCCGCCTAGGCTGCGACTTTAAGTGGGGCTCGAATCAAGCATTGCTCAAAAGGGTTGTCAACCCTTCAGCGAAATCCCCGTGACGATTCCGACCACAAAGATACAGTTTTTTTCATTAACACAAGAGAATTTCTGAATAAAAACAACACAAGGGGGTTGCCCCCTTTGTGTTATTCTTTAGAGAACTGGTCTTTGCCTACTCCGCAGATGGGGCATACCCAATCCTCGGGGAGTTCTTCAAACGGGGTGCCGGCAGCTATGCCGTTGTCCGGATCTCCTACTGCGGGGTCATACTCGTATCCGCAGACTTCACATACGTACTTGCTCATAATCATTAAGGTTTTAAGGGGTTAAGGTCTGATTTGAACCACTCTATGAATTTGCCTATACCGTCGTGCAGGCTGGTGGAGGGCTTGTAGCCGCACTCCTTTTCCAGTTTGGAGGTATCGGCATAAGTCTTAAGCACATCGCCCTGCTGCATGGGCAGGAATATCTTGTTGGCCTCAACGCCCAGAGCGCTCTCGATTTCGTTTATGAAATCCATCAGCTGGACGGGCTGGGAGCAACCTATATTATATACCTTCCAGGGAACGTTGTTGGGGCATTGCTCTGCTACGGGCTGATGGTCGATTACCTGGATGGTGCCCTCCACTATATCATCTATATAGGTAAAGTCGCGGCTCAGGTTGCCGTTGTTGAACACCTTGATGGGCTCACCCTTGCTGATGGCTGTGGCAAACAGCATGGGCGCCATATCGGGACGGCCCCAAGGGCCATATACGGTAAAGAAACGGAGCCCTGTGGTGGGCAGACCGTAGAGTTTGCTGTATGAGTGGGCCATAAGCTCGTTAGCCTTCTTGGTGGCGGCGTAAAGGCTTACGGGATTATCCACGCGGTCATCCTCACTGAACGGGACCTTGTCATTCATTCCGTAGACCGATGAAGACGATGCATAGACCAGATACTTGACATCGTTGTGGCGGCAGCACTCCAGTACGTTCATGAATCCCACCAGGTTGCTGTCCAGATAGGCGTATGGGTTGGTGATTGAGTATCGGACCCCGGCCTGTGCGGCCAGGTTGACTACCACGTCAAACTTCTCCTGCTGGAAGAATTCGGCCATCTGACCGCGGTCGGCCAGATCCATCTTTATAAAGCGGTAATTGGGGAACAGGGTGCTCTCGCGAATGGAGCCGTCTATGTATCGGCCGCTATGCGAATGGATTCCGCACTGCTCCAGTCGGCCTAACTTGAGGCGCACATCGTAATAATCATTGATGTTGTCAAGTCCCACTACCTCATCACCGCGCTGAGCCAGACGGTAGGCCAGTTTTGAGCCGATGAATCCGGCTGCTCCCGTAACAAGTATCTTCATCCTTTTTGTATTTGAATGCAAAGATACAAAAAGCGAGCAAAAGGGCACAGATAGAACCGTCCCTTTTGTGCCCCTGACAAAATGTATGCAATGAGCTTGATATTATGCATAATTATGCCCAAAACGAGTGAAATGATACCGTTTTTATGACATTATGCATAACACTTTGAATTTTTTACATTATTAACATGAAAATTATTGCGTATTCTTTGTCTGTTTTAATGACAAATGGTAACTTTGCGAACGCTTTTGATAGCAAAATCACAAAAACCGAATAAATAGAGTATAAACAATACAAAATTCACATTATGGACAAACAGGTAAAGAATTACGTTGACAAGTTCATGGCTGAGCTTATAGCCAAGAATCCCGGTGAGAAGGAATTCCATCAGGCAGTTAGTGAGGTTGTAGAGAGCGTTGCTCCCTATATCCTTCAGAACCCTTACCTCCTGGATCAGAAGATCATGGAGCGTATCGTTGAGCCCGAGAGAGTTATCATGTTCCGTGTTCCCTGGATGGATGACAAAGGTGAGATTCATGTAAACCGCGGTTTCCGCGTTCAGATGAACAGCGCCATTGGCCCGTACAAAGGTGGTGTACGTTTCCACTCAAGCGTTAACCTGAGCATCATGAAGTTCCTTGCTTTCG
>Ga0265298_10005645_pt1 | contig 15608 bp, 33 predicted proteins | sample AusTroGonzalo_MG_3_FD_193486 | JGI IMG/M metagenome (GOLD analysis project Ga0265298, IMG submission 193486) | Bovine rumen microbial communities from tropical cattle in Woodstock, Queensland, Australia - Gonzalo_01 | ecosystem: Host-associated > Mammals > Digestive system > Stomach > Rumen ... | reverse complement strand
CTGGAGTAGGCTCGGGGGGGGGGGTGCTCTGAGCTATGAGCATCACCCGAGTGAACCCAACAACGCTCGTCGCAGACTCAGGGGACGGCAATCCCTGGGGCGTGAAGGACACCCGCATCGACCAGAACGGCTCCGCTCCGTCGAGCAACAGATGGAGCAAGGTATTTCAGGCTTACGACAAGGACGGGGACTACATCGCGTATCTGCTTGCCGGGCACAAGACCAACGGGAACATCGTCGCAGAACTGAGTGCTTCCCGCACCGTGAACAATGCGCGGAAATACAGCGGCATCGCTGCGGAGCTGACGCCATCGGGCGGCGTGCAATACTCCGTGACCGATCCTGCGGCGTTCCGTGGCGCATTGCAGATGACGTTGGGCTATGGAAGCGTGACGTGCGCGGCAAACAAGGGGACGAGCGCGAAGATACCGTTCAAGGACACGACGAGAACGAATACGAACTACCTCGCATTCGCGCAGTTCTCATCCAACCCGTCGCACTGGACGGAGCTGAGGGGCCCTGTTATCACGGGACGAGACGCGGACGGCGTTACCGTGACGATATGGAACACGCACACCGCAGCCGTCACCGTCGGCGTATGGGTGGTTGCAATCGGGTAGCCCTGGGGGTGGTCGCATGACCATCACGAGGATAAACCCTGCGAGCACATATACTCGTGTCAAGGGCAACTCGGAATCGAGCTACCGCACAGGGGATGTGAACCTGACGCCAGCCAACATCGGAGCGCCTACACTGGCTGGCTCAAATACATACGGGCAAGGTTACCAGACAATACAGTTCGCGTCGGTGGATAATACGAGGAATGATAATGGCATAAGCGCGACCGCCATCACGGGTCTTGAATTTACAGATAAAAACGGGCTTTATACGGCGTTTGTTGACGGAAGAGCAGAAACAGACGGTCGCTCGGCTATCTATATCGTCGCGCGCAAAAACCATTCTGAATCATCTTCAACGACACACGGAGTTTACATGGGTGTTGATAATAATGGAGGCAGATCTGTTTGGTTTACCGAGGTTGCACCCTGGCTATCAGCACTTGGTTTGGATGGCGTTGGAGCATACTACTATAAAGATAATTCGAGCGGCACTTCTGTACCGAGTAGTGCAAGCGCAGTCACGAACATCGCTTCGATAACGGTACCTGCTGGAACGTATCTTATTCTGTTTAAAGCTAATATTGCAAACAGCGGCAACGCTGTCGGTATTCGTTCCATCGCAATCGGTGTCGGCAGCACTTCGCCGAACTGGCGATATACAGGTGTTCAGCTTCCCCCAATCAACGGAGCAAAAATCTATCTTGCAACGTCATATATAACTGTATTGTCAAGCCAGACCACTATTTACGGACTTGCGCAACAAAATAGCGGAGCAGCACTTAATGTAACTGGGCTTATCCAGGCAGTAAGAATCAAGTAAAGGAGCGATTATGGATTATTCGAATCTGAGCATCGTTGAACTTACCGCAGTATCGAATGCTTTTGCGCAGATGGAATCCATACTTGAGGATTTTTTACCTGCGAATTTTCCGAAACTGCTGGAGGAATATCTCTCGATGGACGAAGAAAGCCGCATTGAGCTGCTCGGGAAGATGTCGGCGAAAGCGAACTTCATGGCATACGCGGAGAGCATCGGCAACGAAGGCATGGCAGACGCTCTCATTAAGGTCGCAGATGACATGAAGGGCATGTCGACAAGGGAGCTGAAGTCGGTCGCATCGGGCGGCTTGTCCAAGCTCGCGGAGAAGTGACGGAAACGACTACTCCCCAAGAATAACCAGCGCATATAGCATCGAGATGGGCCTTGTGACGCAGGGCCTACGCTGTCATGCGGACAGGAAGAAGGACTGAATGGAAATCCTATTGAGCATCATAGCGAGCGTGCTGTCAGGCATCGTCCTGGCTGCGCTTTTGGGGATATGGTCGTCGCTGCGCCGCTTCACGAAGGAGCAGAGGGAGCAGAACGAGGCGCAGAGGCAGTTCATGCGGTCACAGCAGAGGGCGGAGCTCGTGCGGTACTTCAGGATTGTCGTAGAGAACGGCGACCCGATCACTATGGAGGAGATGGAGCACCTTGATGCCTGCTACAACGCCTACCACGCCCATGGCGGGAACGGGACGGGAACGTTAATGTTCGAACGCATCAAGGAGCACGTACATCTCGTGACGCAGGTTAGCGACGAGAAGATTGGAGGTACGGAATGAACGCAGAGAGTATCAAGGCAATCGTCGCCTTAGTGGTGACGGCGGCGGTCAACGTCGCGAACGTCTGCGGCTTCGCTTTGGACTACGGCATGCTGTACAACACTGTGCTGTCCATCGCATCGGTCGTGTGCGTCGGCTACGTCTGGTGGAAGAACCAGAACGTGACGGCTGCGGCACAGCAGGCGCAGGAATACCTGAAAGAGCTGAAATCGAAGGCGGAGTGACATGCTCCGCGCAGTTGATATCGCATCGCATCAAGCCGGCATCTCGCCAGCGAATTTGGATTGCGACATCGTAATCATCAAAGTGTCTGGTGGCACGAGCTACGTCAACCCCTTTTGGCGTCAATGGGCGGACGAGACGCTTGCGAGCGGGAGGCTCTTGGCGTTTTACCATTACGCCTGCGAATACGACAGCGAGCCAGGCGGACGCGCCGAGGCGGAGTACTTCTGGCACGAGGTCAAGGAATACAAGGGGAAGTTCGTCCCCATCCTGGACTGGGAGAACCACGCGACCCAGATGCCAGTGAGCTATGCCAAAGCGTTCCTGGACCGCATCGCCGAATTGAGCGGTGCAACCCCGTTCTTCTACGCCTACGCATCGCAGCTTAATTCGACGGACTACTCGTCGCTCACAGCCTACCCGCTGTGGATGGCGAGCTACCTGTACCGCTACGACGGCGCGGGCTGGGTAGACGACCCGGACAACACATGGGCGACCGGCAACTGGGACTCCATGACGATGTACCAGTACACCTCGACAGGTTATATCGACGGCTGGGGCTCGCGGCTAGACCTCAGCGTCTTCTACGGAAACAAGTACGACTGGAAGAGACTGGAAGGGGGAAGCATGGGCAGCATCGAGAAGATGGTCCAGCACGCAATCGACATAGCCAACGATGACTATTACGGCTATAGCTGGGCCGACCGATGGGACCACGACAGGGATTGCTCGTCGCTGATGTACGACAGCGCGGACGCGGCTGGCTATTCGGTGGGCAGAGGTCCCGACAAGACCCGATACACGGGCACGATGATTGACGATTTCACCGCTGCTGGATTCACATGCTACGACTACGGAACCGTGGTGCTGAAGCGCGGCGACATCCTGCTGAGAGACCCGTGGGGCAGCGGGGGCCATACCGAAATGTACATCGGCGGCAACCAATGCGTCGGCGCTCACTCTGCGGAGGACGGCGGCGTTTACGGGCAACCGGGCGACCAGACCGGGAATGAAATCAGCGTGACCCCGCTGTGGGGCAACTGGGACTACGTTCTTCGACCGAGAGACGGAGGAAGCGGCATGGGCGAATGGATCGAGAAGGACGGCAAGTGGTGGTATCGCCACGCCGATGGCAGCTGGACATCTAACGGCTGGGAGTACATCAACGATAGATGGTACTACTTCGACGCGGACGGCTGGATGAAGACGGGCTGGCTGGCGTACAACGGCTGCTGGTTCTACCTGCTGCCGAAGTCCGCCGAGACGGGCAACGACTACGGCTGGATGGTCACGGGTTGGAAGAAGATAAAGTGGGACGGCAAGGAGAGCTGGTTCTGGTTCGATGACAACGGGGCCATGGCCGCAGGCGGCTTCCTGCGCATCAACGGCAAGTGGTACGGCTTCGACGCCAAGGGCCGCATGGTCGAGGACGCGAAATCCATCACCATCGACAAGAACGGCGCAGTGAAGATAGCCTAACCTATAAATACATATGCCCCGTGGCTTCGGCTGCGGGGCGTTTTTTCGTGTACCGTGCATATATATAGTAAGCAGATGTCGCACGATGTAACACGGCGCTCATCGCAAATTATGACGATTCAGTAAATAATGCCTGATGAGGAATGGAGCGGGCGACGGGAATCGAACCCGCGTCAGGAGCTTGGAAGAATCGGGAACTGGGAAAACGCCCCAGGTCAGAAAGCCGCTCATCAGGGGTTTTTCCGAAGCGATACCCTCTGAAACCCTCTGAAACCCTCTGAAATGTAACACGATGTAACACGTTTCTATCCATTCCGAGTATAATCGAGCGCAGATGCCAGAGACTTCGCGGCGGCTATTTGCGCGGGCTTGTTCGCCATGAAGTAGTGGGCGTAATCGGTTGATAGTTTGGTATGTCCGAGCGCCCTGGACACTATCGGTGAGTCAACTCCGTTCGCTTGCTGGACCGTCGCATAGGTGGTTCGGAGGTTGCGCGGCGCGATGTAGCGCACCCCTTTATCCTTGCACCACTTCTTATAGGACGCGTAGACCCAATGAGGTTTCACGAGCGAGCCGTCGACCACGGACGCGCACAACCAACCGTCGCCCGACAGCTCTTCGAGGCGCTTCGCGGGGCGTCCCGCGCACACCACCGTCCGCGTAGATCGCTCCGTCTTGGTTTCGGATTGCCCATCGTCGGTCACGGTCTTGTTTATGCGGGCGATGCAGCAGCCGTCTTCGAATACGATGTCATTCCATCGCAGGGCGCATGCCTCCTCTCTTCTGAGTCCGTATGCCGCCATGCAAAGCAGCGCGGCCTCGTAGCGATATCCCCTTATGCCGTCCATCCATTCGGACAGCCCTTTAGCGTCGAGCGTTTCCTGCTCTGTTTTACGTGGCGCTTTCACTTTGGGCTTGCGCAGGAATGGATTATCGGATAGCAGCTCGTTCTCCCAGCCGTAGTTGAACGCCTGCCTCATCGCTTTGAACGCCGCCCATCGGGCATGCTCGTTGGGGATGCCGCTTAGCTTTTGCTCGATCAGGCGCTTGGTGATGGAATGCATCTCCAAGTCCCCGAACAGCGGGGCCAGATTCCGCTTGTAAGCGCCTTTTATGCCCCTGGCGGTATCCTTGCCCACATTCTCCAAAGTCGGCTCGTAGACGGCATCCCAGTAGTCCGAGAATACCCAATCGTCGAATGTTCCGGGCGCATGGCCCGAATCCAGCGCCATCTTTGCAAGAGCCATCTCGGCATCGTGGCGCGTGCCCCTCACGACCTCCGATGGACGGTAGCGCGAGCCGTCCGCCTTACGCTTACCTTCGCAGGAGATGCGGTATCGGTCTTTCCCGAGATATTGGATGGAGCCGAAGTAGCTGCGGGTCATCTCATCACCGACCTATGCGCCCAGCGAATCCGCCTGATTTTTCGGATAGGATGCCACGCATCCACGGGCGTATATCATCAGCTCCTTGCACCCCTGGGGACTCATGGAGCGGTACAGGTCGAGCAGTTCGGTTTCGTCTTCCGATATATCGGATACTTGCCGCCCGTACTTCTTCGAGTTCCCGAAAAACTCGTCAATTGAAACCTCAAGAAATTCGCAGATAGTGGGTATTCGCTCAATGTCGATTGACGATTCTCCGCTGATCCAGTTCGACACGGCTGACCTGCCGACTCCGCAGGCTTTCGCAAGGTCCGAATTTCTTTTGTCTTTCTTTGCAAGAAGCTCGACTAAATTGCGGCGGATGCCCTCTTTCGTGCTGTCCATGATCGCCCCTCTCTCTATACGTAGAGTTTAGCAATTCTGAACAAAATTTCAAATATGTTATTGACAGTTCAGGAATACTGAATTACTGTGGGTATAGTTCAGCAATGGTGAACAACCGAAAGGCGGTGCGACGTGATAGCTGAACGTATCAAATCCTACATACAAGAAAAAGGCTATAAGCAGGTGGTAATCGCAGACAAGGTTGGCATGACAAAGGTTGCTATAAGCGAAACGCTTAATGGCAATCGCAATATGACAGCCGAAGAATATGTGCGCATATGCGACTTCCTCGAAGTTCCGTATAGCCAATTCGCTGATGGTGCGTATCAGTCAGATGTACCCGCAGGTGATGATGTCGCATGAAAGACCTCAACATGCAATGCGTTGACCAGAGGCGAATCGCTGATTACCCCGATTACGCAATTACCACTGACGGCAAGGTAATTAGCTATCGCACTAATAGCAGCGGTGTTTATTTGTCCCCGTATCATATTCGTGGGTACCTCAAAGTTAGTCTTTGCAACGATCATGGACAGAAATGCAAATTTGTACATAGGTTAGTTGCAGAAGCGTTTATTCCAAATCCGCTCAATCTTCCACAAGTGAACCACATAAACGGAAACAAGGATGATTGCCGGGTATCTAATCTGGAATGGGTTTCATGCTCTGAAAACATTTTGCACGCTTATCGCGTGCTGGGGAAGAAAAGTTCTGTTGTTGGATTGCATTGTAGCCGTCGCCCCAAGTTAAACAAAGAGCAGGTATTGCTCATTAGACAGTCGCCAATGTCAGCAAGACAACTCGCAAAACAATTTGGAGTTACAGCTGCAACTGTTTGCAATGTTCGGAATGGAAAGACTTACGCCAAGCTAACAGACGACGCAGCCTAACCGCCCGACGCCCGCGCGGTGCCGCATATGGGGGCCGTGCCGCTGCGGGCCGTCATCCAGGCGGGCGATGGGTCTTATTCCCTCTCTCTCCATCGCCTGCTTGGATGCCGAAGGGCATCGATGCACCTTGAAAACCGAAGAAAGCACGGCGAGGAACCACCCGGAGACAACGTAAACGGTGAAGCCGTGGAAAAGAAAGACTCACCCGCTATCCAGGAGCGCGAAGCAAAGCGCCCGTCTGTCGCTCATAAAACGGACTATGCCTGCGCGTGGGCTCTATCCCATGGCAAGCGCGCGGGTGAACATTCGAAAACCTCCTTTCTTTCGAAAAGCCAGACTGCCTAACTGCCACCGCTTCGCGTTCCTCGATGGCGTGTGCTGACGAACGAGAAGGGAGGACCGATGCTCTGGTCCACTGTGCCGGATATAGCGAAGGAGGGGCACATCAGCGCCGACAAGCTATACGAGCTGGCGAAGCGCGAGCACGATCCGTTCCCCGTGCGCTATCTCGAAGGCGCGAGGTACGGGCAGGTGCTCATTTCGGAAGCGGACGAATGGGTGCGCAGGAATTGCGTGCTCATGAACGAAAGGAAGTGAGAGATGAACGCAAAAGAAACGGCGCGCCGCTGCGGGAACAGCAAGCGCGCCAATACGCGTCCTGGCCGGACGCAGGCAAGTATAGCACAGAACGAGTGGGATTGGGCGATGAAGCGTTTGGGCTGGGTGCTCGGCATCTGCTTCGGCGTGATGTTCGCAATCGCGTTGATCGCGGGGTGAGCGCCGTGGACATGAACAAACTCGAAGGCATCGCCAAGGGCGCGCTCGGCTTCGTCAAGGCGCATGCATACGCCGAGCGCGTGATGGTCATCGCCGAGCGGAACATCCAGGGCCGCATGGAGGCCCGCGCATATCTGTCCACTGCGTCCGGGCACGAGCTGTCCGTCACGCTCACGGACCCGCCCGAGGGCGGTGATGGCGATGCGTGCCCGTTCTAGGGACCGAGCGCCGTCGTGGATGCGCGACACGGTTTACCCCGACGTGGTTATCAGCGAGGAATCCACTTGGCGCGACATCAACGACGAGACGCTGCGGCCGAGGCCGAGCGGCATGAAACGCCTGCTCATGATGTTGAGGAGGGGCCATGGACGGCGCTAGGTACATCAGGCTGAAGGACGATTACGGGCAGGTCGCCGTCGCGATCCGAAAGTACGACGGTTCGTGGACGCTCACGTTCAGGAATGGCATCGAAAGCTACTCGCTGGTATTCGACACCTACGGGAAGCTGTCCGAGATGCTCAAAACCAAAGGCAAAGGTTGGAGGGTGATGCGCAAATGGTGAGCAACTATCCCGACGGCGTGAACGGCGGCGAGGATTACTTCAACCCGCCCGACAAGACGGGCGAATGCCCGGCGTGCTACGCGGACACCGACTGGGAATGGCTCTACTGCCCATGGTGCGGCACGAAGTTGCGCCCAGACGAATGGATGGGCGACGAGTACATCGGTTCCCAGCAGTACGACTGCGCGCGCGACTGGGAAGTGGACAAGGCGCTCGACAGGATGGAGGCCGACTGATGGCATACGACGATTACGGCTACGACCATTGGGATGCCCACGACTATTCGGAATACGAGCCCGACGAAGAATACAGCGAGGACGGCGACTGGTACGCCGAGGAAGGCGAAGCGTACCTGCGCGCCGAGGTGTACGAACCGCTCGCCCAGCGGATAAGGGAGGAGGAATGATGGCGCTTTTCAGGAGCTATCCCGCAAACGTTCGACTCGACTATCCCGAAATCGACGGGCTGATGCGCGTCCTTGACGAGCGGATCGCGGACGCCCGCGAATCGGGCGCCGACGCGCTGTGCTTCGAGGGCGCGCGCATCGCGTTCCATATCCTGCGCCATTTCGACAGGGCGGAGTACCCAGTCGATTTCATGGCGCTGTTCGAAAAGTACATGAAGGAAGGGGGTTTCTGATGAGCATACCCGTTCTCATCGTCGGCAACAGCGGCACGGGAAAGTCCACCAGTGCGCGCAACTTCGCCAAGGGCGAGTGCGTGGTCGTGAACACCGAGGGCAAGCTGATGCCGTTCGAGTGCAAGGTCGACGTGTTCGACGTGCCCGAATACGCGGGCAAGGTGCAGCGAGCGAAGGGCGCGAAGCCGTACAAGGTGGACATCATCGCCGACTACCTGTCGCGCGACGGCGGACCGAAGGAGCGCGCCGTGGTGGTGGACGATTTCGGCGAGGTGCTTGTCGAGATGTACAAGCGCTGGATCTCGCCCGACTCGCCCGACAAGCTGCCCGACCCGTACAAGGGTTACACGCTGATGGCGTGCAAGGTCCACAATCTCATCGAGGGATTCATGGAGGACGGCGACCGAGAACGCATCATCTACCTGGTGATGCACACGGAAAGCCAGAACGACGGCAGCGTGATCCCCGCCGTCATGGGCAAGATGCTCACCGAGAAGCTGAACATCGCGGCGCTCATGACCGTGACGCTGCAATCCATGAAACTCGGCGACGAGTACATCTTCTGGACGAACAACGCGAATCCCGCGAAGTCCCCGATGGGGATGTTCGAGCCCCAGATACCGAACGACCTGAAAGCGGTGGACAGCCGCATAAGGGAATACTACCGATTCGATTCAGCGAAGGAGAATTAGACATGCCGATGATCGATGACGCGGCCTATGCAGCCGCAGAGGAAACGCAGGGCGGATTCAGCCAGATGGAACCGGGCGCGTACATGCTGCGCATCAAGAAGGTGCTCACCGAATGGGAGGAGCGAGACTTCAAGACGCAGATGCCCGCATACAGGAGCGCGGCCAACGGCGACGGCGTGATGTTCGTGTTCGACGTTGACGAGGGCGACCATGCGGGCGAGTTCAGCCGCGAGTTCTTCATGGACGGCAGCGACTATGCCGAGAACAAGAACTGGATGCACCAGGTCAAGTACACGTGGGGCAATCTCGGCAAGCTGAAGCGGATGAACAACGTCCTGGCAGCATGCAATCCCGGCTTCGACCCGATGGCCGCTCTGAAGGCCGACCAATGGCAGATGTTCATCGGGCGCAGGTTCGGCGCCGTTCTGAACGGCACGGTCAAGACCAACCAGAACGGCTATGACTCGTGGACGTTCAAGGTCGGCCAATGGATCACGGAGGACGAGCTGCGCGCTGGACAGCACGATAAGCCGAAGGTGACCGATAAACGGGACTCGGCTGCATCGTCCACCACGGCAGTACCCGCAGATACGAACGACGATATACCATTCTAGGGACAGGCGGTCAGCCATGACGGTAATTTACGAGGACAACAGACAGCAAGTCCATCATGGCGACAAGCACGCGGCGAAGCATGCATGGTGGTCGGCGCACGGCATCGAGGTCGTGCGCTGCACCATCCCGTTCGGCGATTACACCGTGGACGGTTCGAACGTGGCGGTCGACACGAAGGCCAGCCTGGACGAGATCATGGGCAATCTGGGCGCAGGATACCGCAGGCTCGACCACGAGTGCAAACGCGCAGCCGAAGCCGGATACCGCATCGTGTTCCTGATAGAGGCGGGCGGCGAATGGGCGAACCCGCAGAAGCTGTTCCAGGTGGTCGGCTACGTATGCCGCTACTGCGCGCTGCTGCGGACGAAGCAATGCAACCCGCGCCTGAAGTCGCAGAAATGCGCCAAGCGCAAGGGCAAGCCGTTCCAGGGTTACCAGCTCATCGGACGGATGAAATCGCTGCACAGGAAGTACGGCGCCGAGTTCGAGTTCATCGATGCGAAGGACAGCGCAAGGCGCATCTGCGAGCTGCTGGGGGTGGCGTATGAATGAGATGCAGGAAGCCGCGCGCCGTTTGCACAGGATCGGCTTCAAGACGCTGCCCATCAAGCCCGGTACGAAAGCGCCGTCCATCGAGCACGGAGTGAAGGACGCGACGGCGGACGATGCTGCGACAGACGCATGGTACGCGATGCATCCGAACGACGGCATCGGCATATCGGGCGAAGGCTTCGTCATCTTCGATTTCGACATCAAAGACGGACTCGACGGGCGCGATGCGCTGCTCGGCTGGGATCTGCCGGACACGCTATGCCAGACCACGCCCAGCGGCGGCTACCACATGATCTACAGGTGCGGCCAAGATGTCCACCCATCGGTAAACTCGGCGATGGCGGTGGACGTTCGCGGATGGGGGAGCTACGTGGTATGCGACCCGACGCCAGGATACTGCTGGGAGGACGATTGCGAACCGGCTGAGGCAGACGCGACCGTCATGGCGTTCCTGGAGCACGTGCGGCCAGCCAAGCGCGGCACCAAACGGCATCTGGAATCGGGTGACGTGGGCGAGGGAGGCAGGAACGACTTCCTGTACCGCGAGGGGTGCGGCCTGCGCGCGAAGAACGTCGAGCCCGACGTTATACGCGCCAACCTGCACGGCATCAACCGCATCAAGTGCAAACCGCCGCTGCCCGATGCCGAGGTGGACAAGATAGCGGAGAGCGTCCTGGCGAACGAGCCAGGTTTCTCCGAAGAGGTCAAGAAGCAGGAGAGGCGCGGCAGGCCGCGCAAGTTCGAGCACAACAAGGTGGCGCGAAAGCTGATAGACGATTTCGGCGCCTGCCTGATAGACGGCGAAACCCCTGCGATACGCCTGGCAGACGGGCGCTACAGCATGGGATGGGATGCGTTCGACACGGCCATCATCGACATGCACGACGATTGCACGGAGTCGAACAGGCGCGAGGTGAAGGCATACGTCAAGGCGCGCGCGCCGCACCGCAGCCAATCGTCGCCGTTCCTGATGGGCTTCCTGAACGGCGTCCTGGACGTGCGCACGATGGAGTTCCGCGATTACGGGGCGGAAGACCTCATACCGAACGTCATCCCGCACAACTGGAATCCGGCTGCACGAAGCGCCCTGCTCGATTCGATGCTGGACAGGATAGCGTGCGAATCGACTGACACGATGCTCAATCTGGCCGAGTTCATCGGCATGTGCATGATGCGGGACGTGGCGGTGCTGCCGTACTTCCCCGTGCTGATCGGGGAGGGCAGCAACGGAAAGTCCACCTACATCAAACTGCTCGAGAACGTGGTCGGGCGCGACAACATCAGCGGATTGCAGCCGAAGGAGATAAGCGCCCATTTCATGGGGATGCACATCGTCGGCAAGACGGCGAACCTGGGCGACGATATCGCGAACGGCTACCTGGACGATAAGGATTGCAGCGTCATCAAGTCGGTGGCCACGGGCGACCTGATGTTCACGGACGTGAAGGGGTCCAAAGGCTTCCATTTCAGGCCGTACTGCACGATGGTGTTCAGCTGCAACGCATTCCCGAGGCTGGCCGACACGACGCCGGGCTTCATGCGCAGGCTGTTCCCCGTTGAGTTCAACGCGGTGTTCAGCCGCGATGACGCCGACTTCGACCCGCTTATCGGCACGAAGCTGCAGGACGAGGAAGTGCTCGAATATGCCTGCGTGCTGGGCATCGATGGGTTGAGGCGGGCGCTCGACCAGAACGGACCGACGCCCAACGATATCAGCAACGCGATGAAGGCGGAGATAGTCAACGAGGCCAATACCGGCATGCAATGGATCAACGACGAGAACATCACGGCGGAGCATCTCATCGGCATGACGAAGGCGGAGGCTTACGCCGAATACCAGGCATGGTGCGAGAGGAACGGCTATGCGAAGACCGCGATGGGGTCTGGCACCTTGTCGGCACTTTTTGGCACCTATTTCCGTCTGAAATGCTCGAAAACGGACCATCGGGAGTTCGCGACTGGGCGAAAGTCGGTGAAGGTATACGAGAGGAAGGTGCCATAACGTGCCATATGTAACGCCTGATGGCTGCGCGTTTTGGCACGTTTGGCACCTGGCACCCTCCATCTATTGAACTAAAGAAAAAAGAAAGAATTTATTACATATAAATACGCGCGCGCGAGAGGTGCCAACCAAGAAAGAAGGTAGGAAATGAGTTTCTATGCGGAATTGGGCGAATATTTCCCCGATGCGGCCAGCAAGGTGGTGAGCCGCTATTACGGCATGCTCGACTCGAAGGGCGTCCGCTCGATGGAGGATGTGGACGCCATGAGCATGCACGACGCGTACATCGCATTCTCGGGCGGGCTGTTCCACGGTCTGTTCTGCACGCGAGCCGACGAGCGGCTTGCGAAGGCCGAGCCCGTGCTTGCCGATACGTTCAACCGGCGCTGGCAATCCTGCAACGTGTGGACATACGAGCTGTCATGCGGCCATAGCGTGCCGATGCTCGAATGCAAGGCGCCGAACTACTGCCCCGTATGCGGCAGGGAGGTGAGCGCGTCATGAGCGCGCTGTGGACCGCCCTGGCCATCGCGATCTGGGTATCGCTCGGTGCGGCCATCGCGCTGGGCATCGCGGCGTGCGCGCGGCGCGCGGAGGACGATGGGGAGGTGGACGAATGAGCGAATGGCTATGCGAATCATGCAAATACCGCAAGGGCAAGCTGCGGCCTACGAGCACGTACGACACATGCGGCACCCGATACAGCTACACGGGGTCGATGAAGGTCAACTGCACCTCGCCGAAGAAGCGCCCGTGGATACCGAGGGATGCCGTGCGTAAATGCGATGAATGCTGGGACTACAAGAAGAAGGGGAAGTAATGGGAGCGAAACGCAAACTCAACGGCATAGGCCCTGGCACGAGACCAAAGACAGTGACGGCCATACCGCTGACAAAGGAGGATTGGGATAAGGTCGGGGCGCTGATGGACAAGATCGACTGCACGCAGGGATACCTTTTCAAGATTGCGATGGAGCAATGGCTGGGGAGGAGGAAGGCATGAGGTTCGGGTTCGGAGATTGGGTTGTATACGACCCGGGTTACAAGCAAGAAATCGGTCGCGTCACCGAATGCGGCGATGCAAACGCGTGGGTGTGCTACTCGACTGGATGTACAGCCGCATCGACGCCGTTGGATTATCTGCGGCCTGCGACCGATAAGGAGATTGCGCAAGCGCCGAACGGGATAGGCTTCCACAGGTTCGATAGGTTCTGCCCGAGCAGGGACGAGGAATGCTGCTTCATGTGCAGAGCCGAGAGGAGCGCGTGATGGGCGAGAGCAACTACGAGCGGCTGTTCGGGACGCCCGAGAAGGTCATCGAGACATTGGAGTGGATGGAAGTCGACATGCTCAACTGGTGCCGTGGAATCCAGTATTGCGAGAAATGCCCGTACGAGTTCGACAGATACGGCTGCTCGCTTCCAGACGGCTTCTCATGGATCGAATGGCTGGAAAGCGAGGCCGAATCATGATGACCGAGCGGGAGGAGGCGGCGCGCGCCATAGGCTTCCTGGAAGGCTTCGGTGCATGGGTATGGTCGACCGTCGGGCCGACGTTGGCCGACGAATACGCAGACCATTTCGACAGGCAGGTCGAGATACTGCGGAAGACGTTGTTCGAGGACAAGGAGGGCGGCGATGACTAGCGCGAATGAGAAGCGAACACGCAAGCGCAAACGCTTTTGGGACGGCGCAGGCTTCGGAAACCACTGTTGGGAATGCGCGAACGCGACCGACTGGCACGGCGAAATCGGCAAGTGTAGACAGAACGGCATCGTCGTTGGCAAGTACGACAGCCCGAACAACCAATGCTCGAATGCTGGTGGTTGCTGGTATTACACGACTGAGGTAACGCGATGACCGACAACCGAACGACCGAGCTGCGCGAGAAGGCGTTGCTCTTCGAGGGATACAACAACGGCGAAATCAGCCGCATGCTGCGCGAAGCAGCCGACACCATCGAGAGCCTGCGCGAGCAGTTGCAGGATGCGGCGCTGTGGCGCGGGATGTGCGAAATAGTTAGGTGCTCAAATACGAAAGACGTTCGGAAATGCAGCAAATGCGGAAAGCTGATGAGCTTCGACCATCCGCTTGACCGAGAGAATCTGAATTTCTGCCCGAACTGCGGTAGGAAGGTGACGCGATGAGAATTAGCGAGTTCTGGTCTGATGACCATACCGAAAGAGAGTTTGAAGAGAGCGGATTGCAATGTTGTACGAGGACGCATGACATGGGACACCGTTGCGGGTACGTGGCGTTGCCGAAAGGTCATCCGCTGTTCGGCAAGGACTTTGACGAGTGCTATGACATAGCGCCTGAAATCGACGTGGATGGCGGCATCACGTTCTCCAACGGCACCGACGAAATATGGATTCTCGGATGGGACGCCGCGCACTCATGGCATCTGCAAGACCCGTCGATAATGAGCGAGTCGTACAAGTCGATATACGAGAGGTTGGGCGGATTCCACGATTCGTTCGCGGTGATGGTCGATGCCGACATGGCAGAGCACGAGACACGCAAGTTCGCACGCCAGTTGGCCGAGCTGCATGGGAAGAAGGTGACGCGATGAGCGAGCTGAAACCATGCCCGTTCTGCGGGGGAACAGTTGGGTGGAAGAGCGGTGAAATCAATTGCATCGCATGCGGACTCCGTTTCAGGAAAAGGAGCAGTTACGAAGGCAACAACGAAGCCTGGAACGAACGCACACATGAGCAGCGCATCGCCGAGCTGGAAGCCGAGCGCGACGAATGGAAGGAACTCTATGACAGCGTGCTCGAAGGGCGCAATCACTGGTCGGACATTGCAGGCGGCATATACAGGCGGTTCTATCCGCGTGGCGAATACTGCATGCCGAACGACCCGACCGACATGATTAACAAGGCAATCGAAGCCATCGAGCGCGAGCGCGACGAGTGGAAGGCCAAGGCCGAAGCCAAGAGCGCCAAACGTGCGGCGGCTGCGGAGCAGCGCATCGCCGAACTTGAAAATCTCGTGCGGGATATGCACGCATGGTTTACCGGTGGCGATGAGTACTGCGATACGTGCGAGCTGAGCGCACGATGCGATGAAGACTACGGGGATGACTGCGGAATGCGCACGGTGTTTGAAGGGCGCATGTCGGCGCTGGGAATCGAGGTGGACTGATGGAGCTGGAATCGTTGAAGGAGCTGCGCGAATACACGT
>Ga0265298_10005644_pt1 | contig 15610 bp, 12 predicted proteins | sample AusTroGonzalo_MG_3_FD_193486 | JGI IMG/M metagenome (GOLD analysis project Ga0265298, IMG submission 193486) | Bovine rumen microbial communities from tropical cattle in Woodstock, Queensland, Australia - Gonzalo_01 | ecosystem: Host-associated > Mammals > Digestive system > Stomach > Rumen ... | reverse complement strand
CCACTGAAGGTGTGTTCCCGGTTGACAATATGCCGGGCGGTCTGCGTTATCGCCTTAATGCCATTATTGACGGCAGAACTGGACGTACGGGTATTGCAACGCCTCAAGTGGCATCTGAATGGGAGTTGGTCACCAATACGGGTCATCTGATGCCGAAATACGGCAACAGGGAAGATGGTTTTTTGTTGAGTACCCAATGGAACCAAGACTCACCCTACAATTTGTATTGCCCTGCGTACACTGGTGGCCCTGGTGGTCGTTGCTATGCAGGCTGTGTGGCTACTGCCATGAGCCAAGTCATGAAGTATTGGAACCATCCTCTGCAGGGAACAGGCTCGATTACCTACAATTCAGGTGGTAGCCAAGGTTATCCTTACTTTCCGGGCCTTACCGCCAATTTTGGGGCGACAACCTACGATTGGGATAACATGCCTTCCAGCTTGTCCAGCTCGTCGACTCAAGTACAAAGGGAAGCCGTGGCTACGTTGATGTATCATTGTGGTGTTTCTGTTCGTATGCAGTATGCCCCCGATGGCAGTGGAGCCAATTCTCAGGATGTGCCTGGCGCTATCCGCACTTATTTCGGCTATTCCAACCAATCACAGCTCCGTGTCAGAAACAGTTATTCCTATGCCGATTGGTTCAGGATGCTGAAGGAACATATTGACATGGGCTGGCCAGTGTATTATTCAGGTTGCGACTCTGAACCAGGTTGTCATGCCTTTGTTTGCGATGGTTATGACGAGGCCGGTTTGATGCACTGGAATTTTGGCTGGGGAGGATCTGGCGACACTTTCATCGATTTCGATGAAATAGAGTATTCTGATTCCAACGATAAAGCCGTTTTCAATTTCGTTCCTACGGAGGTCTATTATGCCACGCCTATGGCTCCCACCAATTTCACGGTGACCCCTGACGAAAATGATGAATTGAAGGCTACATTGTCATGGACCAATCCTTCGAAGACTTTGAACAACACGAACCTCACTGCTATCGATCAGGTTGTTGTCGTTCGCGATGGCCACGTCATTTACACCGAGGACAATGTCGCTCCTGGTGCCACCATGAGTGTTATGGATAACAGTGTGCCTCGCTTCGATGTCTTCCAGTATGAAGTGTATGTCATTAGCAATGGTAGGCATGGAAGAGTTGCTTATGCCGACAATGTGAGCTTTGGCCCCACTTGTAGCTGGAAGGTCAGTATTTCACAGGCTGCTTTTAACGGTTTCCTTGGTGGTGCTATTCATATCTACAATGCAGCAGGTCATGAGGTGGGTATGGTGACGACCACTACTTCCCAAGTCCAGGTCATCCCGATTGACGTGCCGCTTGGAAAGGTTTCGTTTGGCTGGACCGCCCCAACCCAAGGCAGTCCCTTCACGATGGGCTTTTTCATCAAGGACTCTGAGAATCAAACGGTTTATACCTACTCTGGATCATCGGCTGATTTGAACGAAGGCATTTTCTTTGAGGGTAACAACAGTTGCGGTAAGCCGAATGGCGATGGCTATCCGACCAATCTTGTGGCAGTTCCCGATGAAGAGAACCTCACCGATATCCATGTGTCTTGGGATCCTATTCCGGGTGCTGAAGGCTATGGCTATTTGGTGTATCGCGATGGTTTGATGTATCGCCTGCTTCCCAACAGCACTTCATTCGTTGATGAGAATACTAAAATTGGAGGTCATTGCTATGTGGTTTGCTATCTCTATGAAGGTGGTGAAAACGGCCAGTATTCCAATGAGGCATGTGCTTCCTCCGGTGAGTGCTATGCTCCATCAGACTTTACTTTTGAATATACAAGCAATTTCAAGGCAAAGCTGAGATGGCAAAAACCTGAACCATTCCAAGGTGTTTCCGGCTACTTTATTTACAGAAAAGATGGCGAAGATGGCACTTATAAGAGAATCAAGATAGTGGGCGCCAATACTACCACTTATACTGACAACTCGGTTAGCGAAGAAGGCCATTATTACTATCAAATAAAGACCTACTATCAGGACTTGGATTGCTATTCGGCTCCAGCCGCATGGATTAATGACCCGAACCAGTTCTACTTGCATTTCTACTATTCGACGGACGGTGTCAATGAACAGGCCGGGAACAGCATCTCTATCTTCCCGAATCCTACCACCAGCCGCTTCACCGTGGAAGGTGCCGACATGAACCACATTTCGGTTTACAACTTGGTGGGTCAGAAGGTCTATGAGATGGAATGCCAAGGCAATTCGGTCGACATCAACCTGAGCAATGCCGAGACGGGCATCTACATGGTGCGCATCTCCACTGCCAATGGTGAAGTCACCAAGCGCATCACGGTCATCAGATAAACAGGAAATGACCAATAAAAAAAGCTCGCCAAACGGCGAGCTTTTTTTATTGCTTCTCGGCTCGTTCCCAGACTTCGAAGCGGTAGGAATAGTCTACCTGCGGGTCGTCGTCAACCACTTCAAGGTCGACGAGAATCCATTCGTCGAAATTGATGTAGGGGAAGAAGGTGTCGGCCTCGAATTCCTTGTCCAAGCGGGTCAAATACAAGCGGTCGGCCTTGGGCAGGAACTGCTCGTAGATGCTGCCTCCGCCCATGATGAAGACCTCGTCCTCGTTAGCAGCTAGCTCCAAGGCTTGTGGGATGGACGTGGCGAGCTCGTAGCCTTCGGGAGCCTCATCGAGGCGGTCGGAGATAACGATGTTGCGGCGGTTGGGCAAAGCCTTCTGTCCGGGCAACGAGAGCCAGGTGTTGTGACCCATGATAACACAATGCCCCGACGTCACCTTCTTGAAGTGTTTCAGGTCATTGCTGTTGTGCCAGATGAGTTGGTTATTGATGCCGATGGCGCGGTTGGCAGCCATGGCGACGATAATCGAAATTGTCATATTAGTTGTCAGTTATCAGTTATTCAGTTATCAGTTGAGGTCCCTGAGCCTGTCGAAGGGCCGTTCTAAACAGATACTTCGCCCTTAATGGTAGGCCAGGGATCGTAATTCTCTAACGTGAAGTCATCAAATTTGAAGCCAAAAATGTCGTCGACCTCAGGATTGATTTTCATCGTGGGCAACTGCCGTGGTGTGCGCGACAATTGTGTCTTCACCTGTTCAATAAGGTTGTTGTAGATGTGCACGTCACCGAAGGTGTGGACGAAATCTCTTGGCTCCAAGTCACAGACTTGCGCCATCATCATGGTGAGGAGGGCGTAGGAGGCGATGTTGAACGGCACGCCGAGAAACACGTCGGCACTGCGTTGGTAGAGCTGGCACGACAGCTTGCCGTCGGCCACATAGAATTGGAAGAAGGCATGGCAGGGTGGGAGGGCTGCTTTGCCTGCTGCCACGTTGGCGGCGAAGTTTTTCTCATGTTCGTCGGGCAGCACGCTTGGATTCCATGCGGTTACGATATGCCTGCGGCTGTTCGGGTTCTCCTTGATGCTCTTGACCACCTCGGCGATTTGGTCGATGCCCTCGTTGTTCCAATTGCGCCATTGGGCGCCGTAGACGGGACCTAAGTCACCGTTCGGGTCGGCCCATTCGTCCCAGATGCTTACTTTGTTGTCGTGAAGGTATTTGATGTTTGTGTCTCCACTGAGCAGCCACAGCAACTCATGGATGATGCTTTTCAGGTGCACCTTCTTCGTCGTGACCAACGGAAAGCCTTCAGAGAGGTCGAAGCGCATTTGGTAGCCGAACACGCTGATGGTGCCGGTGCCTGTGCGGTCGCCCTTCTGATGGCCATGGTCGAGGATATATTGAAGTAAGTCTAAGTATTGCTTCATTGTTTCTCGGGCTCGTGCTTGTATTTGAACAGGATGGCGAACAGGACAGCAACGACGAGTGCGTATGCGGCGAAGATAATCCATGTAGTCTTCCAGTCACCAATAAGGAAACCGTTCTCCCAATGGCAGAATCTATTCACTATCTTGCCAGCAATAAAGATACCGATGCTACCGCCTAAGCCATTGGTCATTAGCATGAACAAGCCTTGAGCAGATGCCCTGACGTCGGGATTGCACTCTTTTTCCACGAACATTGCACCAGATACGTTGAAAAAGTCGAATGCTACGCCATAAACGATGCAAGAGAGGATGAAGAGCAACACGCCTGGCATGTCGGGACTGCCCAAGCCGAAGAAACCGAAGCGTAACACCCATGCAATCATGGCCATAAGCATTACCACTTTGATGCCAAAACGACGCAGGAAGAAGGGAATCAGCAGGATGCATAAAGCCTCGGCCACCTGTGAGATGGATACGAGCATGGTAGCGTTATTGGCAGCGAAAGTATCGGCCATAGCAGGGTCGCTCTTGAAGTGGGTAAGGAAAGGTGTCGCATACGTGTTGGTGACTTGTAAAGCCATTCCCAAAAGCATTGCGAAAATGAAGAACAATGCCATCTTTTTGACCTTGAAGAGCTTGAAAGCGCTTAATCCCAAAGACTCAGCCAGAGAGGTTGCTTCTTTCTTGATAATCTTGCATTGAGGCAAAGTGAAGCAGTAGAGGAAAAGCAGGATTCCCAAAATGCCTGACACGAGGAATTGATAATATGTGTATTGGAACTTTGCCGGGTTGTCGCCGAAGGTGAAACCGAATGTGCCATGGTCAAGATAGGCGCAATTGACGAACCACATGGAAATAATGAAGCCGATAGTACCGAACACACGGATGGGTGGGAAATCTTTTACCGTGTCCAAACCATTGTCTTTCAATAAGGTGAAAGCCGTAGTATTGGAAAGGGCAAGGGTGGGCATATAGAAGGCCGCACCAATGGTATAGATAGTGATAAAGAGCGCTTTGTTAGGGTACACAGGGGCATCAGGGGTGGTTAGATTCGCAGCCTGCATTCCAAGATAAAACAAGGTTAGCATGGCTGCGGCGGTAATAAGGTGGCAAAAACCCAATAGGCGTTGGGGCTGAATCCATTTGTCGCCAATGATTCCCAATATTGTGGGCATGAAGATGGACACGAGGCCTTGTATGACATAGAACCACGAGATTTCGTCGCCCATACCAGCAGTTCCAAGGTAGTTGCCCATACAGGTCAGATAAGCCCCCCAGACGGCAAACTGGAGGAAGTTCATCACGATAAGTCTGAATTTGATTGCTTTCATATTCGTAGATTTAATGATTTAATATTCAAGATTCAAAGATTTCAAAGATTTCAAGATTTCACATTCTACATTCAGCATTCTGCATTCTACATTCTACATTCAGCATTCAGCATTCAGCATTCAGCATTTTTCATTTCCTCCTATTGATCTCATCCCGAATCTGCGCCGCCTTCATATAATCCTCATTGTCGATGGCTTCTTGAAGCAGCTCTTCCAAGGCGTTCAAATCAAGCAGGTCCAAAGTGGGCTCCGTTTTACCTTTATTAATAGTTGTGTCTTCGGAACTCTCAACGGTCGGTTTCTCCATATCGTCCATGATAATGCCGGCTTCGTCCATCACGCTTTGGTAGGCATAAATCTCACAACCTGTGCGCACAGCAATGGCGATGGCGTCGGAAGGTCGTGCGTCGACCATAGTGAGGTCATCGCCTTGCTTACAAACCAGCATGGCATAATACACCCCGTCGCGGAAACGGTTAATGACCACCTCCATGATTTCGATGCCGAATTCATGGGCGAACCTCAAAAAGAGGTCGTGGGTGTGGGGACGACCATTCTTGTGCTTCTCGATGCCTACGGCGATCGACTCGGCTTCGGCACTCCCGATGACGATGGGCAGACGGCGTTGCGAAATCTTGTCGCCCAAAATCAAGACGTAGGCTCCCGTAGAGGATTCGCTGTAGGTCAGACCTACGATTTCCAAATTGACCTTGTTCATGACTGCTCAGTTTTGGAAGGATGAAAGCGCTTGTTTTGCTAAAAGATTGATAATTAGTCCTCTATTTCGAAACGAAACCTTTTTCCTTCAATCGTCAAAAGTAGGGACTTTTTTGGAAACGAGCAAAAAAAGTTGTCTTTCCGAAAAAAACTATGTGAAAAATGTTCAATTCAATGTATTTTGTCCTTATTTTTGTCCCGTCTAAATGCATTGTTTTTGCCGAAATAATGTCTAACTAAATATCAATCTTATGATTAGCAACAGTATTGTTTACATTGTGTTGGCTGCCTCGATTTTGGCGCTGGCATTTGCTTTCATCTTCTACAAGCAGATGATGAAGCAAGATGAAGGTACTGACCTGATGAAGAAGATTGCTGCACATGTGCGTAAGGGAGCCATGGCTTACCTGAAGCAACAGTACAAGGTGGTGATTATCGTGTTCATCGTCTTGGCAGCCGTTTTCGGTGTCATGGCTTACTTCAAACTTCAGAACGGCATCGTGTGGTTCGCGTTCCTCACGGGCGGTTTCTTCTCGGGCTTGGCGGGTTTCTTCGGCATGAAGACGGCCACCTACGCCTCGGCACGTACGGCTAATGCTGCCCGTAAGTCGTTGAACAGCGGCCTGAAGGTCGCTTTCCGCTCGGGTGCCGTCATGGGTCTCGTCGTGGTTGGCTTAGCCCTTCTCGACGTGTCCGTGTGGTTCCTTGTACTGAGATGCACCAAGCTGCTTGAACTCGTGGGCGCCAATGCTGACATGGTGACCATTACGACCACCATGCTGACCTTCGGTATGGGTGCCTCCACACAAGCTTTGTTTGCTCGTGTGGGTGGTGGTATCTACACCAAGGCCGCTGACGTCGGTGCCGACCTCGTTGGTAAGACCGAGTACAACATCCCCGAGGACGACCCGCGCAACCCCGCTACCATCGCCGACAACGTTGGTGACAACGTTGGTGACGTGGCTGGCATGGGTGCTGACCTTTACGAGTCCTACGCTGGCTCCATCCTGGCTACCATGGCCTTAGGCGCTTCGGCTTTCGCCACGGCTGCCACTCAAGCTGCTGGAGAGCAATTGCAGATGAAGGCTGTGATTGCCCCGATGCTGATTGCAGCCATGGGTGTGCTCCTGTCGTTGATTGGCATCTTCTTGGTTCGCACGAAAGAGAATGCCGGCATGAAACAACTGCTTGGCGCATTGAGCCGTGGTACCAACACCGCTGCCATCCTGATTGCCGTTGCCACTTTCGGAATCATGTATTTCCTATTCGGCAATCCGACGAATATTGAAGAGCTAAAAGCCATCTATGGAGGTGATACAGATCAACAAAAATTCACAGAATTCTATTTCAATAATATGTGGTGGCTAACCTCGTTATCCGTTGTCGTCGGCCTGTTGGCAGGCGTCATCATCGGAAAGGCCACTGAGTATTATACTTCACAGAGTTACAAACCCACCCAAAAAGTGGCCGAAAGCTCGAAGACAGGCCCTGCCACAGTGATTATCTCCGGCTTAGGTTTGGGTATGCTTTCAACGGCTATTCCAGTTGTCACTGTGGGTGTGGCTATCGTTTTGGCTTACCTGTGCGCCAATGGTTTTGACCTCAATTTTGAAGCTGCTAGCCTCCAAAGAGGTCTTTATGGCATTGGCATCGCCGCCGTGGGTATGCTCTCCACTTTGGGCATCACCTTGGCTACTGACGCTTACGGCCCCATCGCCGACAATGCCGGTGGTAATGCTGAGATGAGCGGCCTCGAACCTGAGGTTCGTAAACGCACTGATGCTCTTGACGCTCTTGGCAACACCACTGCTGCCACGGGTAAAGGTTTTGCTATCGGCTCTGCCGCTTTGACAGCCTTGGCATTGTTGGCCTCATACGTTGAGGAAATCAAGATTGCCCTCCACCGTGTGGCTATGGTTGCCGCTGATGGTTCGGCTGAAATTACCAAAGGTGTCCGCTGGACTGTTGAGCAGATCCAAGATGCCAACTTGATTAGCTTCATGGATGCCTACAACGTCAACCTGATGAACCCCATCGTTCTCGTCGGTATCTTCATCGGCGCCATGATGGCCTTCGTGTTCTGCGGCATGACTATGAACGCCGTGGGTCGCGCCGCCCAGAAGATGGTGGAGGAAGTCCGCCGTCAGTTCAGCACCATCAAGGGTATCCTCGAAGGCAAGGCCGAACCCGACTATGAGCGTTGCGTGGCCATCTCCACGAAGGGTGCTCAGCGTGAGATGCTGGTGCCTTCCATCCTCGCCATCCTCGTCCCGATTCTGACAGGTGTCATCCTCGGTGTTCCCGGTGTCCTTGGCCTCCTCATTGGTGGCTTGAGCACGGGCTTTGTGCTGGCTGTCTTCATGGCCAACTCGGGCGGTGCCTGGGACAATGCGAAGAAGTATGTCGAAGAAGGCAACTTTGGCGGTAAGGGCTCCGACAACCATAAGGCTACTGTCGTTGGCGACACCGTCGGCGACCCGTTTAAGGATACGTCAGGACCTTCGCTGAACATCCTCATCAAGCTGATGAGCATGGTGAGCATCGTGATGGCCGGTTTGACGGCTACTGTCCACCTGCTGTAAAGGTATAGTAAACAATGAGAATTCCCCTGAGATTTTTCTTGGGGGAATTTTTTTTTGGTACAGTTTTTGCAAAACAGAAAAAATGTTTGAAAAAATGGAAGTTTTGAATACCAAAACAAAAATAATTCATAATTTTGCAACAATTTTAAAATCATAACAAAATGAAGAAAGTGATTTATCTGCTTGGCATCATGCTCTTTATGGTTGGAGCTGCCAAAGCGCAAGACAACAAGACTGAGATTGGCCCTGAAATCGAATTTGAGAAGGTCGTCCACGATTACGGTGATGTTCCTTTCAATGGCAATGGTGAATGCGAATTCCGTTTCACCAACACGGGCAACGAGCCTCTGCTGATCCAGAAACCTAAGTCGAGTTGCGGTTGCACCATTCCTTCATGGCCCAACGAGCCCATTCTTCCTGGTGAATCGGAAGTCATTAAGGTGACTTATCGGACCAATCGTCCAGGTATCATCAACAAGACCGTGACTGTGACCTCGAATGCCCTCAGAAACTCCACCGTGGTGTTGCGCATCAAAGGCCGGGTTCTTGAACAAGCAGCCGAGGCCATGCCTGAAAAAAAGACTGATTTCAACAGCGGGTCGCCGATCAACAAGCTCTAAAGAATGTAATTAAGTTAATTTCATAAAAGCCGTCTAATGTTTACGTTAGATGGCTTTTTATACAAAAACAAATCCCTATGCCAAAAATTTCCAATAAAGGTATGGAATTGCCACAGTCGGCAATCCGTAAATTGGTTCCCTTCGCCGATGCCGCCAAGGAACGCGGTGTCCATGTGTATCACCTCAATATCGGGCAGCCCGACATCGAGACACCTAGCGGTGCTTTGAAGGCCATGGCTGAGACGGCCGCCAATATGGCTAACAACCATGGCGTCCTTGAATACAGCCACTCGGCTGGTATCCCGTCCTACCGTCGCGCGCTGTGCAACTACTACCATCGCCACGGCATCGATGTGACGCCCAACCAAATCATCGTCACCACAGGCGGCAGCGAAGCCCTTCAGATGGCTTTCACCGTTTGCCTGAATCCTGGCGACGAAATCATCATCCCGGAGCCTTATTATACCAACTATAACACCTTCGCCAAGTTGTGCGACGCCAAGATTGTCACCATCCCCAGCGACATCAAGACGGGCTTCGCTTTGCCGCCCATCGAGGACTTCGAGAAGGCCATCACGCCGCGTACCCGTGCCATCATGATCTGCAACCCCAACAACCCCACAGGTTATCTCTACACCCAAGAGGAGTTGCTCAAAGTGGCTGGCTTGGTCAAGAAGTACGACCTGTACCTCTTCGCCGATGAGGTCTACCGCGAGTTCTGCTACGACGGTCATAAGCATTTCAGCGTCATGCAGCTTGAGGGCTTGGAGCGCAACACCATCCTGTTCGACTCTGTCTCGAAGCGTTACAGCGCCTGCGGTGCCCGCGTGGGCTGCATGGTGACCCGCAACAGCGAGGTCTATGCCATCGCTATGCGTCTGGCCCAGGCTCGTTTGTCGCCACCGAGCTTCGGTCAGATCTTTGCCGAGGCCGCCGTCAACACGCCGCAATCCTATTTTGACGCTGTTTATAATGAGTATATCGCTCGCCGCAACGTCATCGTTGAGGGCATCAACAAGATCCCGGGCTGCTACTGCCCGATGCCGAAGGGTGCTTTCTACACCGTCATCGACCTGCCCGTCGACGACAGCGACAAGTTCTGCCAGTGGCTGCTTACCGACTTCAGCTACAACAACGCCACGGTCATGCTGGCTCCCGCCACGGGCTTCTATGTCGATCCCGAGAAGGGCCGCCATCAGGCACGCATCACCTATTGCCTCTGCATCGACGACCTGAAGGCCGCCATCAAATGCCTTGAGGAGGCATTGAGGGTGTATCCTGGTAGATTGAGATAATCGTTTGTAGAGACGCGGCGCGCCACGTCTCTACAATTGTTTAATACATCAAATATTTAGCCCTAACGGCCTTGAAAGCCTCGAGGTCGTTTTCCCATGAAGCGCGGATTTCTTCCGCGCTTTTTCCGTTTTCTATGTCGCGCTGCAGTTGTTTGTCGCCGGCGAGCAGACGGAAATAATCCTTGAAGAAGCCTTTGTCCTTCAGCTGCTGATAGGCCTCGATGAGCCATTCCAAATGGAGCTGGTTGTCGTTACGTGCGTAGTCATGGACAAACTCCACGAGGTTTTCGCCACGGCAGCGTTGTCCTTCAAGTAAAGGCTTGGAGGCACCACTGGTGCTTTTTGGGGTAAAAGTATAACTGCCGCGCATATTGGGGTGACCATAGGTTTGGAAAGGAGTCTCCGTGCCGCGCCCAACACTGACATTGGTGCCTTCAAAGAAGCATAGGGTAGGGTAGAGGTACACCGACTCCCAGTTGGGCAGGTTAGGCGAGGGCTTCACGGGCAATTCGTAGATGGCGTTACGGTCGTAGTTATTAATAGGTATCACGGTGAGGTCGCAGGTGACGCCGTTTTTCAGCCAGCCTTCGCCGTTCACCATCTTGGCATACTCGCCTATGGTCATGCCATAGACTACGGGAACTTGGTGCATGCCCACAAAAGACTGGTTTTCAGACTTCAAGACGGGGCCATCGACATAAAAGCCATTGGGGTTGGGTCGGTCGAGGACGACGATGGGGAGATGGTTTTCGGCGGCGGCTTCCATCACGTAGCTCATGGTGGAGATATAGGTGTAGAAACGCACGCCGACATCTTGTAAATCAAAGAGAATGATGTCAATGCCTTGCAGCATCTCGGGCGTGGGTTTCTTGTTTTTGCCGTAGAGCGACACGATGGGCAGACCTGTCTTCTCGTCTTTGCTGCTGTTCACCTTGGCGCCGGCGTCCGCTGTGCCTCGGAAACCATGTTCGGGCGTGTAGATTTTTTTTATGTTTATTCCCAAAGAAAGCAGGGTGTCCACCAAGTGCATTTCGCCAATGATGCTCGTTTGGTTGCCGACCACACCGACGCGTTTTCCTTCTATAAGTGGAAGATAGTCATTGAGTTGCATAGCGGCGGAGACATAATGCGTCTTGTCGACAAAAGTGAGAAAAGGAGAGGAGACGCTTGCTCTTTGTGGGTCTTCGTCCGTCTTGAAGATTTGGGCTTGGCATTGCGACAGGAAAGAGCAAAACAGCAGGGTGATGGCAAAGATTTGTCGTTTCATTTCGGTTTTATTTTTACTTTTGCAAAATTATTGAAAAACCTGCAAATGTCCGCCCCAAAATTCATAGCAGACCGAATTTTTTCGCTTTCGAAGGAAAACCTTTCCTCGACGGTGATGCGATTGGCCGTCACGAGCGTGGCTTTGGCCATCATCGTGATGCTCATCGCTTGGGCGGTCGTGGTGGGCTTCAAGAACCAGATTCGCGACAAAGTCATCGGCTTCGTAGCGCCCATTCATGTGCAGACCTTGGACAAGAATGAGTCGGTGGAGGAGACACCGTTTGTCTTGGACTCGCTGTTAATCAGCCGCTTGAATGCCATCAACGGCATCAGTCATTACCAGCAGGTGGCCGACAAGGCGGGCATGATTAAGACCGAAGATGAGATTCAAGGTGTGGTTCTGAAAGGCGTGGACGAGAACTACGACTGGACCTACTTCGACAGTTATCTCCTTGAGGGCAAGACCCCAAGATACAATGTGGGTGAACGTTCCACGGAAGTGCTGGTTTCGAAGGTGATTGCCGACAAGATGCTCCTAAGCGTGGGCGACGACGTCCGCGTGTGGTTCATCGACAAGGACATGCAGGCCAGAGGCCGTAAGTTTTCTGTTTCAGGCATTTTCGAGACGGGACTCTATGAGTTTGATGAGCGTTATGTCTTTGCCGACCTTAACCAAATCCGCAAGCTGAACGGTTGGGATGACAACGAGGCTGGACTGCTTGAAATCGCCCTGACCGACAATGCCGATGGCGACCAAGTGAATGAAAAGCTGTACTATGCATTGCCTTCCGAGTTGGCTTCCTATACCGCCCGACAAAGTAACCCGCAGATTTTCGATTGGCTCGATTTGCTTGATACCAACGTCTGGCTCATCATGGTCTTGATGCTGTTGGTGGCAGGCATCACAATCATCAGCATGTTGCTGATTATCATCATTGAGCGCACCTCTACCATTGGTCTGCTGAAGGCCATGGGGGCGAGCAACAAGTTCGTCCGTGCTGTGTTTCTGCGCCGTTCGCTGCGTATCCTGCTCATCGGAATGATTATCGGCAACGTCATCGGTTTGGGCTTCTGTTTCCTGCAGCAATACACGGGCTTCATCAAACTGGATGCGGCCACGTATTATCTCTCCGCAGTGCCTATTGAAATGCATTTCAGCACGGTGGTCGCCATCAACTTGGGTACATTCTTGCTTTGGGTCTTGATGCTGCTCATTCCGACTTCTGTCATCAATCGCATCAGCCCCACAAAGTCGATTCGTTTTGAATAAGCGAAAAATTCTAGTTTTTTTCCTGCCGTTCCAATAAAATGCCTATATTAGCCGCCGAATCAACATAATTATGATGAAAGACTTTACCATAAACCCGTTGAAAGGCTACGGCGAAATACCTTTCGGAATGACCCTTGACGAGACTGTCAAACTGCTGAACATGCCCGACTTTTACGAGGAGTTGAGCGACATGGAGGAGACGGGCAACCGTTCCATCTACTACGAATATGATGATATTCAGACGAATATCTATTTTGAGGGCGTCACCAAGTCGGTGGTGGCCTGCTTCGAGACGGAGAATGAGGCAGCTACTTTGTACGGCAAAAAGGTGTTCGACCTCAAGAAGGACGATGTCGTCAAGTTGATGAAAGACAACGGCTTCAAGGATTTGGAAGAAGAAGAGGAGGATGGAGAATTGCGCGTTTCCTTCGAGGATGCCATGATAGACTTCTTCTTCGCTGGCGACAAGGTGACGGCAGTCAGCTGGGGCGTGCTTGTCGATGAGCAGGGAGACATTATTTAAGAACAAAACATTCAAAACAAGGCAAAACTTTTATGCTTGCGGTGCGGCAACCGCCTTGCCGCAGGGAAGCAGCCGGTTGTCGTGCTTTCCTTAACTGAGACATTTGTTTTGTAAGTTTTGTGGGTTTTGTGAAGAAAAAGAAAATGAAAACCAAATTACAACAGAAATACGACGCTTTTGTGGCTCATTTCGAGGAGCACATGCCCGTTGCTGAGACGGAGTTGGAGTATTCCGACCCGTATCAGCTGCTGGTGGCGGTCATCCTCTCGGCGCAGTGCACCGACAAGCGTGTCAACATGACCACGCCGGCTTTGTTTAAGCGTTTCCCCACGGCTCAGGACATGGCGGATTCCTCTGCAGAGGAGATTTACACTTATATCAAAAGCATTTCCTATCCCAATAACAAGGCCAAGAACTTGCTGGGCATGGCGCAGACTTTGGTGCGTGATTTCAATGGCATCGTTCCCGACAATTTGGAGGACTTGCAGAAACTGCCTGGCGTAGGCCGCAAGACCGCCAATGTGATGATGGCTGTGGCCTTCGACCAACCAGCCATGCCTGTTGATACACATGTGTTTCGTGTGGCCAACCGCATCGGTCTGACCAAGAATTCAAAAAATGTGTTAGAGACGGAAAAGACCTTGGTGGCGCATCTGCCCAAAGAAGTCATTTCCAAGACGCACCATTGGCTTATCTTGCATGGACGCTATGTCTGCCTTGCCCGCAAGCCGAAATGCGAGGAATGCGGGATTACTGCGATTTGTGATTTTTACCGGAAGAAACAAAAACAATAACTATAACTACTAGGAATATTTGGGTAAACTGCTGAGGGTATAGTTTTGGCAATCACGGCAAAAGTATAGGATTCGAGTTGTTGAAAAATCCTGATAGCATCAAGTGCTCTGACATTAATAGTCAAGCCGCACGAAAAGAATTCTATAAGAAGGTTATAGAAACCGTGAAACCTGTGGTGGATGTGATTGACAAGGATGTTGTTGAGGCTTTTCATAAAAAGGGTTCTTCGGTAACTCCAAATGAAATTTTGGAAAAGGTTGTCAAAAGCCTTCCAACGTTACCCATTCAGATTTGAGGGCAAAGGAAAGTTCCTCACGAATACCGTTCGGCCACGCAGCAGAGGATCATGGAACTAATTGCGAAATAAGCATCGGCCAGAAACCGAATCGACTGGCGCAGGCCTTGATTTCAGTGCCGCGGTCACGGAAATTGGTGACAATATCCTTTGAAAGCTACTGAAGATTGAGACGCAGGCCCAAGGCCCGAATTTTTGTTTGGTTTCATTCTGTTGTAGAGACGCAAAATTTTGAGTCTCTACAGTTTCCACACCGCCTCAACCTTCAAATCCGTCTTATGATTCCCCTCAATCAGCGTCAGGCCACTGCCGATTTCATCGCGATCGCTGTAGATGGTGCGACCTATGCGGGCGTAGAGCGTCAAAGCGTTGAATAGTTTCACTTTTCCTAACAGATAGAACCTCATGCCTTTGCCGTAGAGGGCGGGCACGCTGAAACTGTAGAGCACGTCGTTTTCGTAGGCGTAGATGCGGGCGTTGTAGTCCTTGGCATCGAAGATGGCATAGCGGAAGGTGAGGCTAAAGGGCTTGTATTCGGGTTTGTAGGCAATGTCCTGGCAAAGGAAATAGCCATGCTCGTTGCTGTCGTCATCGTTGCGGTAGTGCGCGTATTCGGCCTTGTTGGCGCAATGGAAATCTCGGCCAATCTGATAGTTGATGTTGAAACGGACAGAATTTTTGGTGTAGAAGATGGGGTAGTGGCTGAAGACGAAAGCATCCGTTGAGTTTTTCATCTTGGTCTTCGAGCGGAACTGTAGGTAGGCGTTAGCACGTTTGCTGAAGCTGTGGCTGATGCGGAGGTAGTAGTCGTGGCCGCGGCTCGGCGCATTGACTTGGGAGGTCAGCCAGGTGAACTGGAACTGGTCGGCGTAGGCAAGGATGTTCCAATAGGGCGCGGGAGCGGCCTCCACGCCGAGATAGATGCCCCGTTGCCCTTGGTTGCGGCTGCCTTCACCGAAGGCATTACTCATGAGGTTTTGGTAGGCCTTGCCGTAGTCGCGGTACATGACTGTGAAATTGAGATAACCAGCAGGTTTCACGGTCAAACCCACCAACCCTGCAAAAGCTAAAGGTCCCAGAGCCTGTCGAAGGGCCGTGCTGTCATAGTTCATGCTCATAGCGGCTTCACCAAACACCGCATATTTA
>Ga0265298_10005643_pt1 | contig 15610 bp, 14 predicted proteins | sample AusTroGonzalo_MG_3_FD_193486 | JGI IMG/M metagenome (GOLD analysis project Ga0265298, IMG submission 193486) | Bovine rumen microbial communities from tropical cattle in Woodstock, Queensland, Australia - Gonzalo_01 | ecosystem: Host-associated > Mammals > Digestive system > Stomach > Rumen ... | reverse complement strand
CGACACGGAACGCCCCGGCGTTCCTGTCGTCGGATTTTCACTTGACGCAAAATGGAAATCGCCACTTCACCCTTTGTTTGCTGGGGCGCGGCGATTTTCATGCCTCAAAAAATGGGGAACCTCCAAAGCCTCATGTCCAGTTCCGAACCCCCTCCGTGAATCGTGCAGCAGGACCGCCAGGGGTGGCAACCGGTGATGTCCGACTCTTTATCTCCCCCATCAGTGGCTGTGCAATGCATCTTCCAATATCTTCGAATCCAAAAGGAATGGTATCAAACCGACATGCATTATGCCATCATCATCAAATGTCGGCTTCATGTATCCACTGCGAACGACTATCTTTGCAAAGAAATCCCCTGTCTTCTTCAATGACAACGTCTCGCGTTCACGTTGCGCTGTACTGTCCATACTGAATGCACTTTGGATATAAAGCCTTGCCGGACCGGAATTGACGATGAAGTCGATCTCACAGGTACGCATGACCTGTCGGCCATCACTCCGTCCGACAACTGGCACAACGCCAACATCCACAGAATATCCACGACGGACGAGTTCGTTCCAGATGGCATTCTCCATCAAATGTGGCATCTCCGGCTCGCGGAAATTCAACCTTGCATTCCTCAACCCAAGATCCTCGGCATAATATTTGCATGGGAAGTCAAGAAACTTCTTGCCGCGTACATCCCATCGCTGGGCCTTGGCAAAGAGGAACGCGTCCTCAAGGTAGCCAAGGTATTTCGCAAGCGTCCTGTTGGTTGTATTGATATGCGATTGCGACTTGAGCGCATTCACAAGCTTATTGGGGTTTGTCAGACTTCCGACAGCGCTTGCCACGACATCCGTCACGGCACTGATGACCGTATCGCTCTTCAACTTGCGCCGTTCACGGATGTCCTTGAGATAAATGCGTTCGAAAAGGGACTTCAGCAAAGCCTCTTTACGAGCTTGTCCATGTGCCAGCACGACGGCCGGCATTCCTCCCCAGACCAGATATTCGGCAAGCGCTTCCTGCTTGTCCTCACCACCAAGTTGCAGGTATTCGGCGAATGACAGGGGGTGCAGCCTGATCTCCTCGCTTCGTCCCCTGAACTCTGTCGCTATGTCGCTAGAGAGCATTCTGGAATTCGAGCCTGTCACATAGACGTCAACATCTTCTCTCTTCCGGAACTCGTTTAGCACATCGTAGAACGTGACATAACACCCCTTGCGATCCTCAGGGGCGACGCGTTTCAGGTTGACATGCGGGGGCAAAACCTTTCGGCAAAGCTGGATTTCGTCAATAAAGAGGTATTTAATACCACTCATGCGCTTCATTCGAGAACGTATGTGCTCTGCAAGCACAATGGGGTTTCGTAACTCCATTGCCCTTTCGTCATCAAGGGCGATTTCGACGATGTGGCTCTCCTTGACGCCATGAGCAAGCAGGTATCGCTTGAATATGTTGAAAAGAAGATAGCTCTTGCCGCACCGCCGTATGCCGGTGACAACCTTCACCATGTCCCCTCCCATGAGACCGATCAACTGGTTCAGGTAGAAGTCTCTCTTTATTTCCATTGTTCAAACTACTCCAATTTGTTGACCTACTTTTTACAGCGCGAATTATATCAAAGCGCCGCCTGGAATGCAACAGCAGGGTGATCCACTACACCGAACCCCTTCGTGAATCGTGCAGCAGGACACAACATGTTGCGCCCGCATGGAGAGCCGCCATCTCGGCGGCGGCAACCCGCCACAAAGGGCCTGTCCCCCTCCACTGCCCTTGAGTTGATTGGAATACCCGCCACCGCTTCATATCTTCGCCAGGATGTCGGGAATGTTGGACTTGTCGAGCGACGAGAACGCGAAGCACTTCTTGCCGAGGTGGTTTAGCGACGCGCCTACGTGGATGAGGGTTGTCTTGTCGATGATGAGGAAGCGGTCATGGAACCTGGCCGAGTCCTTGACCGTGAGCGAGTTGCCGAACTGCGCGTTGAACCGTGCCACGTCGACGGCGTGAAGGAGGTTCTTGCGATTGTTCTTCACCACAAGAACCGACACGCCCGGACGCTTCTGCGCGATGAGTGGCAGAACAGAGTCGTCGAAGTACTGGTCGATGACGATCAGTTCGGTCTTCGCCATTCGCACGAACTTCTTCATCTGGTCGAATGCGTCATATATCTGACCGTCGAAGAACACCTTCTGCGGCGGGAACTTCTTATCCTGCATCGCGTCGAGGATCAGCTTGAAGCGCTCCTCGTTGCGGACCTGGTTTGCGTCGTTGCGCATCTGGTCCGCGATCTGCCGCCTGTCGGTCGCTTCGATTCTGGCCAGGAGCGGGGCCACCGATGCAAGAGCACGGCGCATGGCGACGAAGATGTTCATGATGCGGATACTGACTTGAATGGCAATATCGCTGTTCAACACCCCAGACAGCATTGCTATTCCTTGTTCCGTAAATGCGAACGGCAGCTGTGGCGAGAATCGAAGCCGGTCGGGGTTATCACAGATTGTGATAACCTCCTCAAGCTCTGCTCTGGTAAGTTGGAAGCGGAAATTGCCAGGGAACCGCTTCAAGTTGCGCTTGACGGACTGATTGAAACTACGTGTCTCAACTTGATAAAGGTCTGCCAAATCAGGCGCGAGCATGACTTGGACACCGCGAATCGTGAAGATGCGCGAGCGTATGACGTCAGCACTTGCCTGTTCAATGACTGCCAGATCAGCCATTGGCATTCCACCTGTGGCGGCGAGACCATTCGTTTGCGGTGACACTGCACTTTTCTTCATAACCTTTATCCTCTTCCTGCCGGCTTCATGCCGACGCGGGAAAGGATATCAGTTATCCTGGATCGAATTGTCTCAAAATTGTCTCAATTATGTCTCAAAATTGTCTCGCGCAAATATCGCCTCTACGACTTCGCCATCCGCCATCCTGGCGATCATATGTAGAGCTCGGGAGGGTCGCAGCTTGCTGCGACCGCATGGAGAGCCGCCGTCTCGGCGGCGCACTGGGACAACGGGCGTCTCGCCCGTTGCGTGGCCAGCCCTTCAACCATGCTCCAATTCACAGTGCGCCACGCGCACCCACAGTCCACCGCCCAACCACCGCATTTATATAAATCCGGTGGTAGTCGGCGGCAGTATAAAACAAAGCGCGTGGTCCTCCGTCCGTCTTGTTCCCATCGGCGCAAGCCGATAGTTTCTTCCTTATCACTAGCTCGCCAAGGCAATCGAGCGCCTATCTTCAAGGACTATCGCAATGACATAATCCCCCGGGCGACGCCCACTCCTTGATGCCGTTGATAGTGGCCGCGTTGTTTCAATTCACGCCCGCGCGCGGCCAGCCCTTCAACCGGATCTCGCGTCTCGCTTCCTACTTCTTCTTCGTCAGCTTGCTTATCATGTCGTCAGCGAGCTTGCAACCTTGGGCGGAGGCCTTGCGGTACCACTTCAGGGCTTCCTCTTTGTTCTTCTCCACGCCCCAGCCCATGTCATAGCACGTCCCCAAGTTGAACTGCGAGTCCGACAGGCCCATATCAGCCGCCTTGCGGTACAACCGGTATGCCTCCGCCTTGTCCTGCGGCACGCCCTTGCCCTCAGCGTAGCACGTTCCGAGATTGTGGATCGACCGGACATATCCGCTTTCCGCTCCCTTGCGAAACAGCCGCACGGCCTCCGTGTAGTCGACTGTCACGCCACCGGCACCACGGAAGTACAAGATGCCCAGCTCATGCTGCGCAACCACATGTCCCTGCTCTGCCGCCTTGCGGTACCACATTGCAGCTTGCGACTTTCTCCCTATAGTCAAGTGATATGTATACCATTTCCCCAGCCAGCACTGCGCTTCCGCATACCCCTGGTCGGCAGCCTTGCGGTACCAGCGCACGGCCTCAGCCTCGTCCTTGGCAACGACCTTGCCCTCGGCATAGCAGTTGCCGATGTGGCACTGGGTCTCTGCGTCGGTAACCTTCTCAAGCACCGCCTTCACTGCATCCACGTCGCTGTCGGCGGCGGCAATTCCCGCCACGGCCAGCACAACTACCATTATCATCCTTTTCATCATCCTGTTCCTTTCTTGATTACTTTTTGAAATCGTCTTGCTTCAGTCGCTCTATCAACCTAGCGACGAACGTATGGGTGGATTCCTGGATGCCGGGACACTTCGACTCGCGAGGACCGGCGACGTTGAGGACAAGGTCTTCGTGCTTGAGGTCGGCGGCGACTTTCCGTAGCCACGCCATGACGCCTTCCACATCCTGGGTGAAGATGGCATGGCGTGGCTTGGCGTGCATCAGGCAGAACTGCTGCGTGCGCTCAGTTCCGCCTGTCAGCTCCTCGCGCCACTCGCCATCCTTGAACACCTTCCGCGCGATGAGAAGCGTGGCGTCGGAGTGCGTGACGTTCCACTCGGTGCGGAACAGGTAGTCCTTGCGCGGCGCCACCTTCATCTTGTCGAACACTTCAGGCACGATGCCGTCCTCGGCAATGCGCCCTTTCGGTATCAGCCCGCCATACGGGAAACCAAGCTCCAGCGCGGCGGCAATCGCGCCGCGGTCAACCCCGGTCTGCCCGCCGGATATGATCTTGGATATCAGCATTCTAATCTCACCACCTGGTGTTCAATGTCGATCCGCCTCTTCAATCGTCTGCATCTGCGTTCTACTTTTAAGGCATTACCACTTACTTTAGGTAATCATCCAAAATCAGCGAAAAAGTCCTCATCTATCTTCTTAAGGGTATATACCCTTCCAGTATCCTGAACACCCAAGTTAAATTCAATCATATACTCTACGAGCTGCTTGCCGTCGATCAATGCAATCTTAGAATTACTACCCGTCTTCTCAGCCTTTTGCCTCGCACCAGGAGAAAACCCACTTGAAGTAACAAACACTCCATTACGTCCCTCAAGTGCTCCTATGAATGCATCAATTGCGGGACGCTGTACGTTCTGCCCATCTTGATAACGCTTTGCTTGTACACAAATCACATTTAGACCTAATCTGTCTGCAAATATATATCCGTCAATGCCTCTATCATTATTTTTCTTTGTGGTTACCGCTTCACCAAACCCAAGACGAGAAACAAGACGATTCACTACGACTTCAAAATCATCATCTTCCATATCGCGAAGGCGTTCTAGTAACTTCAACTTCAATTCGGAATGTAATTTCTGAAAGGCTGTTTCTAGAGCTTCTTCGTCCGATGGCTCTGGCGGGATCGCGTATTCAGAACTTCCGCTTTCATCATAATAGAATCTCGGCGGTTTACTGTCGGGAACCTGTTTAATCGGAGTCCCTTGTTCGGCAGCCTTCAATAACATAGCACGAACAGGCCCCTGCGTGCCACCCCACTCCAAATCTGGGTACTCTGTCAATATGCGTTGCTTCACCTCTGACGCCCGCAATGGCCTCCCACCTTCAGACTTCAATATTGCCAACGCCGGCTCATAGAACATACTCGCCATATCAAACCTCTTTTATGATAGTTTTCGGATAGCAATGCCGACAATCCGGCAAAGCACTCGTACTTCATTCATCGCTTGCATCTGAGTTCACCTGTGCGTCATCGCAGATTCCAAGCAGTGATGCGATCTCCGCTTCAACTTTCTTGTCCTCAAATATGAAAAGCGCGTTACCGCAGACAGGATATTGGTTGGAAGGCGTTTGCGTTCCGTCTCGGCACCACATGATTGTTCGGATCGCAGTCGCCAGATAATTTAGAGGAGAACCGTCGTTAAGGGAATCACTCCCTGCGAACATTATCGATTCATCGCCAAACAACAGATCGTCAACAGCTTGCAAACCAGCTTGACTTTGCAACACATCTGGGATTTGCGAATCACTGACGTCCGGAAGCCACTCCGCGACCGGGCATTGCCCGCCCATCCAGTGTTCCTCCATTCGAATAACGATCATCTTTCGCTCCTGTTCTTTACAACTCAAAACTACTAATGACAATGGATTTGAGCAACGATGCTATGATGTCAAAGGATACGGACATCGACTTTTCCTTTATCATATCCTTGACCTTGTTCCATACTGTATCATTTCTAGCATTATCAAGGAACTCATGCCCAGCCCATGTCAAACGGATGATATTTCCAACAACCGGCCTTCCTCCTGAATCGCCACCTACAGCTCCTTTAACCAGCCCAGCATCGATCAAAATTGCTATGTGTCCAGCAACTTGGTGCTGCCCATATTCTTCGCATAGTTTGTCTGTGTCACCGTCTTCTTCTGAGGTGATCAGAAGTGTCCGCACCAGATCCATGTCTCGTTTCATTTCACGTTTCTCCTACTTCGTAACCTTGCGGGTACGCATGTGTCAATGGGTGCCAACAGCATGTTGCCCTCGCAGCGTCTCGTAGATGCGCTTTGCAATAGCCTTCAAGACGGTTTCCTTCGCTTCTTCGTTGCTCAGAAGCAGATTGTAGAACTCTTCGCTTTGCTCGTAAGATTCTACGATCAAGCGCTTGGTCGCCGCCTCTCCAAACGTTATCGCGAAGTTGCTGAAATCATTGGACTTTGCAACGCCCTTTAGTTCCTCGTCGCTTTCGGCCTTTGTGATGATTTGCGAGATTCCCTTCGCGGCCACCTTCGGGTCAAGGTTCTTTCCATACGTCGAGTTAAGCCGTTCGATAATCTTTGAGAGGCGTTCCTCGTCGTCCTCATCGCCAACACCGTCCATTTCCGGCATGACCGCCTTTGGCGCACTCGTAATCTTTGGCTTGTGCGTCTCCAAGGTCTTCTCCTGCCGGAAATCAATCGCATCAACCTTGTTCCAGAGCGAGAATCCCGATCCGCCCCCACCCACGTTCAAGTGTCCGAGCAAGATGTCGACATAAACCCGCTTCTTGTACAAGAGCGTGTCTTCAAGAAACGCCGCCTGTACCATGAAGTCGTACCACTTGACGAAACGGCGCATCTTGACGAACACTTCCTTGCGTGTTGCCTCTTCCAGATTCTCAAACGCCTTTTTAGATGCTGAAAACAGACTCTCAATTTCCGCCCGCTTGGCGTCCGTCATCGGACGCGAGCAGTTGAGTTTCCAGAACTGCTCAACGTCTCCATTCGTCCACAACGACCACACCTCTATCTCGGTGAGCAGGTCGTATAGCGCAGCCACCGTAACGTCCTTCGACAGAATCGACGTCGTGTAGTACTTGCCGAAAGCCTTTGTCATGTCCTTGCAGGTATTGACGAAATCAAGGACGAACGTCGTCTTGTCCGGCAAGAAACGATTGAGCCTGGACAACGTCTGCACGGCGTTCACCCCGCTCAGCTTCTTCAGCACGTACATCGCGCAGAGACGAGGCTGGTCAAATCCCGTCTGGTACTTGTTAGCAACGATAAGAATGTTGTTGCAGTCCTCGTCGAACTCGTCGGCCAACCTCGACTCGGCAATGCCGTTCATTCCTGTTTCGGTGAACTCCTGTCCGAGCGTCTTGACCTTCCCCGTAAAGGCGACGAGGGGCTTCAATTCCATTTCATACCCCATCTTCGCGATGTACTTCCCTAATGCTAGGCGGTATCTCACGGCTTCTTCCCGGCTAGACGTCACGACCATCGCCTTCGCCTGACCGCCAAGCTGCGGCATCACGAACTCGCGGAAATGTTCGACAATCACTTCCGTACGCTGGGCGATGTTGACTTCGTGCAACGCCAGAATACGCTTGATCTTGCCCGCCGCCTTGCGCTGCTTGTATTTTGGATCCTCCGCGATGGTCTTCACGATCTGGCAGAACGTCTTGTACTCGATGTAGTTTTCAAGTACGTCCTTGATGAACTCCTCCTCGATGGCCTGTTTCATCGAATAGACATGGAACGGCTCCATGGAACCGTCTGCGCCGACTTGCCCGAAGAGCTTGAGCGTGTGCGGCTTGGGCGTGGCGGTGAACGCCAGCATCGTGACGTTCGGCTGCTTGCCGACTCCTTTCAAGATGTCTCTGACAATGTCCTCTGCATCGCGCTCTTCCTCACTCTCCTTGCTCTTCCCCGTCGCAATCGTCACGGCCTGCATGTTCCGTCCGCTCGTCGAGGAATGGGCCTCGTCGATGATCACGGCGAATGTCTTGTTCGCAAGCGCCTTGACCGAGTCGATGATGTAGGGGAACTTCTGAATCGTCGTTGCGACGATCTTTGTCCCGCTGTTCAGCGCCCGTGCAAGGTCTGCGGAGGTCTTGCCCTCGTCGAGCGTGTAGACTTCCCCGTTCTTGTGGTCGATAGAGCAAATCGCCTTCTGCAGTTGCCTGTCCACTACGACCCGGTCGGTCACGACGATTGCGGTATCAATGATGTTCTTGCCGACATTGTCGTGCAGATTGGCGAGACGATGGGCCAGCCAGGATATCGAGTTCGTCTTGCCGCTTCCGGCGGAGTGCATGATGAGGTAGTTCTTCGCCGTCAGGTTCTCCCCCACGTCTTTCAGCACCTTGCGGACGCAATCCAGCTGGTGGTATCGCGGGAAAACGACGCTTTCAACCGTGACTTTCTTTCTCTTGCCTTTGAACTTGACCTTCTTCTCTTTCTTCTCGATGAACACGTAACGGGAGATGATGTCGGAAAGCGTTTCCTTCGTGAGGATGTCCTCCCACATGTATTCCGTGGCATAGTGCCCCTTTTCCGGGATCGGATTCCCCTTGCCCGCCTCGATGCCTTCGCCGTTCCCACGGTTGAACGGTATGAAATGCGTCGCCAGTCCCTCAAGCTTCGTTGTCATCCACACTTCGTTCAAGTCCATCGCGAAATGAACGAGCGCGCCGGCCTTCCACCGGAGGAGCCGAGTCTCGGGACTGCGCTTTGTACGGTACTGGACTATCGCGTCGTGGTACGTCTGCTTGCTCGCCTCGCACTTCATTTCAATGGTGGCGATCGCAAGGCCGTTGACGAAAATCACATGGTCGATTATCTCCCCTTCGGACGCCCACACCTCGCGCGCGACGGAAAAGATGTTCTTCTTCCAAGCCGCCGCCACGCTCTTTTCAAGCGGCGAATCCGGCGGCGGATTGAACAGGTCGAGGCGAATCTGCCCGATTGAAACACCACGCTTCAGCACATGGATGAGGCTCCCGCCCTGCGAGACACATTCAAGATTGACTGCCTGCGCTATCGTCTCGTCACGCTTCGCCTTGTAGATGCGGGTAAGCTCCTTCATCACATCGGGCTGCGACGCTTCAAGGAACTCGATGAGCAAACCCTTGTCCATCGCAAACTGACGGCAGAAGTCGGCGTTCGTACGCAAGCGGAACCGATCCTCGGCGGGCGTGCGCTCCGTCAGGCAGCGCACCAGAAACCGCTGGTAGTCCTTCTCGTCCATGAACTTCTTCCAGTTCATTGGCGTACCTCCTTTTTACCAGTCGTATATTCCTGAATAACTGAACGCCTAAACGATTCAAGCCGATCTAATTGCTCTCTACGTTTTACAATTACAGCCTCAATACGTGACAGATATTCCGCAATTTCTCTCTGTTCGTCAACAGGGGGAAACGGAACTTCAATTTTTTTCATCACAGTCCAATGTGTCGACCAAACATCATCATCTATTCCCTGCCCCCATTTGTAAAATTCATCAGCAAAAGCAGGTGTATGGAAAAGCCAATCAAAATACTCTGGGACCATATCTCCCATAGGTTGTAAAACTATGTTAATTGACGAGACCGATCCATCTTGTTTAGCCATGCCGCATGCCCCTCTCCGATCTGACCGGCTATTAATCACAAAATCTTTTTTTCGGACAAGCTTTCGTTTGTCCCTATCGTTAGACTTAGCTACATGCTCAAGCTGAGGCAAGACTCCTTGCATTGTTACCGATAGTGGAGGGAAATCACTATCACTTACCTTTACAGCCCGCGGAAGGTAAAGAGAAGCAATCTTCTTTGTTTTCCACTCTACAGGTATTTCACCAATCCAAGGAATCCCACTCTGTCTAAACTTCCTATGCTTTCCTGATATCCCCTTTGTTAACACATTGCTAAATTCAGATGGACATTTGAACTTTGACATCAATTGCGCAACTTCATGTTCTATAGCTTCTATTTCGCCCCAGAGCGTTTCTGAAGCTTCTATTGTTCCATATTTATAAAAATATCGCCTAAATGGAAATTTCGCGCCCGTCTTGATGACTGGTTTTTTCTTTTTCAAATTTTCTTGAAAGAAAGCTTTTGCATCTGGGAAATGGGGTAGCACTTCCCTCGCCATGTATTCATCGATACATTCCCTGTACGGCACAATCTCTTTGTCCTTCGTCGCCTTGTCATAGACGATCTCGCCCTTGCGGTCGCGGACGGGCTGGCCGTTCTCGTCGTACTGCGGACGCATCACGGTGTATTCGCGGTAGAGGAAGTCCTCGTTGTCGAATATCTTGACGAATTCGTTCTCCTTGAAATCCGTGTAGAGGCGCGTGATGTCCTCGCGGTTTTCGGGCGTGATCTCGTTCTTCTTGTCACCGAGCGGCTTCCAGAGCGGCTTGAAGAAGGAGGAAGCGTCGATGAGCTGCACCTTGCCCTTGCGGCGTGCGGACTTGTTCTTGGAGATGATCCAGATGTACGTCTGCAATCCCGTGTTGTAGAAGAGATCGACCGGCAAGGCGATGATCGCCTCAAGAAGGTCGTTCCGCAGAAGCCAGCGGCGAATCTCGCTCTCTCCCGATCCCGCGTCGCCCGTGTAGAGCGGTCCCGCGTGTTCGATGATGGCGGCGCGTCCGTTCCGCTCGTCCAGCTTGTCAATGGCGGACTGGACGAAAAGGAGCTGACTGTCGCCCGTACTGGGAAGCCCAGCCGGATAGCGTCCGTCCTTCTTATTCTCCGCCTTAACTGCTGCCTCGCGCTTGTGAAGTTCGCCCTCGCCGCCGCCCCATGCCGTACCGAACGGTGGATTCTCAATCACGAAGCGCATCTTCCTATCAGCAAAGCAATCCGTCTTCAACGAATCCACGAGGCGGATATTGTCTGGCGTTTGTCCCTTGATGAGCATTTCCGCAAGGCAGATGGCGTACGCGGCATCGTCGAACTCCTGTCCGTAGAGATAGACCTTCGCACTCGGATTACGGTAGCGAATATATTCGAAAGATGACGACAGCATGCCACCCGTACCGCAGGCCTGGTCGAGGACGGTGACGACGGCAGACGACTTGAAGATGTCGTCCGCGCCCTCGCTCAAAAGAACCGACACCATGAGTCGGACGATGTCACGCCCCGTGTACTGTTTACCAGCCTCTGCCGATGCATAAAACTTCCGCATCAAGTTCTCGAAGATGTACCCCATCTTCACCGAATCAACCATCGCAGGGGAAAGGTCGATCTCAGTAAACTTCTTGATGACGCCAAATAGGACATCTTTCTTTTCCATCGCGTCGATCTGCACGTCGAACTTCAGGCAGCGGAAGATTGCGGCCACATTCGACGAGAATCCGGCGATGTAGTCCTTGAGGTCACGTACCCGGCTCTTCACGCTCAAAAGCTTTTCAAGCGTCCACGGCGACTTGTTGAAGAACTCCATCCCCGCCTTGTTCTTCAGCACGGCCTCCGGCGCGTTCGGATGTGCCTCTGCGTACTTGACAACCTTCTCCTTTGTCGGCGCAAGCGCACATTCAAGCCGACGGAGAACCGTCATCGGCAGAATGACGTCGCGGTGATCCGCGTCATTGTAGCTGACCGAGTGGAGTAGCGTCGCCACGCTCCAAATGAAATTCTCCTCGGTGGAAACATCCACCGGCTTGTCATCCCACGAATTCATCTTTGCATTCATTTCGTTGTCACCTTCACCCTCCGCACTTTCCGCAGCGCTCGCCTTCGTTTTTCTGGCAGGGGTAGCCGCGCGTCTTGCGGTAGTTCTCGCAGTTGCGGTTGTGGCGTTTGTTCGAGTTGGTGGAAAGCCAGTAGCCGGTGTCGGGCCAGGTGGCGTTGACGGGCGCGGGCGTGCGCGAGGAGATGGGGAGTTGTTTGCCAGCACAGTATTCGATTCGGGCGGTGGGGGCGGACGCGACGGAGCGCGTCCCTCCCGGGGCGGCGGACGGCGATGGAACGCCGTGGCGGAATTGCTCGGGAGGGATGGGATTGGGATCGGACCAGAGGCCGCGACGATTTTCCCGCGCGTCTTGCTCGGCGGCGGCGTACGCGGGAGATTTGTCAAACCGCTTGTAGTGCCACGCCATGCCCGCCTTGAGCATTTCGAGATTGATGTCGCGGTCATCGAGATAGACCGTTCCGAGAATGCGGTTGTACTGGTCGCGCTTGGCGTATGTCACGCGCACGTCTCGCCCAGCGACGAGACCGGAGAGAAACCGTCCCGATGCCTTGCCGAACGCCTGGCCTTTCTCCGGCGCATCGATGCCTTGGAGCCGGATCTTGTGCTGTGTGTTGGCGGAATCCAGAATGGTGATCGTGTCCCCGTCCGCCACCTTGACGACACGCCCTCGCAGCGCGTCGTCGGAACACGCCGATAGGCACAGAATACACGCAACAAGCGCTATCAGTTGCAGTCTCACAAAGTACAATTTAGGGGACAGCAAATTTCGGCGTTGCTTTTCCGGCAACATTTGTTATCATATAGGCAACAACATAAGGATAAAAAGGCAATGATTGAGAAAGTTGTAGGTTCGCAAGGCAGAGCGGCCATATTTAAGATGCTGTTCACGGAACAGCACCGCAAGGCCCATTTACGTGAGATGGCGCGAATTGCCGGATTGAGTGCGCCTAGCCTCATGCGAGAACTTAAGGAATTAGCGAGGTTGGGGCTTGTCTGCCAGGAGAAGGATGGGAATCGCGTCAACTATTCGGCCAACACGGCATCTCCGCTCTATGATCCGATCTGTGTTCTTGTTCGCAAGACCGAGGGCGGAGAACAGCTTCTTTCGCAGGCGTTGGAGGACTGCGACGCCGAAGTCGCGTTCATCTACGGTTCGCGGGCAAAAGGAACGGCACGGTCAGATAGCGATTACGATGTTTTTGTCATCGGCGACGAAGGGTTGCGCAGGGTTGTGGCGCGACTTCGTCCCATCGCGGAGGAGATTGACGTGGAAGTCAATCCATATGTCCTCTCGCGAAAGGAATTTGTCGACAGATGGAAAGCCCGCGACCATTTCATCTCTGATGTCGTTTCGTCACCGAAGGTCTTTTTGAAGGGAACTCAAGATGAGCTTGCAGCAATGGCAACTTAACGGATGGCTCAGGCCGCACCAAACAGATGTCCAGGAGCTTTCAAACCTTCTTGCGATTGCCGACAGGGACATCGCAGACGCGGCCACAGCAGACCTGTCGAACGACTGGAAGTTTGGCATCGCCTACAATGCCGCGCTCAAGCTCTGCACGATGATGCTCTATGATGCGGGGTACATGCCGGAGAAGGCATTGGCACACTATAGGACATTGTTGTCCATCGAATATACGCTCGGCGCAGACCGCAAAGACGACGCCGCCTATCTGGATGCCTGTCGTGCGAAACGTAATCATGTCGAGTATGACTACATAGAGGGCGCATCCGAATCCGAAGCAGTGGAACTGCTTGAGTTCGCACGAAAGTTGCGAACCGATGTCCTCACTCGTCTTCAGCCCAAGTATCCGGGTTTGGGCACGGCTACAACATGATGGTGACATCTCCGCCAGAATGAAGACTTGGACATCCCGCATAGCTTTGCGGCGGCGCGAAGCGACAGCTCATGGTTGCGATAACGCTCGGCCGTCTCGCTGAAGCATGGCGGCAATTCGGCTGGTGGGCGGCCGAATTTCACGCCTCGCGCCTTTGCCGCCGCAATCCCCTCGCGTTGGCGCGACCTGATGTGCTCGCGCTCGGTCTCCGCGACAAAGGAGAGTATCTGCAACACCATGTCCGCGATGAACACTGCCAGCAGACCTCTTGCTGTGGTCGTGTCTAGAATCGGCATGTCAAGAACGCGTACATGCACATGGCGCATCTTGACGAGCCGCCGCCACTCGGAGAGGATTTCGTCATAGTTTCGACCAAACCTGTCGATGCTGGAGACAACCAGCAGGTCGCCAGGCTTGAGTTTTCGCGCGAGGCGCTTCCAGGCAGGGCGGTTGAAGTCCTTGCCGCTCCTGTGGTCGGTGAAGATGTTTGCGGACGGTACGCCTGCCGCCCGAAGCGCGACGAGCTGACGCTCCTCGTTCTGGTCGGTCGCCGAGACGCGGGCGTATCCATAGATGGTTGCTGTGATTTCGTTGTTCATGGTTTCCTGTCGCTGTTAAAATCAGCGATTTTGCCACAACAACATCCGCCGTTGTGCTATAATTTTCCCAACCATTCCAAAAGGTGTACCTTTTGGGACATTTGCCCGACATTGGCGCTTGACAATGCTCGCGGACACCATATCCATGCAAGAAAAGGAGCGCATTTCCCTCCCATGCACTCCACCGAAGCCCTGGACAGGCCCATACGAATGCACGAAGAAGGAAATGCGCCCACATAGGCGCATCTCCGCTTGCATGCCGTCCGTATGGTGAAATATGTCCAGTATTTCGGTAGAACGACTTGTTCGCTTTGATGCTAAATCAACTTGGGATGGAAGAACGGATCTGACCACCCATCCTCATGGATTTCTCCCACAAGGACAGCGGAAGTATAGCAAAAATTCAGACCGGTATGTGGGAAAAGTCCGTCGGGATGTCTTTCTCGGGCTTTACCGCTTGGCGGTGCCGGGTGGTGAATGCGGTCGCGCGGGAGCGCGACCCTCCCCGTGCGGGCGCAACAAGTTGCGCCCCTCCCCATGCGGGAGGGACACCCTTCTTCACAATGTCCAGCCGTTCAGATGGGGTACGTCAAGAAGCTCGTTCGCCGCGTCGTCGCCGATGGCGCGCTCCGCCACAGGGTCCCACTTGAGGCCGGAACGCCCAAGGCGTTCGCAGATGTTCGCAAGAAGGCAGATGGACGTGGTCCTGTGGCCGATTTCGCAGTCGGTGGCCACGGGACGGTTCTCGTAGATGCCGTCGATGAAATCCATCTCGTGCGAATGGCCGTCCTTCGGAGCGTAGAGGCGGATGTCCGTATCCTTGAGGTCCTTCTTCTCGCGCCATTTCTTCAGGTGCGCGGGCAGGTCCAGCTTGACGGGCAGGCCGCTGTACAGGCCCTCGTGCACTGTGCCCTTCTCGCCGTGGAACCAGATGCCGCGCGGATAGTCCTTGCGCGTGCTGAGGACATGGACTCGCATCCCGGATGCGTAGACCACGTCGAACTCGAAGTTCATCGCCCACGAAAAGTACTTGCGCGGCTCGTTGAACGTGTCCGCCTTGAAGTTCTCTATCGCCACCGGGCCAGTGCGCTCGGTGTCGAGCGCCCACTGCACGGTGTCTATCTCGTGCGCGCCGAAGTCGGGGATGAGCCCGTTGCCGGTGCGGTTGCAGATGCGCCAGATCATGGGCGAGTGGATTGCCGGGATGAAGGCGTCGTCCTCCCAGTGGCGCGTCGGCCCCATCCACAGGTCCCAGCTCTCCTTGGAATAGCAGGCTGGAGGCTTGCCGCGCGTGAGCTTCGTCGAGTCGCCCCACCACCAGCTACCGATCTTGGCGGACGGAATCGCCACGGTGACGCTCTTCAGCTCGCCTATGAGCTTGTTGCGCACAATTTCCGCGGCGATGCGCTTCACCGAGTTGGCGCGCCCCTGGTTGCCGACCTGGAACGTG
>Ga0265298_10005642_pt1 | contig 15610 bp, 11 predicted proteins | sample AusTroGonzalo_MG_3_FD_193486 | JGI IMG/M metagenome (GOLD analysis project Ga0265298, IMG submission 193486) | Bovine rumen microbial communities from tropical cattle in Woodstock, Queensland, Australia - Gonzalo_01 | ecosystem: Host-associated > Mammals > Digestive system > Stomach > Rumen ... | reverse complement strand
GGCAACTGTACAAGAAAATCATCTCCTTTTACAATTATTCTCTGATACAAGGGGGCTTTCCTACCCTGGGCTTCCGCCCGTTCTCTGCTGAGAAAGAGCCACTGGCTCTTTCTCCGGGCGCGACGAACCCCCCTTAAACCCCTTCGGCATCAGCCTTTTTGCGAGGGAGTATCATCCAACTAAAAAAGTATTATATCATAAAAACGAGCGGGAAACAAAAGGAAAGATTGCGCCGGATGCGCGATGGTGCTATATTATACGGGTTATCTTACGCAGGAGGACTGATTGCCATGAAAGACCGGAAAATCTATTGCCTGAACAATATCGCGAAGGTCGGGACGGATCATTTCCGCCCGGGCTATGAACTGACGGACAAGATGGAGGATGCCGCGGGCGTGCTCGTGCGCTCCGCCGATATGAAAGAGATGGAATTCCCGAAGGATCTGCGCGCCATCGCGCGGGCCGGCGCGGGCGTCAACAATATCCCGATCGACCGGTGTACGGAGAGCGGGATCGTCGTGTTCAACACTCCCGGGGCCAACGCCAACTCCGTCAAGGAACTGGTGCTGTGCGGCCTGCTGCTCGCCTCCCGGGACGTGAACGGCGGCATCCGGTGGGTGCAGGAAAACAGGGATGACGCGGACATCGCAAAGACCGCCGAAAAAGCAAAAAAGGCTTTCGCGGGGCATGAACTTGCCGGAAAGACCATCGGGGTGATCGGTCTCGGCGCGATCGGCGTGCTGGTAGCCAACGCGGCCCTCTCCCTGGGCATGAAGGTATACGGTTTTGATCCCTATATGTCGGTCAAGGCGGCATGGAACCTGTCGCCCATGGTCAACCACGCGGACACCGCCGAGGCGATCTATGCCATTTCTGATTTCGTGACGATCCATGTGCCGGCGACACCCGCCACCAAGGGCATGATCGGCGCGGAAGCGATCGCCCAGATGAAGGACGGCGCGGTGCTGCTGAACTTCGCACGGGATTCCCTGGTGGATGAAAACGCCGTGGCGGAAGCCCTGAAGGCCGGGAAACTGAAGACCTATGTGTCCGATTTCCCGAACGCCGTGAGCGCGAAGATCGAAAATGCGATCGTGATTCCGCACCTGGGCGCTTCCACAGAGGAAGCGGAGGATAACTGCGCGGTGATGGCTGTGGAGCAGATGCAGGACTACCTGGACAACGGCAACATCCACAATTCCGTCAACTTTCCGGAAATCAACCTGGGCCGCTGCGAGACGGAAGCCCGTGTGGCGATCCTGCACCGGAACATCCCGAACATGCTGAGCCAGATCACTTCCTTCTTCGGCTCCCAGAACCTGAACATTGAAAACCTGGCGAACAAGGCCCGCGGGAACTACGCCTATACGCTGCTGGATATCAGCCATCCCATGCCCCACGATGTGGTGGAGAAGTTCAAAGCGATCGACGGCGTGCTGCGGGTTCGCAGAATCTGACATAAAATACGGGCTTCCCGGCTGTTTTTGGCGCAAACATGTTGAAATATAAGGAATTGTGTGCTATAATCCACTCACAATCAAAATGCCGGAAGGCAGAAAGGACAATACCATGAATAAAACTGAACTCATTGATGTCATCGCTTCCAAAGCAAAAATTAACAAGGTTGAAGCCGGCAAAGTCCTCGCCGCGACGCTGGACGGGATCACCGAAGGCCTCGCCGCCGACGGAAAGGTGACGCTGGTTGGCTTTGGCACTTTCGAAGTTCGTACCCGCAGCGCCCGCACCGGACGGAACCCCCGCACGGGCGAGACGATCAAGATCGCCGCTTCCAAGGCTCCCGCTTTCAAACCCGGCAAGGAAATGAAGGCCGCTGTCGCCGTCAAGAAAAAGGGCAAGAAATAAGATACAGATCAAAAACAGGACCGAAGCAATCTGAAATGCTTCGGTCCTTTCATTTGGGCAAAAGGGCAATCAGCTCGCGGCCGTGATCTTTGAGCCACTTGTCCCAAACCTTATAGTCCGGCATGGCCGCATAGACCAGCGCCCAGAAGGCCTTTGAGTGATTCATTTCCCTGCGGTGACACAGTTCATGGACGATGACGCTGTCAATGACTTCCCGGGGAGTCAGCATCAGGAGGCAGTTGAAGTTCAGGTTTCCCTTGGAACTGCAGCTGCCCCAGCGGCTGCGCTGCGCCCGGATGGCGACGCGGCCGTAGGTGATGCCGAGCTTTGCCGCGTAATAGCGTACGCGCTCCGGGATCAGCAGTTTTGCTTCCTTTTTCAGCATATCCAGTTCGCGTTGGGTTAATCGCTGCATTTGTACTCCCTTCGGCTTTATTATTTGGAAAACGGTTCATTATCGGAGATAAACCTTTTTTACCTTATAGGTGTACATTCTGTCGGCTGTGGAGCCTTCAAAGCAGGACAGCTGAATCGTGCTCTTCCAGTCGGCTTCCGCCGCGGGCTGTTCATGATACAGGTCGATCCAGTTCAGCGGATTATTGATGTTATCATCCTGGGAGCGCAGGGTGTACCCGAAGATCCCGGACTCCAGCTCCGTATCCGGATTCAGGAAACTGACTTTCTTCGGACAGTTGGGCCGGAAACTGTAGAAGGCTTCCGCGCTAAGATGCTTCAGGCTCGCGGGAAGGATCACCTCCCCGATCCGGTGCTCCATGAAGGCGCCTTTCCGGATCACTTCCAGGCCCTCCGGCAGTTTGATCTGGGTGAGATTGGTCTGGGCGAAGGCGCGTTCACCGATGATTTTCAGCGTGGCCGGGAGGCGGACCGTGCCGAGCCGGCCGCAGCCTTCAAAAGTCCGGGCGCCGATTTCCTCCAGCCCTTCCGGCAGGATGATCGTACCCAGGCGGCGGCAGTAATTGAAAGCTTCCCGCCCGAGGCGCTTCAGCGTGGCCGGGAGTTTGAGATGATCGACCCGGGCGCAGTTGTAGAATGCGCCGTCGCCGATCTCCTCCAGCGCCGCGGGGATCGCCAGTTCCCGCAGGGCGCCGAAACGGTAGAAGGCCCGTTCCCCGATGACCTTCAGCCCCGCGGGCAGTTTCACGGTATCGATCCCGTCCCCGGAGAGATAGCGGCTTTCATGCTGCATGACGGCGGTGACCGGTTTACCGTCGATTTCGTCGGGAATGACCAGGGAGTGATCCTGCACTGTATAGCCGGAGATCATCACGCTGCCGTCCGCAAGCAGGTTCCAGACCCAGCCGGCGGGATCCGTCCGGTCTTCCGAAGCGAACCAGACATGACTGCTGTTTTCCGCAGCGCTCTCCGGAAGCGTCATCGGTTCGAGAGCGGTCCGGAAGAAGGCCAGCGGTCCAACGCTTTCCAAAGCGGAGGGAAGGGAAACCTCGCGGAGGGAAATACAATCCGCGAAAGCCTTGCTTCCGATGGTCTTCAGTCCCTCGGGCAAGGTCACTTTTTTCAGCGCGGCATTGCCGCGGAAGGCGCCTTCCCCGATGGCGGTGACCTGTTTTCCGCCGATGAACGCGGGGATTTCCAGCCGGCGCGGATCCCCGTCCGCCCCGATAATCATCAGGGTCCCGTCGGCAAGGGGACGGAAGAGCCAGCCGTCCTGCCAGGCAGCAATCCGCAGGGTTTCATCCTGGAGAAGCGGGCTGAAGAGGTCGATACCGCCTGAGAGCGTCAGCTCCGTGAGGGCAACGCCGACAAAGGCGCCTTCGCGGATCTGACCGGCTTCGATGATCCCGGGCATGGAGATTTCCCGAAGGTTTTCGCAGTCCCGGAAAGCGTTCCTGTCGATAAAGGTCAGGCTGCCGGGGAGAATGACCTCCGTCAGGCCGGTGCAGCCCTCAAAGGCGCTCATTCCGATGCTTCTGACCCCCTGTCCGACGGTCAGCGTTTTCAGGACGCTGTTTCCCGCGAAGGCATCCCGGTCGATCTCACGGACGGGAACACCGTCGATCTTCGCAGGGATGACGAGATTCTCCGCCGCGGCGCCGCCGGTGATCACGGCATAGTCGCCGCCGGCGCCGGGGACGATCCGGTATTCGACGGGGAGGCTTTCCGCATGAGAAACGGCACATGCTGAAAGCGAAAAAAGAAGGATTGCAAGAATGATCCGGAAGCGCATCAGTATGACCCCCTTCGGCGGCTAAATTTTGAGGTCCACCCATTTTCCCTGGCGGAAGCGATACCCCATCAGACAGAAGCGGCTGCACTGGTCGCTCAGGATACCGATCCACACACCGGTCAGGCCGAATCTGAACACAACGACCAGCAGATAAGTCACGACCGTCCGGATCAGGGTGACCGAAATCAGCGCGACGATGAGCGTGTAGCGAACATCACCGGCGGCCCGGAGCGTTCCGGTGAAGATGATCTGGGAAATCTGCAGGAGGATGATGACGGTCATGAACCGGCAGATGAGCACCCCCATATCCAGAATATGGTCCTCCCTGAAATAAAGGGAGAAGATCCAGCGGCCGCCAAACAGGAGGATCAGGGAGAGAACAACGGAGATCACGAAGCCGATACGCTGGCAGATGCCGGCCTGTTTACGCGCCATTTCCTTTTTGCCGGCGCCCAGGCTTTCCCCGGTCAGGGCGATGGCGGCCACCTGCATGCCGTCGGCAAAGGAAAAGCCGAGGCCGAGCAGGTTCATACCGATATTATGGGCGGCGAACTCATCCGTGCCGAGACGCGCGGCAATCAGCGCAGTCGCCAGGAAACCGATACGCATGGCCAGATTCTCGACGGTGCTGGACAGGGCCAGATTCCAGATGGACCTGACAGCATGCTTCGTAAAGCGCAATTTCATGCTGATCATCAGGGGGATGCGCACATAGCTGGAGCGGCGGAAGAGGGAGAACACCGCCATGCCGGCGGAGACTACGGTGCCCAGAACCGTCGCGATCGCCGCGCCGCGGATGCCCCAGGCCGGGAAACCGAGGCGACCCTTGATCAGGAGCCAGTTGAAGATGATGTTCACAATGCTTGAAACGAGATTTGTGCTCATGGAGAGCCGGGTATTGCCGCTGCCGCGCTGCGCTGCGTTGATCACCATGGTGATGACGTTGAAGAACATACCGCCCATGATGATCCGGAAGTATTCCACGGCGGCCTCATGGGTATCCGCGTTGCTGCCCGCCAGCTGCATCATCTGCGGGGTCAGGACAACAAAAAGCACAGTCAGGATCACACAAAGCCCGACCGTCAGCCACAGGGCGGTGAGGGTGATCTCATTGGCGTCCTTTTGATTCCTTTCCCCCTTGCGCCGGGCAACCAGGGCGGACACCGCGATATTGACGCCGAAAAAAACGGTCAGCCCGATAAACTTGGGCTGGGCGGTCAGCCCCGTGGCCGCGACGGCATAGGGACCGAGTTCGGCCACCATCATCGTGTCGATCATGCCGGCGAGCACGACAAAGAAACTCTCCATCACGGCCGGCCAGGCAACGGAGAGCGCCTTGCGGGTCATACTCTTGCGGGACGGCAGGGTCTCGGTCATCGGGCGACTCTCCTTCAAATAAGAATGTACCGGAAGTATATCACGTTTTGGGTGGAGAGGGAAGCAGAGGAAAGGCAACCGGAGAACTAAGCAGTTTTATTTTTGCACAAATGTGGTATAATGCCTTCTGTATCTCACCGAAATCACCGGAGAAGCCTTTTAAAGGAGCGTTGCAATGATGAGTTTGAGCCGACGGTTATCCGCCCTGTTGCTTGCGGGACTGCTGATGATCCCTTTCAGCCGTGTTTCCGCGGAAGGCCTCACGCCGCTGGATATGGACAGTACCGCGATCGCTCCCGCCCCAAAGGATGAGAATTATCTCTCGGATCATGAATACAGGGATGAATCCATTCATGTTGTCATTGATGAAGGCGAATACGACGGCGTTCATTATACCTGTGCCTATGTGAAGATTGCCGACCCGTCCCAACTGCGCACCGTCCCGGCCGCCCAGGCCAATAATCCGAACGCGGGTTTCTCCAATTTTTCCACAAATGCCACCCTGGGAAGGCGAATCGCGCAGGCGGCCAATGCCGTGGTCGCCGTGAACGGGGACTATATTTCCATCTCCAAAATCTGCCATATCGCGATGCGGCAGGGGCAGCAGATCCGCAATATCGGGAAGGGTTACTTTGACGTGCTGGTCATCAACCGTGACGGCGATTTTGAAATCCTGCCACAATGTACATTAAAAGATTATTCGGCATATTATGAAACGCACGCCGATTCCATGTACCAGTCTTTCTGTTTCGGCCCTGTTCTGGTGCAGGACGGAAAGAGCGTCATTCCGGAGAATTACCGGGATAACTATATCATCGCCGACAGATTGAGCCAGCGCGTCGCTCTCTGCCAGATCGGCCCTTTGGAATACGCGATTATCACCTGTGACGGGGATGCTTTGACTTATACTTTCGGAATGGATATTCTTCAGTTTTCTCATTTCTGCGAGGAGTTTGGCACCCGTTACAGCCCCGACGGATTCAAAATCGCCTATAATCTCGACGGCGGCAACAGCGCCACCCTGGTTTTCAAGCAGCGTGACGCAGACGGGAATCTTGTCTATCAGAAACTCAATATGCCGGAAAGGGAAAGAGATTTGGCGGATATGATCTGCTTTGTCACGCTGGTGCCGTAAATGTTCGATATTCCTGTTCTTTCATTCGGAGAATTCAGCATCACGCTGTATGCATTGCTTGCGGCGGTGCTGTGCCTCGCCGCGGCGGTTTTCCTGACGTTTTTTCTGCGCCGCCGCGGATGGTCTGCCGGCCAGACATTGCTTTGCTGCGGTGTGGCCGGATTTCTGGGGCTTTTGCTGGGACGGGCGCTGTACTGCGCGGTTCGGATTGACTTTTTCCTGGACCCGGAAACAGGCGAATCGATTCATCTGCCATCCGTCCTTGACCTCTCCCTGGGCGGAATCTGTATTACCGGCGTAATCGCAGGACTGTTCCTGGGAGGATGGCTCATCAGCAAATGCCTGAAAAAAGATCCCGTGGGGCTCTTTGATATTGCAGCGGTTCCCGGACTGGTCCTGTTCGCGCTCCTGAGTTTCATTGAGCCGCTCAGCGGCCAGGGGTACGGTCCGGTTCTTACCCTGCCGGTTTTCTGCTGGCCGCCGCTCGGCATTCAGAACGGATTCGGCGAATGGATCCTGTCCGTCAGTTTTCTGGAAGGACTGCTGCTGCTTCTCGCGGCGGGAATCGTTTCCGGACTCCGGCTTCACCGGGACGGAAACCGGATTCTCAGCGCGCTGGTTCTCGTTTCCTGCTTCATGATTATTCCGGAGAGCCTGCGTCAGGACGATGTCCTGCAGATTTTTGTCTTCGCCCGGGTCACCCAGCTGGGCTATTGCGCTATTCTGATTATTTCCGCGATCCTGATCTGGCGCAACAGTGCCCGGTCAGGAATGAGCGGGCGCGCAATTGCGCTTGAAGCCCTGCTGCTGCTGATTCACATCGCAATCCTTGTCGCCGGCGAGTTTGCCCTGGACAAGGCTTCCTGGCCGGACGGCCTGGTCTATCTGGTCATGGGACTGATTCTGATCGGAACCGCATGGCTGCTGATCCACAGGATCTGTTTCACTGAGAAAAAGGATCAGGATCCGGATAAGCCATCGGTGCCGCAGCAGGCGTGATCTGCCTGAACGGATATGCTGCCGCACGGGCAGCACGTGGTTACATCGCCGCGAACTCGGGCATGGGAACGGGCCTGGAGAAGTAGAAACCCTGCAGGTAATCGCAGCCGATTTCCTTCATGGCTTCCGCCATATCCGCGGACTCGATCCCTTCCGCGGTGATGCTGAACTTCATCTTTTTAAAAGCCTGGATCAGGGCAGGCAGAAGCGGATCCCGGTCCCGGTAATAGTTGCGGATGACTTCCATGTCGATCTTAATGTTGGTGAAAGGATACTGGCGGACGCGGGTCAGGTTGGAATAACCGGAGCCGTAATCGTCCAGGGCGAACTCAAAGCCGCTGTCGTGCAGGCCCATGATCTGCTCCCGCATAAGGGAGAAGTCGATCATGGACTGTTCGGTGATTTCCAGATGGATCTGATTCGTGCTGACACCGTGATCCCGGAGGATCCCGGCAAACCGGGCGGGGATATCCTGAGACATGAACTGGAGCGGGGAGAGATTGACATTGATCCACTGAACGCCCAGGGCATCCATATCATTGTCGCGGATGAAGCGGCAGACCTTGACAAGCACCTGCTCGCCGAGGCGGGCGATATAGCCTTCCCGCTCGGCCAGGGTGATAAACAGATCCGGCCGGATGATTTTTCCCTGTTCATCCCGGAGGCGGACGAGGGCTTCCGCGGCGATCCGTTTCCCGGTCGCGGTATCCATGATGGGCTGGAGGAAAACCTCCAGCTCATCGTGATTCAGCGCGTATTCCAGGCAGCGGCGAATTTCCAGCCGCTTGGTGATCTGCTCAATGGAATCGGTAAGGGAACGGCTGGAATCCGCATCCGAGGCACGCCCCAGCTCATCCAGAGAGAGGAAGAGGCCGTTGACCAGACGGTCCGCCGGGCAGTTCAGGATCTCAGTATCCGCTTCGACAAAGGCAACGGTCATCCTCAGTTCGCCGGAGGAAGTGTCCCACGGCAAGGAAAAACGCCGGCTGATGCTGTCGCGGAGGGCATCCAGGTCCGGCAGGTTCTGGCCGACAAGGGCGTAAAATCCGTTGCGCAGGTAGAAGGGACTCATCTGGGGGAAGGAATCCGCCAGATACCTGTTGATGGCGACGAGCGCTTCATCCATCTGGGCACCGCCGAAGATCTCGCGGTGTTCATTGTATTTCTGCAGGGCAAAAGCGAGAATCCTGCAGGGACGCCGACGGCGCACGCACTCGGAAACCAGCGCCTGGAAGGCAGGCAGGTTATAGACATAACCGCGCTCGGACATATACAGATCGGGATTCAGAAAGGAGAGGAAAATCACGATGATCGCCATGAGGCTGAAGGTATTCATGACCAGCCAGTTCGGCACGAGGGCACGCACGACGATGCCGACCAGGAGGATGATCTGCATGGCCGTGATGCTGATAATTTCGTGGGTAGTCAGTTCTTTGCGGTGACGGATGACGGCGAGCTCCGAAAAGAGAATATAGGCGACACAGCAGACGTACAGGAGAAAATACAAAGGGCCCGTCTGATATCCGTTTTCAACCCGGAAGAGCCAGCCGGTGAAGGGGGAGGAGAGGGCGATCAGGGCACAGAGATAATAGATAACCGGTGCGAAAACATGCAATTTGGAGCGGCCGATGCCGCGGGCGTCCAGAATACTGATCGTGAAGACAAAGAACATGTAGGCCCGCGAGAAGTAAAAAAAGAAGAACAGCACGCCGAAAAGCCACAGGAGCCAAGGCGCGTGTTCTGTCCAGGTTTCATTCAGCCGGGAGGAAACGGCTTCGAAAATCTCGGTGCAGATATCAATCGTCAGAATCGCGAGAAAAGACCGGTTCAGACGAATGGGCAGGCGGGGACGGAAAAAATAATAGCCCATGATGAGGATCAGGATGAGCAGACTCGGGATCAGGAAGCTGTAGTTTATCGTCATTTCAGTCAGACAAACCCCTCCCCGGAAGGGAAGAGAACCTTTCGTAAGGATTGTGTCGTTATGCAAACTGAAACGTTACATCTTTGACGGCAAAACTATAGCACATGGTTACATCCGGGTCAAGAAAATTTTTACAAAAGTATGTACTTTTAATGTACAGCAATGAAACAATTGATTCGGAACGGCGGATCAGTCCAATGTTTCGGTTTCGTCTGCCGTATCAGATCCGTCCGCATCTTCCGTATTTTCTTCCCCGGCGTGCTCGTCGTATCTGATCTGAAGCTGGGTATACTTGGGCGTTGTGAACAGGCGGACCGTTACGCGGCTGACCGTCCAGATGCATTCCTCAGCGGAGGAAGTAGTCTCGTTTTCGGAAAGACCGTAGGTTTTCATCACATTCTGCTTCAGGTTTTCAAAAGGAATACTCTTGTCGAAATAATAATCCCCCATGACGAAGGAGGTCTTCTGCAGGTTGGCGGTCAGGTTTTCCACGTTGGCGGAGCTGGAGGAAAAACTCAGGCCGTTTTTAAACGCAACGAAGTCGCCGAAGGCGATTTCCCCGTCGATCTGGGTCCAGAGCATCCCGTTGCGGGAGATCGGGGACTTGAGTTTTTCCTTGCGGGAGGAAAGGATGGATTTGACTTCTTTGTAACGCAGACCCCAGGGAATGTCGCGGAAGAGGATCTCACCGTCTGAGTCTTCCAGCGGGACGGAACCGGCGGGCCGGACCGCGTTCTTTTCAATAAAGATAAGATGCTTGGCTTCGACCGTGGTCTTTTTATTGTGGATCTCCTTGCAGATTACGGTTTCGGAGCCCGCTTTCAGCGGATTGACGGAGGTATCGGAGACTTTTTCCAGGAAACCGTTTTTAAACTCGACGGTCTTTTTCCATTTATCCTTAGTGGTTTTGGTCCCCTTGGTGATTTCGTCGGTGCCCTCGTCTTCGATCATCTCGAAATCGACGGTGAACTCGCCCGGCTCCCGGATGATCGCTTCGTGGGGACGGACCTGAACGCGCGCTGTCGCCCGCGCGCCAAGGCCGTCCGCGGCGGCGCAGGTAATGATGCAGTTGCCGTTGTTGACAGCGGTGACGACGCCGTTCTCATCCACCACGGCGATCTTTTTGTCGGAGGTGGACCAGACGGGGCGCTGCATCGTCGCGTCCTCCGGCATGATGTAAGCGATCTGTTCCCAGGACTCGCCCTTGGGCAGGATGATGAGTTCATCCTCCAGGGTGATACTCTCGACAGGCTTGACCACCAGAACCTCGCAGGTCTGGAGAACGGAAGGATTCTGCTGGGAGATGACGGTAATCGTGGCTTTCCCGATCGAAAGGGCGGTGACCACGCCCTCTTCGACGGAGGCAACGGATTCGTCTGAAGAGACCCAGACGACGGATTTATCCGCGCTGAAGGGGGCAATCTGCACCCGGAGGGTAACGGAATCGCCGATCTCCAGGGAAACCGTGTCACGGCTAAGGACCATGGTCCGCACATCCGGGGCAGCCGAAGCAGGCAGAGAGAAAGAGACAACAAGCAAAACTACGGCAGCCAGAATAACTGCAAGCGATTTCCTCATGGTCAAGACCCTCTCAGCAAAACATTGACGGTACGCTCCGAAAAGCGACCGGGATATCAGTGTGCATAAAAACAGTATACCGAATTTTGCGGTTTATGTCAAAATGTTCCACTTTATGTCGTGCTTGAAGAAAAGAAACGCTTCAGGTATAATATGCAGGATCATTCACAAAAACGAAACACAACAGGCAAAATAAATGAAAGGACATGGACCGATGAAGAAAACGGTATCGATGCTGCTTGCGCTGATTCTGCTCTCTTTATTTGCCGCGCCGGGTTTCGCGGAGGAAACCGAAGCGCCGCTGCCGGACGGATATACTCCGGGACGGGAGGAAAACCTGTATCAGGAGCTGGGAGTGACCCAGATCGAGGAGACCGGGCCAGACGGCGAAGAATACAAAGCCTACTACCAGAGCGGGGAGCTGAAGACCCTGACAGTCTCAAAGGCGGACGCCTCGGGCAAGGTTCTCTCGGCCGTTTTCAATCCGAAGGGGAAAATTACCAGGGCGACCTACGAAAGCGGGGATGAGCAGCTGAGCTACAAAGGCGGCAAGTGGACGGACAAGGCGGGGAACCCGGCCACCGGGCCGGCCATGGATTACATGAGCAATTATTTCGACTACTATCCGGAATTTGAAACCTGGTACCGGAACAATACGATGAGCCTGCTCGGCCTGTATCTGAAGGAGCTGAAGCCGGAACTGACGGACAAGTGGTACATGGTCGTGCCGGTCGACCTGCGGGAATGGGGTACTTACCGCTATCCCTGCGCGGCGAGCAACCTGTTCTACCTGGGCGCGGTTGACGTGACGATCAGCAGGAAAAACGTCAAGGTTGATTATGTGCTTCCCAACGGTATGATCTATCCGCAGAAAAACTGCATGTGCTGGTTCACCAGCCTGGACGAGATCACGCCTGAGTTTCTGGAAACGCTGGAGTCGCCCTATCACTTCGGGGAGCAGGTTTCCAGGGAGGAGCAGCTGAAAGGGCATGATATCGTCCTGCTGTTTATCTGCAACCACATCAACTACCGGATTCCGTTTGTTTACAGCGGCCAGAAGACCGCAGTGCGGTACTATCGGGGAAAAGATTACGTAAAGAATCTGACGGACAAGTACAGGCAGCTGTACAAGGAGATGCAGGAACTGTATCCGGACGGGGCCGAATAGAAGGAAAAGCCGGGAACGGAAACGGGGCGGACAGCCGCCCCGTTTTCCTGTCAAAAAGAAGGAAAACAAGTAACTGACGGAGAAATAAAACAATTTAGTATATTATGCGGTTTTGACCGCTGTGAGGAGGCTGCTTTTATGGCTCTGACCCCGAAAGATATCGCGAAAATGCTGGATCATTCCACGCTTCAGCCCTGGCTGACGGAAGACGATATACGGCACGGCTGCGAAGTCGCGCTGAAATACGACACGGCAAGCGTGTGCGCCCGTCCCTGCGACGTGCCGATCCTCAGCGAGATGCTCAAGGGCAGCACGGTGAAAGTCTGCACGGTGATCGGGTTCCCGCACGGCGCGCACCAGACGGCGATCAAGGTCGCCGAGGCGAAGCAGGCGCTGGCGGAAGGCTGCGAAGAGCTGGACATGGTGCTCAACATCGGCAAGCTCAAGCACGGCGACGCCGAATATGTGGAAAACGAGATCCGGCAGCTGGCGGAAACAGCGCACGCGGCCGGCGCGATCCTGAAGGTGATCCTGGAGACGTGCTACCTGACGGAGGAGGAGAAGATCCTGGCATGCAGGCTGAGCGAAAAGGCCGGGGCGGACTTCGTCAAGACCAGCACAGGATACGGCAGCGCAGGCTGCACGATCGAAGACCTGAAGCTGATGCGGGCCAATGTTTCGGAGGCCGTCCGAATTAAAGGCTCCGGCGGCATCCGGGACCTGGATACGGTCCTGTCCGCGCGGGCCGTCGGAGCAAGCCGCTGCGGGGTGAGCGCCACGGAGAAGATCATGGCGGAGGCCGAGAAGCGGTACGCGGAAGGCACGCTGAAGGAAGTCAGTGACTTAAAAGAAATGGGAGAAGGATATTAATTACCATGTATAACAAAGTAGCAACAGACATGAATTTTGTTTCACGGGAGAAGGCAATCGCCGAACTGTGGAAAGAGAAGGATATCATCCGGAAAAGTTATCATCACCGGGACGGGAACGAGCGTTTCACATTTTTTGACGGCCCGCCGACGGCCAACGGCAAGCCGCATATCGGCCATATCGAGACCCGGGTCATCAAGGACCTGATCCCGCGGTACCAGACGATGAAGGGCAAGAGCGTGCTGCGCAAGGCCGGGTGGGATACCCACGGCCTGCCGGTTGAACTTGAGGTCGAGAAGGCCCTGGGCCTGGACGGCAAGCCCCAGATCGAGCAGTACGGCATCGAGCCGTTCATCGCCGAGTGTAAAAAAAGCGTGTGGAAGTATCTGCACGAATGGGAGAAGATGAGCGAGCAGGTCGGCTACTGGGTCGACATGGAGCATCCCTACATCACCTATGAGAACGACTATATCGAGAGCGAATGGTGGAGCCTGAAGCAGATCGCCGACAAGGGCCTGCTGTACCAGGGCCACAAGATCGTGCCTTACTGCCCCCGGTGCGGAACGGCGCTGAGCTCCCATGAGGTGGCCCAGGGCTACAAGAACGTAAAGGAAACCTCCGCTTTTGTGCGCTTCAAGGTGAAGGGCGAGGAGAACACGTATCTCCTGGCCTGGACAACCACGCCCTGGACGCTGCCGAGCAACCTGGCCCTGTGCGTGAACCCGACGGCCGCTTACTGCCGGCTGACCGTGGACGGCACCCGGTATATCATGGCCCGGGCACTGGTGGAAAAGATCTTCGAGGGTAAGGAAGTGACCATCGAGGAGGAATTCCCGGGCGAAACCCTGAAGGGCATGGACTACGAGCCGCTGTACCGCTTTGTGGAGCCGGACAAAAAGGCCTGGTTTGTGGTCTGCGACAACTACGTGACGATGGAAGACGGCACCGGTATCGTCCATCAGGCGCCGGCCTTCGGTGAGGACGACAACCGGGTTTGCCGGGAAAACGGGCTGCCCTTTGTGAACCTGGTGGATACCCAGGGCAAATTCATCGAAGGAACGACATGGGCCGGTACTTTCGTGAAGGACGCGGATCCGCTGATCCTGAAGGACCTGAAGGAACGTGGGCTGCTGTTTGCGGCGGTGCCCTTTGCGCACGACTATCCCTTCTGCTGGCGGTGCGACACGCCGCTGCTGTACTACGCGCGGCCGACCTGGTTTATCCAGATGACGAAGGTGCGGGACAACCTGGTGCGGAACAACCGGACCATCAACTGGATGCCGGACAACATCAAGGAAGGCCGGATGGGCAATTTCCTGGAAAACGTGATCGACTGGGGCCTGAGCCGTGAACGCTACTGGGGCACGCCCCTGCCGGTATGGAAATGCGAGGAAGGCCATCTGCACGTGATCGGCTCCATCAAAGAGTTGCGCGAGATGGCAATCACCGATCCCGGCCCCGACATCGAGCTGCACCGGCCCTTCATTGACGCGGTGGCGATCCGCTGCCCCGAGTGCGGGAAGGAAATGCACCGGGTGAAGGAGGTTATCGACTGCTGGTACGACTCGGGCAGCATGCCCTTTGCTCAGTGGCACTATCCCTTCGAACACAAGGAAGAATTCGAGGCGAATTTCCCGGCGGACTTCATCTCCGAGGCCATCGACCAGACCCGCGGGTGGTTCTACACGCTGGAAGCGATCTCGACCCTGCTGTTTGACCGGGCGCCGTTCAAAAACTGCATCGTGCTGGGCCACGTACAGGACGCGGAAGGCCGCAAGATGTCCAAGCACCTGGGCAACGTGGTGGATCCCTTCGTGATGCTGGACAAGTTCGGCGCGGACGCGCTGAGATGGTACTTCTACACGACCTCGGCCCCGTGGCTGCCGAGCCGCTTCAGCGAGGAAGCGGTGCAGGAAGGCCAGCGGAAGTTCCTGGCGACGCTGCAGAACACTTACGCTTTCTTTGCGATGTACGCGCAGATCGACGGGTTTGACCCGCTGGCGCATCCGCTGGAAAAGACCGAGCTGACGCTGATGGACCGGTGGATCCTGTCAAAGCTGAACACTCTGATCGCCAGGGTGGACGACGACCTGGCGAACTACCGGATCACAGAGAGCGCCGGAAAGCTGGCTGCCTTTGTGGACGACCTGAGCAACTGGTACGTGCGCCGCGGGCGTGAACGGTTCTGGGGCAAGGGCATGGGCGGAGACAAGGAAGCCGCCTTCGCGACCCTGTACCATGTGCTGGTAACGCTGAGCAAGCTGTGCGCGCCGTTCACCCCCTTTCTGGCGGAGGAGATCTACCAGAACCTGGTGGTGAACAACGTGCCCGGCGCGCCGGAAAGCGTGCATCTGTGCGACTTCCCGGTGAGCGATTCCGAAAGGATTCACCCGGAGATTGAAGAGCAGATGGACGCCCTGGTGGAAGCGGTACAGCTGGGCCGCGCCTGCCGGAACGCCGCGAACATGAAGGTGCGGCAGCCCGTGCAGC
>Ga0265298_10005639_pt1 | contig 15613 bp, 12 predicted proteins | sample AusTroGonzalo_MG_3_FD_193486 | JGI IMG/M metagenome (GOLD analysis project Ga0265298, IMG submission 193486) | Bovine rumen microbial communities from tropical cattle in Woodstock, Queensland, Australia - Gonzalo_01 | ecosystem: Host-associated > Mammals > Digestive system > Stomach > Rumen ... | reverse complement strand
CATCCAGCAGATGGACGAGAAAATCAAGGAGACGGAAAAGCTGCTGAAGCAGCTGAAAGCCCGTCGCGACCAGCTGCTCGAATGGAGAGACTCTCGCAAACAAATCTCAACAATGGAAAAATTCAGCATCCAATCTTTGCCCGAAATCATCGTGGCAAGCCATCGCGAAATCATCCCCAACTACGAAGCTCTTGGCCCGCTATGCGTCAATGTCATCGGCCCCGAGATGCAGCGCCTCGGCTGCAAGTGTCCGCCGCCTGGCTATTGCTTTACCGTGGAGCACAACAAGGAGTACAAGCCGACGGACATTGACATCGAATACTGTGAACAAGTAGAAGAGATGGGTACCGATAGTGCCATCATCCAGTTCAAGCTTCTGCCTGCCGTTCCCAAGGCACTATGTATGAAGCACGTCGGCCCATACGAGCGTTTCTATGAGTCGTACACCGAAGCCTTCCGCTACATCGAGGCGCATGGCTATAAGACTGCCGGACAGCCTCGCACTTGTTATATCGACGGTGCATGGAACCAAGACGACCCTGAAAAATGGCTGTCGGTAATCCAGATTCCGATAGAATAATCGTTTTAACGGCAGGAACATCAAGCCGTGGCCTTCGGGCTGCGGCTTTTTTTGATCAAACTGGATAATTATCTCTGTTTCCGCCGAAACTCCATCATCGATTGTCCAGTGGCGTTGCGGAAGAAACGGCATAGATAGGACACGTTGTCGTAGTTCATCTGGGTGGCGATTTGCTCGACGGTAAGGTCGGTCTCGGCGAGAAGTCGTTTGAGTTCGTATATGACCGTGTCGTTGATGAGGGCTTTAGTGGAGGTCTTCATCAAGCGGTGACAAACCTTGTTCAGATAGTCGGGACTGAGGCACAACTCGGAAGCATAGAACTTGACGCTCCGCTCGTGGTGGATGTGCTGGTCCAAAAGCGCAGTGAGGCGTTCTGGGATGCTCCAAACGGCCGATTTCTCATCGTGAACCTCGGGAGGAAAAAGTTGGGCAATCCGTTGCTCAATGGCGATGAAGAGGTTGTGCAGTTCGCTGTAAACCATTTGTTTGCAGATTTCGCCATCGAAAGTTTGAGTAATCCATTCCATCCTTCCAAACCAATCCTCGGCAAGTTGTTGCGCTGACTTCTCAATAGTAAAAACAGGATACCGATAAAGGAAATCCCAAAACACGGGCGAGTTGAAGTTGACGGTGAAATCGGCAATGGCCGGGTCGTTCATTTCGACAAAACGGCAGGAAAAACGCGATGAAGTGCACTCAATGACAAATCGCGAGTGGGTGAAAAGCGGCATCAACGTCCCGCGCCGAATGGCTACGGGCTCAAAATGGGATGTGGCGAGGGCGCAACCTTCCGTACACAACAAAAGCGTGCACCCAGTGACGGGAACCACTGTGTGGAGCAATCCACTAAAATCGGTTGTGCCGCAAACTGTCGGCGAAGTGTTTTTTGGACTGAAAAATGACATATCAGCCGCAAAAATAGGGATTTTTTGCCAAAGACAGCCCTTTTTGGACTGAAAAGTGACATTTAAAGGTGATTTGTAAAACGGAGCAACTTGTTTGCAATCATTGTGGCGGATTCTGCAATCATTTCATGCCAGTAGTGGCTCAATAGGCACGGTGCTGTTCATCAAGCCGATATGGGTGTCTGATTCGTGTCTATTCACGCCGGTATAGGTCAATGAGACATCTTCGTATCGGCAGAACTTTAGGATGGCGTCGTTCTTCTGGGCGCGGTTGTAAACACCGACACGTAACGTTCGTTTACGTATTATTAATCGAACGTCCTTTTGCAGAAATAGTTAGGGGAAAAGACTAATAGTAAAGAAGACTATGGACGGCATCGTAAACATAGACAACTTCCTCGCCAAACTGATCGTAACCTGATTCGTATGCGAAATGGAAATCCTCACAAATAAACTCTTGCCATCCTGCGTCAATCCATTCTTGTTTCAGTCGAGCCTTGGGATAAATGCGATGATTGTATCTCAAATCCTCAATGGCATCATACAGACGGTTTTTCTTGTCTTCAACAGTTTGAAAACTCAGCGTAATGTGTTTTTTCATGGCAGCCCGATAAAAATCCTCTATGGACTGATGAACCTTCTCGTCGATGATAATCCTCATTGCTGCTGATGATAGTGGTTATAGATTAATTCCGTTAAACGACGACGAGATTCTTCCAAGGGGATACCGTGAGATAATTCCTCTTCACTAAAAACCTTACGTTTTTCCGCCACTCCATAAGCAGCAATCGGTTCTGAAGCCATCGTGGGTTTAGGTTCTTCTGTGGGATAATCGTGTGCCATATCATATGTGTTTTTACAGTGCAAAGGTACACAACTTTTTTAAACCGTGCTTGTCTTTCTCCTAATATTTCAAAGAACGTTCTTATGTTTTTTGTTTGTTGTTATTCCATCGCTATACGATTTAGTTTCGATTCTTGTTGTTGTATAGACTAAAAACATCAAACCTTAAAATATCCGTCCATCGTTTCCCGCACGTCTGCAATTAACTGTTTCTTTTCGTCTTTGAGTTTGAATGCTTGTTTTACCAATTCTGTGATTTCTGAAATAGTTTCTTTGTCAAGGATTGGAATTTCAATCTCTTTTAGCCGTTCTTCACGCAAATGAGGTATAGTTGAGGCAACTACTGTCCGGCGTTTAGAAGCATAAATTCCTATTTCTTTGATTGACAGTGCCAAGAACAAGTATTCGGGAGTGATGCCACACTCTCTTCCCTTGTTTTTCAAACGCAAGCCTACAAACCCTGATGAAATGATTGCTTTATCGTTTTCGGTTATCATTCCAATCATGCCAATTTTGCCGTCTTTGGTAAAAAGCACATCGCCTTTTTGAAATCCCTGCCTCAATTCTTTATAAATTTCTTCAGGAATGAAGAAATCTGGGTATTGGTCTATTTCGTAGTTTACAATGTCGGTGGTTCGAACAAAAGGAATATCCGTTTTGCGTTTGTCCAAATAATCAATATATGTATCGCTGCCCACCTCGTCACCTTTCTTCAAATCTGCAATTTCGCCAACCGTTACCATTTGCCATTTGCTTTGAATGGCTTTCAGCGTATTAACATATAATGGATATGAGTACATCGGTGTCCATAAGTCGGCTACGGCAAAATCGCTTTTGTTAACCGAAAAAGTGTTTTCTTTGGCGATGGCTTTGAAGTCAATGCCGATACGTGTGTAGAATAATCGTTGTGCATCTTCAATCTTCTTCACCGCCTCAGTTTCTTTTGTGACAATTGATTTCATCAACAATGTGATTGCATCAACCTTTTCTTGATCAATGTTTGGGACTCTCAGTTTCTTGAAATTACTGCTATTCAAATATTTTTGTCCAGTCAACGTCAACAATGATTCAATCTCTCTCTGGCCAAAATATGAATTTAAATAAACAGCAATAAATTCAGGTGAAAATCTGCTACCGTCAAATATGCGTAAAGTTGAGATATTTTGATTGGTTGTACTTTCAGGAATAATTGAAGGTACGAGACAAGCAAAACCAAGATATTTACCTGTATTAGAGACTAAAATATCTTGCGGATAAATGAATTTAGTCTTTCGCTTTTTATGAATTTCCGATGAAACATAACTAATTGTAGTTTTGTTCAAATTGTATCTTTTTATATCGGCAGATTTGACAAAGAATGCATCAGATTCATTTTTCCTTTCATCAAAATGTTCAGGAGTCGAACCGCTCATTGGAGGTTTTGATATTGACGTTATCAATGAAAAGCCAAATTGCTCAAATGTTTCAGTTAACATTTTTCGGTTATAGAAATAACGTGGTTCAAACCTATTTGTTTCCCATACCTCAGAAATAGAAACAGATGTTATTTTATTTGCCATAATTCTTGAAACTGAAATTGTTATTATCCGCCCATTGCTTGAACTTCGCCGAAATCTCCGCAATGTCATCTTCTTCTTTGATGTTGCCTCGCCTATCGTGTCCACAGGTCTCTGCCACGCACATAAATACAGGATAATCTGACGGAATATCCTCGGGTTTTAGTTTTTGTACAATCAAAATACTTGTTTTTGTACCCGTATTTGGCATAAATGTTTCAAGAGGAATATCAATTACGGCTACAAGTCTGAATCGTTTCATGATGAAACGTCGGATGTAACCAAGTTGATTGTTTCCAAACACACCATCTGGCAGCACGATAGCCATACGACCACCATATTTAAGAAGTTGGTAGCAGCGTTCAATGAAAAGGATTTGTGGTGCTTCTTTTTCGGCAAGTTTCATTTTTTCCCAATCGTTGGTGCCTTTCTTGTTTTTCCACTTATGGGCAAGTTCGTATTGTTTGAGTTTGTCCTCGCCAGTTACAGGAATTTTCGACCCAAATGGAGGATTTGTAAGCACTACACTAAAATCTCCGAAATGGATTTTTGTCTGTGTTTTGCTGCTCCAATTTTCGGGACGTTCAAGGCTGTCCTCGCAGAAAACGCCACCTTTGCCATCGCCCATTATCGCCATATAAGCCTTTGCAATTTTCGACAAAAAATAATCCTTGTCGATGCCACGAATGCATTTGTTGGCGACATCGATTTTTTCTTCCAAGATTTCCATGTCGCTCCAGCCCATATCTTTGTAGCGATTGACGATTTTATTCCAAATATAACGCAACGATTCTATAATAAATCCACCACTGCCACAAGCAGGGTCAATCACCATGTCGTCATCGTCGGGGTCAAGAATCTCAACCATCATCTTAACCACATTACGAGGTGTAAAGAATTGCCCTTGACCGCCTTTCAAAGCATGATCGATAAATGTTTCAAAAGCATCTGCAAGTACATCACGCTCGGCATCGATTAGACAGTAGTTCTGCAACTCGCCCACAATGTAAGCAACGGAATTGTCATCAAGTGTTATAATATCTTCTTTGGTAAAAACCTCTTTGTATTTGGTTTTTACGTCGGAAAAAAGTTTGTCAATACGGGAGCGGACTTCTGCGCTTGTTTCGTTAAGCCCAATACGGAAACGCACAATATTCTTTTTGTCGGTGTATTTTTCATCATATATTTTGCAAAAAATCAAATTGATGAGTTGCTGTGCCAAAACTTCATCACGTGTTGCGCCAATGGCGTTTGCCGCCAAATAGTTACGGATTGCTTTGAATGTAGATTTCAAGTTGTGCGTAACAATCAAATCGCCACGTTTGATGGCTCCAATATCCTCCAAACGTTCACCGTATTTCGGGATATTAGGAATGTCTTTAAACAAAACTCGTCCGTCGTCAGTGTTTTGCTTCAAGAGGTAAAACCGTTCCTCACCGTTGAACCATACACCGAGATTGGCTTTTGAGAGTGTGAGGTAGTTTTCCAATTGGGTACGTCCATCCTTACGGTTTTTCTTCTTGCACTCCACAATCAGATAAATGCTGTCGTCCGTCTTTTCTGCATCGCTGAACACGGCTATATCAACAGGATACTCCTTTTTGGTGTCGCTCGGACGCACTTTCACATGGAATTGCGGTCGGGTCTGTATTTGTGTTTTCGGATAGCCATAGTCCTCGACCAATATTTTGGAAAAAACCTGTGTGGCTTCCAACTCCTCGGGAGATGCTTTTACTTGCGTCCCTGAAATGTAGTCAATAATGTAGCCTTCTTTTGGCTGTTTCTGTTCTTCTGCCATTTTGCCTTGCGTTTTGTGCGCTTGCTTATCTGTTTTCGGTTTAGCAGACAATCTTTTGGAGCAAAAAGAACGTGGACTTGAACATTATCCACGTCTTAGGCCCTGAGATTGCCCGCTCATACAGATAAGTCAAGCCCACGCCAAAGCGCAGGCATTTACTTGACTTATTCGTGTATGAGCATTTTAAATTTCTCAGGTTTAAGACACTACCGAATAAATAGCAAACGCTATGATTTATAATATGTTAGTTCTGCTTTTCTTGTATTTAATTTGTCTGTTTGTTTAATGATTCTATTGTTTCAATTTAATTGCGTTTTTAATTGTTGTTTATGGGTGCAAAGATAGGGATTGTTTGTTCATTTGATATAATAATTTTCAAGTAGCTAGCAGATAACTATATATTCAGTTTTTTTCTTCTATGTGAAACCTTTTTGTTGAAATGACCTATGATTAGCCTTGATTACACCCTTCATCTCCTTTGCCATTCGCATCTCAATAATTGTATGTCCATATCAAGGAAATAGTTCACCGATGCTCTATCTGCATCATTCCTCGTGCACCTTCGTAGGAACAACTTTTCGCCCCAATCTTCTGAGCAGCATTTAAAGCCATTTCAATTTCAGTACGCGAGATGACGGCTGTTGTTTTTATCTGTTTATCCTTAAACAACTCATTTATTAACGCCGAGGCTGTCCAATCCCCCGCTCCTGAAGTGTCAATAACAGTTTCATTTGCGATGGGTTCAAGATGAATCCACTCGGAATCATGACGATAGCTCAATCCATTCTCACCTTGTGTCTGAATAAATAGTTTATCTTTATGATTATCAAATTGCTGACAATCCGTTATTCGTTGGTCTGAAAATTTTATTATATCAGAAATATCTACACATTTGTCAAACAGACTTACATTTCCACCTTTGCTTGAAGGTTCAAAGAAAACCACAGCCCCCTTTTCTTTAAAAGCTGTTGCCAGTTTTAATATCGCAGGGGAAACCCTGTCGAAAAAGAAAACTTTTGGTACAAAGTCGATTTTTTCTATCACGGCATCCGCCTGTCTAATAGTCAACGACTTGAAATCAAGATAGAAGCGGCCCATATTGGGACGCGACTCAAACCTATGCGTTGGAATTCCGTCTTTGTTGATGAAATTACGCTGCACAATCACAGGAGTCTTACCGTCTTGGGTAGAGACAAAATCCGTATGTACATTGTGTCTTTTCATGTCATCTAATACCCTTTTCGCATCCTTAGTCCCATCAAGGCGAGCAATAGGATAGGCTTCCCAACCCATGTAGGAAAGTATCATCATGACATTACCACAAGTACCACCTACATAATAGGAAACAGGGACTTTTTGTCCATCCCAAATCAAAACATCCAGACTTATCAGTCCAGCACCTACGCAGATGTTTTCAGTCATTTCTAATTTTCTCATTAATAATTAATTCTCATTGTAAGCTTCTCCCGTAATCCATAGCAGGAAAGGTTCACTTCCCTCGTTTATCTGCTTAAACGTAGCAGCATCTTCAATTTCATAGTTCGCTGAGCTTACGTTATAAATAGTGACACAGTTGTTATATTCTAATCCCACGAGCAAAGCGCCTAGTGACAGTAGTTTACTTGTCAGCAATGCTATGCCAAAACACACATGATCACTGATGGGCTTGAATGTTGCCTGATGCCCTTGTATCATATTAGACACTATACGGTACAATTCAAAAGGATTCTGCTCATCAGCGTACGTAATATTCTGTGGCTCGGTAAACTGCTTTTCTGTAAAGAACTCATGGTATTTCAACATTAAATAGTCAGAGTGCCGTGGATCTTTCGATGGGAAAGGTAGCACAGGAAACATATCTGAGGGCTGAAAATGGTTATAGATGCTTCGCAGAATGTCAATATTCTGGTCTCCCATCAAACTAATCAGTATATTTATCCTATCCAGATTTGACTCACGGCTTGACAACGAACGAAAACCCACAAGCGGCTCAATATTGTCTATTACCGGTGTCTTTTTTATCCGCTCATCTATTGTTACGTTTTCAGACACAGCAAAGAACAGGTTCTTGGACTTGTCTTTGTCAAGCTTGTTGAACAAAGCCTTGCCAATATTGAAATAGAAAGCCCTGGGCAGTGAACTAACATCCATAATCACGTCATTGTAAGCGCTCAGGTCTTTACCTATCACTTGACGGCTCATCTGAGCTATTCGTTTGTCCCAAGGCAAACTTACGTCTATTTGCAACTCCTCATAACCAAAGCCATATTGGTCTTTCAACTCTGCCAGTTGCTGCGAATTGATTTCATATAGTTTCTTGTTCTCTCTTGGGTCTTTTTCATTGGGGAAGTCAAAAGCCATACAATCCAATTGCTGCTCAGGGTTATTATCTAGGAACAACTTCAGTATATTATTCATTCTAGGATCAAAGCCCTTGCCCAACAAGAGCAGAACTTTCACGGCAGGCTTATCCTTATAGTATTCTTTCCAGAACTCCACCAGCTTTTCATTCTGGCGATACATAACGTATGATTCCCAACGTTTTTTCATAGCCATGAATTTAGTTTATGAAGTGTTACTGGACGCCATCCCCCACGCTCAAGTGGCAGATGTGCGTATGCGCATAGCCAACTATTTAGGTAGAATATGGTCCATTTCTGATCTTTTTTGCCTTGTGTAACGCCTTGCTTCATCAAGAAATTATAGGCTAGACAATCTTTCAGAACCGTTGCCAATTCTTCATTGTCAGGGTCTTGGAACCAAAAGCCATCCTTACCCCATTTGCCAGAATTCTCTTCCTTCACGGCAAAGCCAGTCACAGAGCGATATGAATAAGTAGGCGTGAAGGTCAAGCTACAGCAAAAATCTATCAAATGCATCAGGAACCCATAGATTTTGTTGCCACGTGGCCGTCGCTTGATATCCTCCAAACGAGCAAGTGCAAAGTCTCTGACAATCTTGTCTTGTTCCTCTGCCGTCAAAACATAGTGCGAGGGGTCTGAAATCTTCTTGGCCAACAGCAGTTCATACATTTTGGCAGACAAATCCAAGAATTGCTCTACATTCTGGCTGGCCAAATCCATAAGTGTCGAGAAGCCATAGTACTGAGGCAACTTCTTTATCTCACCAGGCATTACCTCTTTCACCAATGGCATCAACGGATTTAACATCCAGTCCAAATCTTGGGCAGTATAACCAAACAGGTTCATCGCTCCGTTAGCACCTTGGCGGGATGCATGCATTAACAAGGCTCTCATATTGAGTACCCGCTCATACGGGTCTTGTGTCTCTATGGCAGCCACACACTCTGTGTAGTTATCAAAATTGTGCAGCTCTGTCAATTGCGCCAGATACCTCTTGCTTGCATCATTATACAGCGCCTTGTAGTTAATAGTAGTATCGCTGGCAAGAGCATTGGCAAGGATGATTCCATCCGCAGAGAAAGCACTACGTAAAGTAGCTATATTCTTCACCATTGGATTGAATATGCCCTTCTTTGTGTTCTCCAGATGAATGGTCTGGTCATCCCTGTCCTTAATGTTCTTATCACTTAGTATATCTGTTGTAGAGAGTGTTTCCAAACGTTCTGCTATCCAAAGCGTTACAGGGAGACGCACCTCAACGGTTTCTTCACGTATAATCTTCTTTTGTTTCTTTGTGAGTTTGTGACCATCATCTATCTGGAAAATGAAGTCCTCACAAAGCTTATCTCCATTGTGCGTAAACCAAGATGCCTTCATTGCTTGCAAAGCAAATAGCTTGCTACTGCCCTGAATACCATCTTCCGGCAGAACAAAGCTGTCAAGAAACTCACATATCTTACGTTCCTGTTCCGCGGCCCAGTCCAGCAATTCCTTTCCAGTATACTCTGCCTTGAAATCTCCAAACTCTGTAATAATCTCCTCAGGCATATAAGTTATTTCATTTAACTGGGTGTATTTGATACCAGCCAGTGCCATCACGCTTTTCAAAGTAGCCAGCACAATCCTCGCATTGAGAAGTGACAAGAATATCCTCTTCTGTTCTATCTCATTAAACAGAACATCGTCTTCCAAAAATTCATAGTCACGACCCAACTGTAGATAAACACCACATTTCTTGATGTGATCACTATCTATTACATCCAGTTTTTTCAGCTTCTTGTATGCTGTATTGCGCTCTGTAATGCGCTGAAGAATTGTGGGTGAAAACAGACGCAACAAGGTAGTCTTACCTGCACCAGGCGAACTGAGAATGGTGGTCACATTGTTCCATAGTTTGCCTTGTTCATTCTTTTCTTCCAGATGAGTCAAAGGTTCCGACGAGAAAAGTTCCAAAAACATCTCGTCAGTTTCTATTCGCTCAGAGGCGCGTATGGCAAATGGATTCTTATAGATATTCATACGGTCAATGGCGGCTTATACGGGGAAACAATCCATGAAATCTTTCAGCATCCTGCCAAATGATTGGCAGTGTGTTGTTAGGCGTATTGTGAGAAAGCACAACAGGCAAGGCACATTCATCAAAGCCCAGCCAAGGGTTATCGTTCTTGCCCACCATGTAGCTCTTGGATATAACGCACTCTTTCACAAAGTGCTTATCCTTCTTCAATATATTCACCAAGTCATTGTCAATCTTGATGTCGTTCGACAGCTTGTCTTCAAGAATCTGTACGATGTGGATGTCGTACTCCACTTTATCTTGCAAGTCCTTTGACTTCAAATAATCATCAAGACAACTTTTGATATTGGCTTTTGCTTTCTCTGTAGCTATGCAAAACAAAATATCTATCTGTATCTTCTGCTCTGGATTCAGCAGATAACTCATGTGCTTTATATCCACTTTGCCCTCACTGTTCTTTTCGTTCGCAGTACAAAGTTCACTAATGATTTTCTTTAACTTGCCATGATACTCGCCATCGTTCTTATCATAGCGGATGAAGCTTTTACCACTAGCAGTAAAGTCATCTATCAGGAAAATCCTACGGAAGTATGGTTTATCTATGCCATTCAGTTTTTCGTCTTTACGTAGTTCTTCCAGCATATCCTTCAGTTTTTTCCCATCAGGATAGTAGTTGGTTAAAACTTGCTCATTGTTAAAGCCTGCACTACGGCGCAAAATGTCTGTATGGGCACCATCACTAAGACCAATCACCAATGCGGAACGTTTCTCAATTTCAAAACGAGCACGCACCACTTTGCTTGAACGCTTATATGATGGCATACCTGTTTCTGCAGTTGCCATATCCAGCAGAATGGGCCGTATCTTTGAGTCATACAACAAATCCACCAAATAATTCATCTGCGTTGAGGATATGAAGACTAGCTTTTCTTTTATAAACTTATAAGCCTCATCACGGTCTTCCTCCTCAATATCATTCAGCCACTGCACTAAACTACTCATAAAGCGCATTCCTGGCATGTACCGGTCATAAGCATCATACTTCATGCTGCCCATAAATTCTAGAGCAGCACGTTCAGATGCCAATGTCTGGGCATCCCATTTCATGATACTTGCAAGAAGCTGGTTTGCTAAATTACTATTCATACACTAAACTTACACGTTATCTTCCCTTCTTTTGCCTTCATACGGCTTATATAATAGAGAGTTGCATCAAGTCCCTTAATACCTGACGGGGCTATATTCCAACAACTCTCTGTATTCTTTGATACTCGGTCAACACTCAATGAATACTTACTTGTAAGCATTTCATAGTCGTTGCCCTCCACGGTCCCGTAATCACCTATGCACAAGGTATGTTCAGGATCTTCTATCACCCTTAGCTTGCTCACTTCACGGTAAACCACAATATCCATGCTGTGACTGCTACGCCACACGCGGATACCTTTCATTTGCTTATCCCATATGATTTCACGACAGGTATCATAAATAAGTTGTGATTTCATCCGTGTCATCTCTCCCCCTATGGACAATTGCAGACTACGCTCTTCAAACTGATAACCTACACATCCGGCAGGGAGTCTCCGCATCAGTTCCTCTTCCAGCTCTTTCAGCTCGCTGTCAAAGGGCTGTTTTTTCCACTTTTTCAGCTCACCTTCTTCACCTAAAGCCAGCAAGCAGGCGCCATTGTAATAGCCCACTTTTATCTGTGGCCAATACTTCTGGTCAAAAGAGTTCTTAAATGAATCCCCTACTGACTTGCCACGACCAGTAGCTACCACTATCCGCACTCTGTTTTCTAACAACGGTAAAAGGGCATTTTTTATCTCATCACATAAACCCTTTGTAAAACGACTCGTATGGTCAGATGCTGACAGTGTTCCGTCATAGTCAAAGGCAACGGTTGTAAATTTGCCTTTATTCAACTGCTTTACAAACCGCTGACAAGACTTAATGTAATGAGCCCTCAACAAAGCATTCTCCGTACTGGCAAGTCCCAGTTTACGACGTACCGCCATATCGAGTGTCTTTTCTGTGGGCAAAATGCGGTTGGTGAGCTTGAAGTAGTCCAAGTTGTATAACAAACGGCCATAGGCAGGCACACCGGGCCGCCCTGGGTCTATGCCACGAGCCAAGCCCAAATCATTGACAAAATGGAAGGCCTTTAACAGCATATCAATAGATGCTGCGGGCGTTTCCAACTCCGTTTCTATAACTATCACAGGTATCTCCTTGGGCAGGCAAACAATGGTCTTATAAGCCAGCTCCCGCTCAACGGGAGTTACCAGTGCAATGATGCAAGAGTTATCTCCTCTTTTGGCAAACCAGTGATGACGGCCATGTCCAAAATTACGATAGTCGCTCAACAAAGCAGAACCTAATGCAGCTTCTATGAGTTTTGACTCAATATCCCATGCTACAGGCTCACCTAATGCTCCGTACAATACAATGAAATTCTGTATGTGGGTTAGATCGAATTCTCGGTTCTTGGAATATGAACCTGAAACCTGATACTTTAACCCTGAAACCTCTTCTTTAAAACTACCCGCTGCTTTACACAAAAGTGTAAAAGTGGCAGCTAAAGAGTTGGTAGCCAGAAATCCATCTTTCTCACTGGGAATGTCCTCGCACCAACGCAGCGCCTTGGGGTATTGTTCCAATAGTTCCTCAGTAGGATTGTTTTTGCGGAGAGTTAGGCTCATCATGCCTGTCTCGTTATACTTCACGCCATACTTGATGGCATTCAGAATATCTTTGTTTTTACCACTTGCGCTCAGGAAAAGCAATTTGCTACTACGCAGTATTTCCCGTCCTGAATACATCAACTGCAAAGGAGTCATAGCCTCTGCCAACACACCATTGCGCTGTTTATAGAGCATTGCAGCATAGTGGCATGCACTCAAAGAGCCACCAGACCCGATACACACAAGTGGTGTTTGCCTGTTTTCAACAAAAAGAAACCTAGAAAGGAGTAATACATCTTGCTCCTCGGCCCATCTTATTGTACCCGATATTTTCTCTAACTCACTATTGAAAGGCTTCCCCATAAATCTTCATTTTGTATTACTCTAATACGATTTGTTGTTTGTATATCATTCCTACCTATTATTAGTCGATTATCTATTATCTAATTCCTGTCATTTTTCTATAATTCTACATGTTGCTATACATTCCTTTTCACTCTGCAAAAATACATTTTTTCCTCATTCAAAAACATCTTCTTCAATCCATCAAAAAAACAACTCACATTCTACCTCCACATCCTCCCCCACACTGGCTTTCTCCGACACAGCATATGTGGATGGGGTTAGTCGAGTATCCTACATCCCATACTCCATCTCCCTCATAAACTCATCGGCCACATACAGGTCTCCATAAAGGTAAAGGCCGGTGGACTTGTCATGCAAATCGGCGCAAGTCTGACTTTCGTAAAACAGTTGCAACGCTTTCACGGGTTCAATATTGAGCCGTTTGGACAACTCCATTGATATGGCGCCAATACGGTTGCTCATGATAATCTCCTGTATGACAGGCGACTTAACGGGGTCTTCAGATTGCTTCTGTTCCATCGAAAATCAGGTATTTGTCAATTAATTCTTGTGAAAGCAGGCACATTTGGTTGTTGGGCCGATGCTCCGACAGACGCGCCAACGCCGTATCAAGATCCATTAATCCTGCCATATAAAGGTTAACGGTGTCAATCACGCGGTCATTGGCCACACCGCCTTCAATATAATCGTAATTGTCGGCCACAGGTTCACCACGACGGCTGGCCACAATAAAATGCAACCACTCCTTGTCGTATGCCGTGAAGACCTTGAAGCGCGCTTCAGATAATATGGCATCACGGTTTAAACGGTATCTGTTTATGATTGGCGGTACTTTCCTGCGGTCGGCCACCTGAATAGCCCATTCAACAGCCTGTTTACGCAGGTCCGTAACATAAAAGCCCTGACCAAAGTCCAAGTTACGACGGCCGAATTTACAGATGGGGAACTCCACCTTTTCCGTCCCACCATGATAGACGATAATTTCTCTCATTTCCTGTTCTCCCAATTGTTCAGACATTCCACCAAAACTCCCGCGAGGTTCTCTCGGCTTTCACTATGAAGCGTTTCGTAATGCGGAAGTATAAACTGCTCTATCAACCCCACGCGCTTCATCCGTTGATACACCTCTTTGTAAGAAGTGTTCAGCCGTCGGGCGGTGGTCTCGACACAAGTGGCTATAAAAGTCATAATCACCTGTGTCCTTGGTATTTCAACAACATTCTTCATAATATATCAATCAAGAATGATTATTTCTCACGGCAAAAATACAAATCTTTCTCTATTTGGCAAAATGATTTATTCCCTTCTTAATGTCTTACGATTGTTAGTTTTTAACGGTGCAATATCAGTTTATATTGAGCAAGGAAAGACTGAAAAATGACATATCAGTCGCAAAAATAGGGATTTTTTGCCAAAAACAGCCCTTTTTGGACTGAAAAGTGACATAAAAAGGCTGATTCGTTTGCCAATCGCCTGCGGCGACCTCTGTATTTTTGCAACTCGAAAATCGTAGGTTCAGATTTGAAAAAGTGAAAGAAGATGAATACAAGAAAGTTATTGATGGCCTTGCTAATGTTGTTTTCTGCAAGCATTCTTGAAGCCCAAACAGGCAGTTTCACCTTGAAAGGCAGCCTGAAAGATGCCAATGATGGCTCTTCATTGCCCTATACCAACTGCGTGTTGCTCCATGCTGCCGATAGCGTTTTCGCCTACGGCGTGACAAGCGACGATAAAGGTGTCTTTTGTTTCCAAGGCATCGCGACGGGTTCGTATCTGCTCCGCATCAGTTGCATCGGCTATGAAACCTATTGGCAGTCGGTGTCGGTTCAAACGAGCAAGAACCTCGGAACCATCAAGATAGCGCCCAATTCGACCTCACTGAACGAAGTACAGATTACGGCTTCGCGCCCCATCTATTCCGCCGACGGCGAGAAGGTGTTCTACAACGTAAGCGACGACCCCAGTGTGCAGAGCGGCAACGCCACAGACGCATTGCAGAACGCCCCTGGCGTGGAGGTCGATGCCGAGGGCAACATCAAGTATCGCGGCGGCGCGGAGGTCTCCATCTGGATCAACAACAAGCCGTCGCACCTCAAGGCTGAAAGCCTCAAACAGTACCTCAAATCACTGCCCGCCGGCACCTTGCAGCGCATTGAGGTCATCGCCCACCCTTCGGCCAAGTACCACACGCAGAACTGCGTGGTGAACATCATCACCACCGCCAAGGTGAAGCGTAACGAATTGCTCTGCATAGGCTTGAACGCCAACAGCAAGCCGCAAATCGGCCCGTGGGTGGATTATGTGTGGAGCAACGAGAAAATACGTTTCAATGTCTTCGTCAGCGGCGACTACGACAGCTACAAGGGCGATGCTTCGAGCGACAGCCGACTGCTGGCACCCGACAGCACTTTGTCCTCCATCATCAGCACCAAGGGACACAGCCGAAACCGCACCTTCAGCGGTAATTTCGGTCTGGATTTCGATTACAATATTGACACCAA
>Ga0265298_10005638_pt1 | contig 15613 bp, 12 predicted proteins | sample AusTroGonzalo_MG_3_FD_193486 | JGI IMG/M metagenome (GOLD analysis project Ga0265298, IMG submission 193486) | Bovine rumen microbial communities from tropical cattle in Woodstock, Queensland, Australia - Gonzalo_01 | ecosystem: Host-associated > Mammals > Digestive system > Stomach > Rumen ... | reverse complement strand
GCAACTGAAACTGCAGCTCCTGCCGATGCTTCGACCAGCCCCGCACCCGAAGCCGCCGCAGAAACGGCCGCTTCCGCTGACGCTGCTGATGCCGCTGCTGCTGAACCTGTAGCCACTGAAACCCCTGCTGCAGATGCTGCTCCTGCAGAACCTGCTGCCGACATGGCCGCTACCGAAGAGGCTGCCGCTCCTATGGCTGTTCGCGGTGGCGAGGCTCCTGCTCAGACTCAAGAAGCCGCCGCTCCTGCAACAGCACCGGCTCCCACAAGGAAGGTGGTCTACCAGACTGTTTATTCCCCGGAACCCGTGGAACTTAGCGGTGGCCGCGTCCACACGGTTTATGTGACCCAGTCTGCTGCTCCCGATACCATCAATTTTGACGAACTTCGTGGACTTGTTCCCCTGAAACTGACCCTCGGTTTGCAGGGATTCGTAGGTTCCTACCACATGTATTCCACCTACAATGACGATTATTACGTCGACGATTACAACGGACTTACTTGGCGTGCCGGTTTGTTTGGGGTCATTCCCGTGAACCAGTATTCTATTGCCGTAAAGGTTGCAGCCTTGTACGAGCAGAGCGAAGCTAAGGCTAGTGGCTCTTCCCGCCAGTATTCCTCCCTCAAGGGCAAGTTTAAACAGCGTAAGGTGGATGTTCCTGTGATTTTTGCCTTCAAGGCTCCCCGTTCTACCCTGATGTTTGAAATCGGTACCCAGGCCTCCTTTGCCATCAAGGACGAGTTCCGCACCACGGTGGATGGCAAGAAGAGCAAACTTGATATGATGGACAAGGATTTCCGCAGCACCATGGATTGGGATATCCTGTGCGGTTTCTCCATCATGGCAAACCGTTTCATCGGTTTCGACTTCCGTTTCGACGTGGGTATCTCCACGCTGTATGATTCGGACAACAGCGAGGCCATGAAGCTGTTCAACGTGGATGATCTTTCCACTATGGCCTTTGTCCTGGGTGCTTCCTTCTACATATTCTAGTTAGATGTTGCTTTCTTTAGTTGCAGTTGTCGTTGGACTTTCCGTTCTCGTGTGGAGCGCGGATAAGTTCGTTGACGGTGCCGTAGGTGTCGCAAAGTTCTGTGGTGTTTCCACCTTGATGATTGGCATGGTGGTGGTGGGCTTTGGTACCTCCGCTCCGGAAATGGTTGTGTCTGCCATTTCGGCCATCCAGAACAATCCAGAGCTTGCTTTGGGTAATGCCTACGGAAGCAACATTGCCAACATTGCATTGATTTTAGGTTTTACCGCTGTGGTGAGTCCTGTTGCGGTAAAGCGGGTTTCCGTGTTTCGGGATTTGCCCATACTGATGGCGGTGACGGCCTTTGCCATTTTCCAGATTTTTGACCTGTCCGTGTCCCGGTTGAACGGTATTTTGCTGCTTGCTGTCTTTGCCGTTGCCATGACCATAAACGTGATAAGCGAAAAAAAGATGCACTCTGCCCCGGAAGCGGTTGAACAGGAAGAAAAACCCCTGTCCCTAGGCAAAGCCATCTTTTGGCTCCTTTTGGGGCTTCTGCTTTTGGTGGCAAGTTCCCGCCTGCTGGTGTGGGGTGCGGTAAATATCGCCCAGGCCCTTGGCGTAAGCGATTTGCTTATAGGTCTTACCATTGTGGCGGTAGGCACATCCCTCCCGGAATTGGCCAGTTCCATTGCTGCCGCCCGGAGGGGCGAAGCGGACTTGGCCTTTGGAAATATTGTAGGTTCCAACCTTTTCAATACCCTTTTGGTGGTTGGAATTGCGGCGGTCATCAAACCCATGGAAACCGTCAGTTCCGTTATTTTGGTTCGCGATATACCCGTGATGGCGGCCCTGACCGTACTCCTCTTTGTTTTTGGTTTGCCTCTCCGTAAAACCAAGCAAGGCCGTACCGGCAGAATCAATCGGTTCGAGGGCTTGTTCTTTGTACTAGTTTATGTCGGTTACCTCACTTACCTAGTCCTTGAGGCTACGGGGAGGATTTAAACCACCATGTCCAAGATTCTTCTCAAGTCGGTTCTGCTTCAGAGTGCCGGTGAAAAAACCTGCCACAAGGATGTGCTCATTGAGGGCAACCAGTACTCAAAAATTGCGGAAAGCATTCCTCTGGAATGTAGCCAAGGTGCCGAGGTGGTCGAGGGCAAGAATTTTGCCCTGATGCCGGCCTTTTACAACGGGCATACCCACGCGGCCATGACCCTGCTGCGGGGGTACGCCGACGACATGGAACTTTCCAAGTGGTTGAACCAGTACATTTGGCCCTTTGAAGGCAAATTGACTGCAGAGGATATTGAAATCGGTAGCCGGCTTGCTGTTTTGGAAATGATAAAGTCCGGTACGGTGTTCTTTTCGGATATGTACTGGCATAGGGAACAGACCATGAAAGTGGTGGAGGAAATGGGAATTCGCGCAAGCATTGGTGTGACTATTTCCGATACGCTGATCTCTCCCGAAGGCCTGAAGAAAAACTTTGAATTCCTGACAAACCATGTGGGGGAGTCAGAACGGGTAAAATTGGTGGTAATGCCCCATTCCGTCTATGCGGTGAGTTTGCCATGCTTGGAAAACTGTGTCGCGGCGGCAAAGGCTGAGAACTACCTGATGCACATCCACCTGTCGGAAACGACAAAAGAAATGAATGACTGCAAGGCCCAATACGGTTGTACCCCCGTGGAATTGATGCAACGCATCGGTGCCCTCAATGAAAATCTGGTGGCGGCTCACTGTGTCCACTTTACGGATGCGGACATGGAGTTGTTTGCCCGGGCGGGGGCAAAGGCCATATTGAACCCCTGTTCCAACCTAAAACTGGGAAGTGGTATTCCTCCCATTGCCAAGTTTTTGGAAAAGAAAATTCCTTTAGGGCTGGGAACCGACGGCGATTCCTCTAACAACAACCTGGACATGCACGAGGACATGAAGTTTGCGGCCCTCTTGGCAAAAGTTCAGGGTGGGGTAGAGTGCCTGCCCGCTCACGACGCCTTGAAATTGGCTACGGAAAACGTGGCTGCTGCCTACGGAATAAAGGCGGGGCGTGTTGAAGAGGGCTGGCTTGCCGATGGCTTGCTAGTACGTCTAGACAACGAAAGGATGGCGCCCTGCCATGACTTGATAAGCAATTGGGTCTATGCCGCGGGCTCTTGCGCCATAGATTCCGTTATTTGCAACGGAAAGTTCGTGATGCGGGGTGGTCATGTGGACGGTGAGGCGGAAATTGTAGCAGCCGCTTCGGCACGGGCCTACAAGCTTGCTTCTGCCAGCAATTAGTTCTTTTTCGTCGAATCGCTTGCTGGTTCAGGAATTTTTTTGCCAGCGTTTTTTGCTTTTTCGGTGGCTTTATCGACAGCCTTGTCGGTCGCATCCGTCGCTTTTTCTACAGCTGCTTTGGCTGCGTCTTTCGCTGCTTCCTTAGCCTTTTCCACTGCCTTTTCGGTTTCTTTTTCCACGGCCTCTTGGGCGGCTTCGGCGGCAGAATCCGCCATTTCGCTAGCCTTCTTTTCGGCCATGTCTATGATGTCCACTTCCTCGGAAGAGATTCCCATGGTTTCCAGGCTCCACTTGTATGCGGCATAGGACAGTGCCTGGTTGCGGGTGTCCTTCAGGTCGCCGGAAGCCGGAATGATGTGGATGACGCTAAGGAACAAGAAGCAGAGGATAAGGGCCTTGACAACGCCTAGGCCTGCCCCGAGAATTCGGTTTATCCCGCTGATGGCAGAATCATTGACCAAGTTGTGCAAGAAATGTCCGATGAAGGAGAACAGCAGGAAAGGGACCAGGAACCCGACACACACGCAAATGATTTTTACGGTAAGTCCGCTGGTTTCCAAGTTCGATGCGACAAAGCTGCCGAAGAAGTCATAGGCGAAGTAGGCCCCCAGCAGGGCCGCCACCCAGGCAACCAGTTTGAAAATACTCTTGAGAAGACCGTGCCAAAGTCCCAGGAGGGCGAACACTCCGATAACAATGCAACAGACTAAGTCTATCCAGACCATGAACAACCTTTATAAAAAATGGGTCAAAATCCACAGCGCCGAAACGGCGACTGCTCCCAAACTGAGTCCCGTAATAAAGAATTTTTTGGATTTGTCAGGATTTACCAACGGGTCCACCGTAGGTTCCCTGCCATTCAATGCCGCAAGGACCCATTCTGCCAGGTAGGGCTCCATGTGCCGGGGGTATGCTTTCATCAGTTTGGAAAGCTCATCTGCGGCATCGGCGGCGGAAAGGGGACGTTTTGCGGGATTCTTGGCCAAAAGTTTCAAGACCAGCTTTCGCAGAGCCTTGGGCGTTTCCTTGGGGAATGCCTCGGGCTTGATTTTCAGTTTTTGAATCCGCTTGAAGGTCTTGGAGAGGTTTTCCCCACGGAAAACATTTTCGCCCAGAAGCATTTCGGCGGCGATAATTCCCATGCTGAACAAGTCGGAGGCAGCAGTGGCGTCCTCGTTTACGGTCTGTTCGGGGCTCATGTAGGCGCCCGTGCCAATTTGGGAGCCTGCCACCGTAAGGGTCAGGTCGTCCTCGCTTTCCTTGTCTGCATGGGCGACGCCAAAGTCCAGCAGGCGGATACGGCCGTCCTTGTCGATCATCAGGTTGGCAGGCTTTAGGTCCCTATGGACAATACCATAGCGGTGGACTTCGCTCAGGGCGGTAAGGATCTCGTACAGCACCGCCATTACCACCCAAACGGGGGGAGTCTTGCAGCAATCCAAAAGTTCCCTCAGGCTCTTACCCTCCACGAATTCCATGGATAAGGAAAGCTGTCCATCGCTTTCTTTCCACAGGGCATAGGGCTGTATAATGGCTGGGTGGTTCAGATGGGCGAGGATTTTGGCTTCTCGTTCAAACCGCAAGATAAAATCGTCCTGGTTTAAGAGGACCTGCCGCATTTGCTTGACCACTACCATGCGGTCTAGCGAAGGGTCGTGGCAAAGCCAGACGTTTCCCATGGCGCCGTGGCCCAGCATTTGGGTGGGCGTGTAGCCGCCAATCTTTTTGGGGAGGGCATCTCCCTTGGTGGATTTTTTGCGGGGGGTAACGGTCTTGTCTTCTGCCATGGTTTACAATATAGTTTACTTCTTGTCGCCCAGGTAAATGCTCTGGTGCTTGGTCTTGGGATTTTGGCTGGGGTAGTCCAAGATGTAGTGAAGTCCGCGGGATTCGTGCCTGCGCAGGGCAGCAATGAGAATCATCTTGGAAACCTGCAGGGCGTTCAGGAATTCCAGGAAGTGGATGTTGTCCGTTTCCTTGTTCTTGATGGCGGTCTGCACGTCTGCTTCCAGGCCTTCAATGACTTTAAGCCCTTGGTTTAAGCCAGCCACTGTGCGGACAATCCCGCAGTGGGTCCACATCATGTCCTGCAGAATCTTGCGGCGCTTTTTCCAGAAGGCGGCTTTGGCAAAACTGATAACATGTTTTTTGCCCTTGGCGGGCGCGGTAATCTTGGTTTTGAGCAGCCCGCTTTTCTGGATGTCGTCAATAGCCCTGAGGGCGAAGACCACGCTTTCCAGTAGGGAGTTGGAGGCAAGTCTGTTGGCCCCGTGGACGCCCGTGGCGGCGACTTCGCCGCAGGCGTACAGGCCCTTGATTTCTGTTCTAGACCAGGTGTCTACCAGTACGCCTCCGCACATGTAATGTGCGGCGGGCACCACGGGGATCCATTCCTTTGTGATGTCGATACCGGCTTCTAGGCACTTGGCGTAAATGTTGGGGAAGTGGCTCTTGATGTCCTTGGGAGTGCGGCCGCTCAAATCGATGTACATGTGGGGCTTGCCCAGCCGTTGCATTTCGCTGTGGATGGCACGGGCCACGATATCGCGGGGAGCCAGGGAGTGGAGTGGGTGCACCTGGTTCATGAATTCTTCGCCCTTGTCATTCTTTAGAATGCCGCCGAATCCGCGGACCGCTTCCGAAATCAGGAAGGGCTTCTTGAGGCTGGGGGCGTAAAGCGAAGTGGGGTGGAACTGCATGAATTCAATGTCTTGGAGTGCTGCCCCTGCACGGGCGGCGATGGCCATGCCGTCGCCACAGCTGTCAGGTGGGCATACGGTGTATTGCCAAATACGGCCAGCACCGCCGGTAGAAAGCACCGTGGCCTTGGCATAAAGGTTTTCTACAAGTCCCGTTTTCTGGTGGATGATTTCAGCACCAATGCACTGTTTTGCCTTGCCGTTTCCCTTGCAGATAAGGTCCTTGATGTAGCAGTTTTCGATGTAGTGAATGTTCTTGTGCTTGTGGAGCTCGCAGAGTAGGGCCCGCATGATTTCCTTGCCGGTAAGGTCCGCAGCATGCAAAATACGGTGGTGGCTATGGCCCCCTTCCAGGTGCAGATCGAACTGGCTACGGTCCGTAGGGGAGGGGGTGAACTGCACGCCCCATTTGACTAACTGCTTGATGGTGGCAGGACCACTCTTGGTCAGGATGTTTACAGGTTCTTTTTTGCAGAGCCCGGCACCTGCTTCCAGGGTATCCGTGATGTGGAATTCGAATTTGTCCGTTTTTTCGGTGACCGTGGCGATTCCGCCCTGGGCGTAGTTGGAGGAACCGTCGGGCTTTGCTCCCTTGGTCAAGATGACCACAGATAGACCTTTTTCTGCCGCGTGCAATGCTGCACTCAATCCAGAAATTCCAGCGCCAAGAACGAGAATATCGTACATCGTAACTCCTAGGTTCAATCCATTTCCCCGTCAGGATATCCCATAGATAGAAAAATTAGGGCCTAGCGGCTATATTTGCGAGTTTTTTGACATAAAGTCCCATTTTTTTACTAAATTTGACCACGTCTTTTTTTTGGAGTTATCTCTATGTTAACGTGGATTAATGAGAAGGCCAAGTGGGTCATTGTCATTTTTGCAGCAGGTATTGTTGTTGGCCTTTTGGCCATGGACCGTGTCCCCAAGACCAATCAGAGCTACCCTGTGGCCATTGTGAACGACCATAAGGTGAGCTACGGCGAATTCGACACCCGCATCAAGCGGATTGTCCAGAACCAGTACCAGGGTCAGCACCTGGAAGACGAACAGTATGCCCAGCTGAGAAGCGAAGTGTTCCGCTCTTTCGTGCGTCAGGTCATGATGGAAGGCCTGTACGAAGATGCCGAACTGAGGGCCTCGGTTGCTGAACTCAAGAACGAATTTAAGCGCAATCCCGATGCTGTTCGCGGACGCTTGGTTCAGGAAGCCCAGAGCCGCCTCTACGCCATCCAGCAGCAGGCCACCTCTCAAGAGGACCTAATGCAGCGTTCCCAGGCCTACATCGCCTCCCTGCCCAAGTTCCTTGTGGACACCAACTTCAACAAGGCCGAGTTTGACGCCTGGTTGGAAACTCCCGCTGCATTCCAGTGGGGCGTGATGTTGCAGTTCGAAGAAGATTTGAAAAATTCCACCATTCCTGCCCGCCAACTGCAGGTCTTGGTCGGAGCTTCCGTGCACCCCACGGCGCTTGAATCCAAGTGGAATGTGGACCGTCGCTTGACTGACTTTGACATCGACGTGGCATATGTTTCCAATAGCGATTTGGATTCCGTCGAAGCAGTTGTGGATAGTGCCATGGTGAAGGGTTACTTCAACGCCCACCAGGACAGTTTCTTTGTAGATAAGGACCAGGTCCGCTTTGATTATGTAAAGATTCCTGTGGAAGCCACGGAAGGGGATGACGCCCGTATTCGTGAATACGCCATGACCCTCTACTATCAGCTGTCCGATACCTCTTCGGCAGCCAACTTTGAGGACATGGCTCGCATTTCTTCCGAAGATCCGGGCAGTGCCGAAAATGGTGGCGTGCTGGAACAGGAAGCCGGTCGCGGCATGTTTGTTGAAGAGTTTGAAAAGGCTGCCCTTGCCTTGGATTCTGGCGCTATTTCCGAGCCCGTTAAGACCCGTTTCGGTTACCACATCATCAAGAACTACGGAAAGTCTACCGATTCCACCGGTGCTGTTACTGCCAAGGTGGGCCACATCCTCTTGGTCGTGAACGCCTCTTCTGAAACCGTGGATAGCCTCGAAGCCATCTTGACCGGTATCAAGAGCGAAGTGGAAGCCGGCAAGAGCTTTGCCGAAGCCGCCAAGGCCAAGAACCTGATGGTGGAACGTTCTAGCTGGATTGGCCACGGTGAAAATATCGCTGATCTTGGCTACCTGAGAGGACTTGCCGCTTACGCTTGGCCCAACGAGAACCTCTCTGACGACGTAGGTAAGGCTTCTCCTGTGCTCAAGAACAACAAGTGGGTTGTGCTTGCCACCAAGGCTCAGGAATTGAAGGCCGGTGAACGCGACGTGAGCGTCTACTACCGCGAAATTGAAAAGAACCTGATTCGCAAAAAGCTCTCCGCCGCTTCTGCAGCCTACCTTACCTCCAAGGTGGACCAGGTGAAGGCATGGACTCCTGCCGCCGCTACCGATTCCACGGCTGAAGCCGCTGCTGCCGCTCCTGCCGAAATCGAAAAGGTGAAGATTGAATCCAAGAACACCTCTGTCGATGGCTTTGTTCCCGGCTTTGGCTATGGCAATGTAAACCTTGCCAAGGTGCTCCAGAGCCAGAAGGAAGGCGAATGGGGCCCTGTGGTGGAAACCGAACTGGGTGCCGTGATGGTGAAGATCAAGGGCAAGAAGGTTGCCGAACAGGAAGCTGTCGAAGCCGCCATCAAGGACGACAAGGACAATGCCCTGCGATTCACTTCCATGACGCTGTTCAACCAGTATGTGGGTGACATGGAAAAGGCTACCCCTGTGGTGAACAACTTGGACCTGTTCTACAGGGACTAAGCTAAAGTTTGAAAAAGAAAAACCGGCGCAGCGATGCGTCGGTTTTTTTATACCCCCAAGCGGACTCGAACCGCTGTTGCGGGAATGAGAATCCCGAGTCCTGGGCCACTAGACGATGGGGGCGAGCGAACCAAATATATAAAAATCCGGCCAGATTTAAAGGTTCTGGCCGGAATCTTTTTGAATTTTTTGCCTAGACCATGGCGGCGCTAAAGTCGGCCTTGGTGCAAAGGGTTTCCTTGCCCTCGGCATCCACGGTAAGCAGTTCTCCGCTGTACTTGAAAATGCCGTGGCGGGCCATGACCAGCTTTGCTTTCAGGACGATTTCTGCAGGGGGGATTACCGGGGCGCGGAAACGGCAGTTTTCCACACCCATAAAGGCGGGACGCTTGCCTGTGGTTTCCGCTTCACGGCCAATCATGGTCAGGAGTGTTGCGGCCTGGGCCATGGACTCGATCTGGATGACTCCAGGGAGCACGGGGTTGCCCGGGAAATGTCCCTTCAGGAATCCTTCTTCGCCGGTCAGGTGCCACTTGCCCACGATTTCCATGTTTTCCGTATCCAGGGAGAGTATTTCATCTACAAAGGCAAAGGGAAACTTCTGGGGGAGTATCTGGTGGACGGTATCGGCTTCGTAAAGGATTCCGTCTTTGCTTGACTTGGGTAAAGTATCCAATAGGGACATTGTATCTCCGTTTATCGTTTAGGTTGTAAATTACAGTTTCAGGGTGCTGAGGCGGGTGTGTTCCACCTGGTCGAACTCCTCTTGGATTTCCTTGGAGGGAGCCTTGGTGCAGAGGCTTACCACCACGATGGTGACAAAGCTGAGCACAAAGCCGGGTACCAGTTCGTAAATCTGGAAGATTTCTGCGGAGAATCCGGAGAGGTAGAACTTCCAGACGAAGGTGGTGATGCCACCCACCAGCATGCCAGCAATAGCGGCAGGCAGGGTGGTGCGTTTCCAGAAGAGGGCGAGGAGCATGATGGGACCGAAGGTGGCACCAAAGCCGCCCCAGGCAAAGCTCACCAGGCTCATGACCACGTCAAGGAAGCTCTTGCCCTGCTTCACGCCGTCGGCGCTGGGGGCTCCCTGCATGGCGACAATCACTGCGACAATCGTGATGACCACCACCACACCGCGGCTCACCCACATCACTTCCTTGTTGGAGGCGTTCTTGCGGAACAGGTGCTTGTAAAGGTCGTTACTGAAGGCAGAGGCAGAAACCAGCAACTGGGAGTCGGCCGTACTCATGATGGCGGCCAGGATGGCGGCCATCAAAATGGCGGCTACAGCCGGGTGGCAAAGGGCCTGGCAAAGGATCATGAAGATACGTTCCGGGTCGTCCACCTTGATGCCGTGGCTTTCCACGTAGTAGCGGCCGAGCAGGGCAATCATCACGACGGCACCCAGGCAGATGGTGACCCAGGTCATGGCAATACGGCGGGAATGCTTGATTTCTTCGGCTTCCTTGATGCTCATGAAACGTACCAGGATGTGGGGCATGCCAAAGTAGCCCAGGCCCCAGGCCAAGCTGGAAATCAAAGCGATGAGGCCAATGGACTTGCCAGTAGTGGCGTTGGTGAAGAGGCTCATCAGGTAGGGGTTTTGGGCGTTCACGGCGTCCATGGTAGAAGCGAATCCGCCCGAACCGGTCATAATGATGGTGGGGATGGCGACGACGGCGACCAGCATCATCATGGCCTGGATAAAGTCGGTCCAGCAGACGGCAAAGAAGCCACCCATGAAGGTGTAGCTCACCACCACTACGGCACCGAGGATAAGGCCTGTGGTGTAGTTCATGCCAAAGATGGTGCCGAAGAGCTTGGCGCTAGCCACAAAGCCTGAAACCGTGTAGAATAGGAAGAAGGCGAGGATGAAAATGGAGGCGATAACGCGGATAATTCCCTTGTTGTCGCGGAAACGGTTAGAGAAAAAGTCGGGGAGGGTAATGGAATCGCCGCAGAAATGGCTGTACTTGCGAAGACGCTTACCTACGATTTTCCAGTTGAAGTAGGTGCCGATGACCAGACCTATGCCAATCCAGGCTTCGGAAAAACCGCTCACGAATACGGCTCCGGGGAGGCCCATCAAAAGCCAGCCACTCATGTCGGAGGCTTGGGCGGACATGGCCACCACCCACTTGTTCATGCCGCGGTTGCCCAGGTAATAGGCGTTCAGGCTGTTGGCCTTGCGGGAAAAGTATGCTCCTATGCCAAGCATCATCAAAAGATAGAGTACGAATACGGTCAATACCATTTTCTATGGTCTCCTTTCTGTTTTACCGAAAGGTAAAAAAAAGTAGGCGATGGAATAGCCTTTTTTATCTATATTCCTTGCGAAACAGAAGTTTTTTATGAAGTACGGCAAGATTGTAAAAGGAAAATTTATTTCCAGACCCAACCGCTTTATCGCCCATGTAGAAATCGAGGGCAAAAAGACCGTGGTGCACGTGAAGAATACGGGCCGCTGCCGCGAACTGCTGATTTCCGGGGCCAGTGTTTACCTTGAAAAGTCCACTAATCCTGAAAGAAAGACTCCATATGACCTGGTGACGGTGGAAAAGAAAACCCCTCGCGGTAATTTCTTGGTGAATATGGATAGCCAGGCCCCAAACAAGATTGCCGGTGAATGGATTTTAGGAAACAAGGAACGCTTTCCCGAGGTGACTTTCTTAAAACCGGAATTCACTTATGGCATTTCCCGTTTCGATTTTTATATAGAATACAGGGGAGTGGGGAAGACCAAGGCTGCTCAAAAAAAGATTCATAAGATGTTCCTGGAAGTCAAGGGCGTGACCTTGGAGCAGGATGGCCTAGCCAGTTTCCCGGATGCTCCTACGGAGCGGGGTATCAAGCATTTGACTGAATTGACCAAGATTCTGGCAGAAAAAAGGACAGCTGACGATGGGACTCCTTATGAGTGCGGAGTGCTGTTCTTGATACAGATGAAAGGGTGCACCTCTTTTGGGCCCGATGACCGCATACATCCAGAATTCGGGGCGGCTTTACGGGGGGCAAAGAAAGCAGGCGTAGAAGTCTTTGTGGTAGACTGTCAGGTGACGCCTAAAAGCGTCGTAGCGGAATCGCTTGTCCCGTTGGTGCTGTAATTGATTACTGCGGATCTATCGTAAAGCCGCGACGGAAGTTCTCAATAAGGCAGCAGCTGATGCTTACATCGGTTTCGTACTCGGGGATGTCTTCCCGCTTGACCCACATGGCTTCGGAAAGTTCTTCCTGCTGCATGCGGATAGTATCGTCACCGTCCAGTTCTGCGGTAAAGCCCGCGATAAGCGAATCGCTGAAGGGCCAGGGCTGTGAACCGAAATAGCGGACATTCTTCACGCGGAGTCCAGCTTCTTCCAGCACTTCCCGGTGTACCGCCTGTTCCAAACTTTCGCCAATTTCTACAAAGCCCGAAATCAAGAACAGGCGTGGGTTGGGATTGTCGATGTTGTGGGCCATCAATAGCTTGTCGCCGTTACGAACCGCCACAATGACCACCGGAGAGATTCTTGGGTAAACCACGTTACCGCATTGGGGGCAAACGATGGAGCGTTCTTTGTTTCCGCAGGTAGTTGCACTGCCGCACCTTCCGCAAAAACGGTTCAGGGATTCCCAATGGGCTATATGTACCGCTGTTGCACCGCCCATGCGTTCCACGGGATTCATGGAGCGGAAGGTGCGGCTACCCATGTACTCATATCCTGCCGGAGTCGCGGTAGTACCGGCAGACTGCCCGGTAGTGCAGTCGTCCAAAAAGAATGCCGTATCGTCAATGCTGAAAAGGTAATGTCCCTTAAAGTCTCCCAGCGTTTTGCCTTCGAGTGCGAGAAGTTCGCCCACACGGGGAATGGCGTAACTAGCGGACGACGCGGCACCCTCGCCAGAAACAATCTTTTTCAGGAGCGTTTTTGCACCGTCACAACGGATAACAAAGTCAGTCGGCTTGGGGTCGCAAACCTTGAATACGTTATCCAAAACGTGAGGCAAAATGTCATGAATCATAGGACCGAAACTACTCTTTTAAAACGTCATGCTGAACCCTGTTAAGGGTGAAGCATCCAGACCTGAATTTTTATCGGGATGTTACTCTAGGTAAGTATACCCGTAAAGTCCAGAACGGTAGATGTTCAGGAATTCCTTGCCCTCCTGCAGGGTAATGCGGCCTTCCTTCACGGAACGAGACACCCAGTTTTCCATGGTGCGCACCAGGGCCTTGTCGCTGAAGTTCACGTAGTCCAGAACATCTTCTACGGATTCGCCATCGATAATCTTGTCGATTTCGTAGCCGCCCTTGTCATTACAGACAATATGAACGGCGTTGGTGTCGCCAAAGAGGTTGTGCAAGTCGCCCAGGATTTCCTGGTATGCACCCACGAGGTAAACAGCAATATAGTAGGGTTCGTCCTTCTTGAGTTCGTGCAAGGGGAAGGTTCGGCTTACGTCGCCACCGCGAACGAACATATCGATCTTGCCGTCGCTATCGCAGGTCACATCCTGAATGGTGGTTTCGACGGTGGGTTCTTCGTTCAGGCGCTGGATAGGCATGAGCGGGAAAACCTGGTCTACGCCCCAGCTGTCCGGCAGACTCTGGAACAAACTGAAATTGCAGAAATACTTCTGGGCCAAAAGGCGCGGAAGTTCGCTCAATTCATAAGGCGGATGGCGCAGATCCTTGGCGAGCAAGTCCACCTTGCGCACAATGCTCCAGAACAGGCGCTCACACATGGCGCGGGTGGGCAAGTCGTAATCGCCCACCTTGAAACCGTTCAGCACGTCATCGTTTATCTGGATGGCGTCGTGCCAGCTTTCCAGCAGGTTCTTCGGGGTAAGTCCCTTGTAGATACCGTACAAATCCTTAAGCGCATCGGGAGCGTCATCACCAATCTCGTGAACATTCTCGTCGAAGAACGCCTGACCGGCCGTTTCCAGCACATTGAACACCAGGATGGAATGGTGTGCCGCCAGGGCACGGCCCGATTCCGCAATGATGTTGGGGTGGGCCACACCGCCATTTTCGCAGGCTTCGAACATGGCGTATACCACGTCGTTGGCGTATTCCTGGATGGAGTAGTTCACCGAACTGGCGTTAGAGCTGCGGGTACCGTCGTAATCTACACCCAAGCCGCCGCCTACGTCCACAAATTCCAGAGCCATGCCCATCTTCTTGATTTGCACATAGAACTGGGAGACTTCGCGAAGGCCGCTCTTGATGTGGCGGATGTTGGTAATCTGGCTACCCAGGTGGAAGTGGATGAGCTTCATGCAGTCTTCCATCTTCTCTTCCTTGATGTAGTCGAGAGCTTCAAGGAGTTCGGAACTGTTGAGGCCGAACTTGCTGTGGTATCCGCCGGATTCTTCCCACTTGCCGCTGCCGGAACTGGCCAGCTTGATGCGAATGCCAATATTGGGACGCACGCCGATACGGCGAGAAAGTTCCACTACCAGGTGGAGTTCGTTCATCTTCTCCACGACGATGAAAATCTTCTTGCCCATCTTCTGCGCCAGGAGGGCCAGTTCGATAAAGTCTTCGTCCTTATAACCGTTACAGATAATCAGCGAATCCGGATTGTCCATGTTCGCCAGCACCGCATGCAGTTCCGGCTTGGAACCGGCTTCAAGACCGATGTTGTACTTCTTACCGTGGCTGACGATTTCTTCCAAGACCGCACGCTGCTGGTTCACCTTGATGGGGAAGATGCTGTAGTAGCTCCCGTTAAAGCCGTATTCCTTGCGGGACTTGTTGAAGCACTCGTTGATCTTCTCGATGCGGCTGTCCAGGATATCTGGAAAACGCAACAACATCGGGGTAGAAACGTCGCGGAGCGAAAGTTCCTGCACCAACTCGTAAAGGTCGATGTCCGGGCCGCCATCCTTGAGGGGATGTACGGTAGCATGGCCCTTTTCGTTGATGTCGAAGTAGTTTACGCCCCAGCCCTTGACATTGTACAAGTCACGGGAATCGTCAATGCGCCATTTTTTCATTTCGGGTCTCTCTAGTCAACGAGAACGGGATTGAAGTTTTCCTGCCACGGGAGGCCGTACTTGGTGAGGGCTTCCATGAACGGATCGGGGTCAAATTCTTCCACGGTATGCACGCCCGGCTTGTTCCACTTGCCGGTAAGCACCATCATGGCGCCGCACATGGCCGGTACGCCAGTGGTGTAGGCAATCGCCTGGCTACCCAGTTCCTTGTAGCATTCCTGGTGGTCACAGACGTTGTACAGGTAGTAGGTCTTGTCCTTGCCGTCCTTCTTGCCCTTGAAGATGCAACCGATGTTGGTCTTGCCCACAGTGCGGGGGCCAAGGCTTGCCGGGTCCGGAAGGAGAGCCTTCAAGAACTGGATAGGAACAATGTCTTGGCCCTGGAACTTGATGGGCTGGGTGGAGAGCATGCCCACGTCTTCGAGGCAACGCATATGGTCCAGGTAGCTCTGACCGAACGTCATGAAGAAGCGGATACGCTTCACGCCCGGAATATTCTGGGCGAGGGATTCAATTTCTTCGTGGTGCAACAAGTACATGTCCTTCTGGCCGACCTGGTCGAAGTTGTACACGCGCTTGATGCTCATGGCTGGGATTTCAACCCAGTGGCCCTTGCCGTTTGCGTCGGTGTCCCAGTAGCTGCCCGGGGCGGAGACTTCGCGGAGGTTGATTTCGGGGTTGAAGTTGGTGGCAAACTTGTAGCCGTGATCGCCACCGTTGCAGTCCAGGATGTCGATTTCTTCGATGGTGTCGAACTGGTGCTTCAGGGCATAGGCACAGTAGGCCTGGGAAACACCCGGGTCAAAACCGGAACCCAGGAGAGCCGTGAGGCCGGCCTTTTCAAACTTTTCTTTATAGGCCCACTGCCAGCTGTAGT
>Ga0265298_10005637_pt1 | contig 15616 bp, 12 predicted proteins | sample AusTroGonzalo_MG_3_FD_193486 | JGI IMG/M metagenome (GOLD analysis project Ga0265298, IMG submission 193486) | Bovine rumen microbial communities from tropical cattle in Woodstock, Queensland, Australia - Gonzalo_01 | ecosystem: Host-associated > Mammals > Digestive system > Stomach > Rumen ... | reverse complement strand
TCGTCCTCACCCCCGACGGAGACATCTGGTGGGAGGACATGGGCGTCAAGGCCCCGAAGGAGGGCGTCGACTGGAAGGGCAACCCCTGCTACGTCTGCGCCGACGACCCGTACCGCATGGGCCCGAAGCCGGGCATGACGAAGGCCGAGATCAAGGCGTCGGGCTACGTCGCGGCTCACAAGAACAGCCGCTTCACGGCTCCCGCCGAGAACTGCCCCGTGCTCGACAAGGCGGGCTTCAACGGCCTCTGGAACAGGAAGCCGACGGGCGTGCCGATCGACGCGATCCTCTTCGGAGGCCGCCGTCCCTCGACGATTCCGCTCGTGAACGAGGCCAAGAGCTGGACGCACGGCGTGTTCATGGGCTCCGCCGCGGGCTCAGAGGTGACGGCCGCCGTCATCAGCGACCAGATCGGCCAGGTCCGCCGCGACCCGATGGCGATGCTTCCGTTCTTCGGCTACAACGTCGCCGACTACTTCCAGCACTGGCTGGAGATGGAGCGCACGAGCGCCGACGCGACGAAGCTCCCGAAGATCTACTTCGTCAACTGGTTCCGCAAGGGCGACGACGGCCGCTTCATGTGGCCTGGCTTCGGCGACAACAGCCGTGTCCTCAAGTGGATCTGCCAGCGCATCGAAGGCCAGGTCAAGGCCAACGTCACCCCGATCGGCAACCTTCCGCTCGAGAAGGACATCGACCTCTCGAACAACGTCGGCAAGTTCAAGGTCGTCCCCGCCGATCTCAAGGCAATCCTCAAGGTCGACAAGGAGGGCTGGAAGAAGGAGATCGCGACTGTCGGCGCTTCGTACGACGAGTACGACGCCAAGGCCTCTAAGGACACGGCTGTTCGCTCCAAGACGGCGAAGCGCGTCCCGAAGGCCCTCCGTCAGATTCTCGCCGACGTCTCTGCGGCGCTTGCGAAGTGACGCGACGACACCGTCCACATGGATAGCGTGGACAGCATAGCTCCGCCTTCATTGGCGGGAGAAACCTGCGGCGAAGCCCAGACCGACAATCCGGCCGGGCTTCGCCGCTGGCTTGTGCTGCACGTGAAGCCGAGGACGGAAAAGAAGGCGATGCAGCGCCTCTCTCGCTGCAGGGGCTTTCACTACCTTCCGACCTATGTCAAGATTACGAGAGTCCAAAGGCGCAAGGTGAGGCGCGAGCTTCCGCTGTTCCCGGGATACGTCTTCGCGCATCTTTCCCCCGCGGAGTGCACTGACATCCTTCGCTCCAATCTTGTGGTGCGGACGATTCTCGATCCTTTCCCTCGCGAGACGGTGCGCCAGCTTCGCCAGATAGCCCGCGCCGCGCGCTCCGCGCCGGACATCCGACCGCTAAAGCAGACCTTCAAGGAAGGCGAGCGCGTGCTGGTGAAATACGGGCCTCTTCGCGGCACCACTGGGTACGTTCAGCGTGACGAAGGACGCGCCACGCTCTGCATCAACGTCGACATACTCGGCTCGGCTGTGGCCGTTTCAGTGTCGCCCAGTGACATTGAGAAACTTGATGACTGAGGTTGAAGCCATGCGTTCGCTTGTGTGCAACTCGCTTCTCTTCGCTGCTGCTTCGCTTTCGGTTTTCGCGTCGCCGGCGAAGACGGTTGACGCGTGGAAAACAGCCGTCGACAAGTCCGCTGCCGAACGTGCTCATGTCGCGTATACCTCGAACGTCGTGCGCTGCGAATGGGCGGGAGGGGACCCGCGCGTCGCGTCGCTTATGCCTGCGAACGTCGCGTTCAATTTCGCCGTGGTCGGCGATTCCAATTCCGCGAGCCGCGTCGCGAAGACGCTTGAGGAAACTGCTGCGGCCATCGATCCGCCGCTTCGAGGGAACCTTGAACAGTTTGGGCTTTTGAACTCCACGCTCCAGTGGCTCGTGCGCTCCTGCCGCCCGGGAGTCACGAATATCGCCACCTATCTTAGCGTGAACGCCCACCCGGCGGCTTTTCGCGAACAGGATTTTAATCCGGCGACGCTTAAGGCCGCGGCGCGAAGCATCTCCGGGCGTGGCATTACGCTGCCTGTGCGCGTCAAGGTCGAGTATCTCGACGACCCCGTTCCATTGAGCAAGGCCGAGCCGTGCGTCGACTATCCGGACATCATGTCGGAAGAGACATTCTCCAATCCATTTGGAACGGCCATTGTGCTGCGCGCGCCGGAGCGGATGCGCAAGTTCCGGCTCTCGGCGTCGACCTATCCGTTCCCAGACAAGGCGGCGAAGTACGTGTGGAGGGCTACGAGAGGTGTCAAGATAAGACCGTGGCCGATGACTCTCGCCGAAGTGCCGGACCGTGGCTTTGCGGAAATTACGGTAGATGCCGCATCTTGCGGGGTGAGGGCTGATGTTTTTGTGTTTGCGCAGATGGCCAATGGGCTCTACGGCCCGCCGAGCGTAGTCTCGATATACAATCCGCCTCTCGCGAAGCGCACATACGTCAAGGGGAAGCTAAAGAGCATTTCCTACTTGAAGGAGGCGAAGAATGTTCCGTACGACATCGGCCCGATCTGGGCGCCGCGCGAGTGGAAGGACGATTTCGCTCTCAGCAGCAAGGGAAGAATCGTCTCTTTCACGCGCACGATCCCAGGGTCTTTTACGGAAGAGCCGTTCTCGGCCATTGGGGAGCTTGTTCTTTCGATGTCGTCAAGTGGGATGCCTCTCGTCACGAAGAAAGTCGAGTACTTTATTTCGCCTGAGACGGGAGCACTTGGCTATAGATCCGTAGGCGATGAGAAAAAGTATCGTCTTGGCGAATCGCCGTTTCGCCGCAGTGGAGAGTGACATGGAAGTCAAGATCGAGGAGTCCTGGAAGAAGATTCTTGCAGAGGAGTTCGAGAAGCCCTACTTCGCCGAGCTCGCCAGTTTCGTCAAGTCCGCCTACAGGAACGGCGTCGTCTATCCGCCGCCAGGAAAGATATTCAACGCGTTCAACCGCACGCCTTTCGACAAGGTCAAGGTGGTGATACTTGGGCAGGACCCGTACCACGAGCCGGGGCAGGCGCAGGGGCTTGCGTTCTACGTCCCGCCAGAAGTCACGCCGCCGCCGTCGCTCGTCAACATAGCGAAGGAGCTTGGCCACATGCCCGACCTCCTCAAGTGGACGGATCAGGGTGTTCTTCTCCTCAATGCGACGCTGACAGTCGCGGCGCATCGCGCGGGAAGCCACCAGAACAAGGGATGGGAGGTGTTCACCGACGCAGTCGTCCGTGCTCTTGCCGAACGCCGCGATCACCTTGTCTTCATTCTCTGGGGTTCTTATGCGCAGAGAAAGGGCGCGTTTATCGATCGCAACCGCCATTGCGTGATTGCCTCGCCCCATCCCTCGCCTCTTTCCGCGCACCGCGGGTTCTTCGGCTCAAAACCGTTTTCCCGCGCTAACGACTATCTCGCATCGGTGGGGGTCCCGCCAGTCACATGGTGATCGCCGGCAATCGCGGGAAGGGGATCGCCTGTATCGTCGCAAGCGCGTTCGGCTTTGCGCTTATGGCGTTCTTCGTCCGTCTCTGCGACGACTTTGGCGGGGAAATCACGTGCTTCCAGAAAAGCTTTTTCAGGAATGCCCTTGCTCTTGTGATTGCGCTCGTCGTCTTCTATCGGGGCAGCAGGGGAGCGCGTGCTGGGGCTAAGGGCGTTGGGGTTTTAGGTTTTCTGTCGCCCTATGGCCCTAATTCCCTAGGTTGCAAGGCAACCGTAGCTTTAATCCTCCGCGCGGTCTTCGGTACAGTCGGCATCTTCGCCAACTTCTATGCGCTCTCGAAGATCCCCATTGGCGAGGGCATGACGCTTAACAAGACGGCACCGTTCTTCACCGTTCTCTTTTCGTGGATATTCCTCGGCGAGCGCGTCTCGTGGCGGCAGTTCGGCCACCTTCTTCTCGCGTTCGCGGGCGCGGCGCTCGTGATGAAGCCGGGGTTCCGCGGCGGCGGCACATTTGCCGCGGCGATGGCGCTTACGGGGGGCTTGGGCGCGGGGCTTGCGTATGTGTGCGTCCATCAGCTTGGGCGCATGAAGGTGAATGGCGCTTTCATCGTCCTTTTCTTCAGCGCGTTTTCGTGTCTCGCATCATTGCCTTTCACTGCGATCGACTTTAGACCCATGACGTTTGCGCAGGTGCTCATACTTGTCGGCGCGGGTGCGGGCGCGGCACTCGGGCAGTTCGGCGTCACCGCGGCCTATCGCTACGCCGAGCCGCGCTCGATAGCCGTCTACGACTACACCAACGTCGTCTTCACCGCGCTCTTCGGCTTCGTGTTCTTTTCGCAGGTCCCCGACGCGCTTTCGGTAGTGGGCTTCCTCGTGATCCTTCTCGCCGCCTGCGCGATATAAACCAATGGTTCCTATTCGCTCTTTGCAGGGTGCTTAAGCGACTCGGACGATACCGAGCGGGAATATTCGCCGTTGACATGGCAGGACGGATTTGATATATTACCGCTCGGTAATGCGAGGAATGTCAGGATGAAGCATATCGAGCTAAAGACGGTCAAGGAGATTGGACGCCTTGTTCGCGAAGAGCGCAAGCGGCAAAATGTTACGCAATTACAACTGTCCGGATTGGCTGGTACAGGCATACGCTTTGTCTCTGACCTTGAAAACGGCAAGGGAACGATTCAAGTTCAGAAATTGTTGAAAATCGTTCAGACGCTTGGACTTGGGCTGTTTGTCTTCAGCCCTTGGGAAAATGAGTGATGGAGAGTCTTGACATCTATCTTCGGAATCGTCTTGCCGGGCGTCTTGATCGGCTCGACAACGGTGCGTTGTCATTTTGCTATGACGCAGGATATCTTGCTTTGCCGGACGCAGCCGTCTTGTCGAGCACGTTGCCGCTTTCAGAAGAGCCGTATGTTGAACGGGACATTGCAGCATTCTTCTCAAACCTCCTTCCCGACGAGGGCGTTCGTCGGCGAATAGCGGAGATTCTTAATCTGACTCCTGAAGATACGTTCGGTCTCCTGCGAATTCTTGGCGGTGACTGTGCTGGCGCGGTTTCGTTTCAAGTTCCAGGGAGACGGCCAAACGGAGCGACAAAACCGCGATATCGTGCGTTGTCGGATTCTGAAGCGGCGAATCTGCTACGCGACCTGGCGAACAGGCCGTTGGGCATAGATGGGAACTTTCGTGGAATTTCAGGTGCTGGAGCGCAGGACAAGCTGATTGCCTGCGTTGTGGAAGGGAAAATACTGTTGCCGCTCGACGGGACGCCATCGACGCATATCATCAAGCCGGATTTGGCTCGTTTCCCGCAGAGCGTTTTCAACGAATGGTTCTGCATGAAGCTTTCTGCGGCCTGTGGATTCGACACAGCGCCATGTGATATCGTCGAGTTCGGCGGTGAGCCCTATTATGTGACGGCTCGCTATGATCGCCAGATTGAGAATGGCGTGGTTACGCGGTTGCACCAGGAGGATTTTTGCCAGTTGCTTAAGTGCCGTCCTGAAATCAAGTATCAGGATCAGGGCGGGCCTTCCATCGTCGATTGCGCTCGACTTATGAAGTCGCTTCGGCTGCCTGTTGCAGACCTCGTCTCTTTCATTGATCGCATCGTGTTCAACTTCATTGTCGGAAACGGAGATGCCCACGGAAAGAACTTCTCGGTTCTTTATCGAGGTAGGCGGCCCCGCCTGGCTCCTGTATATGACGTGTTGTCAACGACTGTCTATCCGGCAATTGCAAGGCGCATGGCCATGAAGTTTGACGGCAAGTTCGAATTTAGGTGGATTTCGGCGGCGAAAATTGTCCGCACGTTTGCCAGGGCGGAAATTGGAGATAAGGTTGTTGCAGATGCGATTGCGAGGATTTCTTCGGCTGTAAGGTCTCATCTCCCTGACATGCTCGACATGGCGGAAGCGGAACATCCGTCGCCAGTCTATCATGATATTGCACAAGGCATCCATCGTCGGCTGCGTCAGTTGAACTTTGACTGACCTTGTATAAGCCCTTGTTTCCTTGCCACGCATGGTGGGTATTTGATACAATGCGCCTACAATGAAAATAACCATGAAGCTTGCCGTGCTTGCCCTCTCCGCTATGATTGCCGCAGTTGCGGCTGCTGGCGAGGGCATCGTGCTTGAGATTGACCCTCAGGCAATAGTCGAGATACTCCCTCTTGCGGCCGAGGCGCTCGCGATACAGCAACGCGCCGCGGAGCGCGAGGCGAAGCATGCGGAGGAACTCAGGAAGAAGGGTCTCGCAGAGGTGCCGCCGTGCGGCAGCGAACGGTATGTCATCGACACTCCCGCGTTCGGCGGGTTCTCGTTCGACGACTGGGGCGAACTATACATTGACCGCCGCTTTGTGACGGACGAGGAGATGAAGACCGTCAAGAAGATCGAGGCGTGGATCGCGAAGTGGTTCCCAGAGGAGACGAAGAAGCGGACGACAAAGCCGCGCCCGCGCGCAGGCGGCGCAGGGCTTCCCGTCTTCCGTGGTTTCGAGGACAAGCGCTATCAGGTGCACGACGAGCTGATAGCGAAGCTCGTCAAGGCGTTCAACGCCGATAAGAAGGGCTGGACCGGCGGTACGCCGGAGCAGGCGGCGAAGGTCGGCGATCTTACGCCCGCGCTCGTCAAGGCGCACATGATCGAGGAGTCGGGAGGAAACGGCCCGCGATCCAAGGCGGCGTGGGCGGTCGATCCGCTGCAGGTTAATGTCCCCGGCGACTGGGGCGTCGAGAAGGAGCTCGTCGGGCTTACCAAGCCGACGAAGCGCAACGAGGGCTCTCTCGAAAACAATGTCCGCGCGGCGATCAAGTATCTCTCGCGCAAGGGCTTTGGCGCTTCTGCGCGTCCGGCCGCCTCGCGTCCCAAGGGGTTCTTCGACGGTTGGCTTGATGCGCTTCGCCGTTACAATGGGCGGCGCGACCGCACCGACACCGACCGCTACTATAGCGACGAATATGCCGACAAGATCATGAAGCGCGCGAATGACCCGAACGCCTTCGTCCCGATCGAGATAAAACTTGCGAAGTAAGGAGAAGAAATGAAGATATTTGCTGTTGCAGTGGCCGCCCTTGCCGCGTTTCCGCTTTCCTCGAAAGCCCAGTCCGTGGGCGACCTCAAGCTGTTGTCCGAACTGCCCTCGGCGGTTCGCAGATATGGCGCGAACGCCGAGGTGACTTTCAAGGTAGTCGACACCGACGGCAAGCCCGTCGAAGGCGTCTCGGTATGCGGCGTCAATACTGATTCCGCCGGCCTCGCGGTCTATCGCGGCATCGTCGTCAACGGGCAGCTGCAAGTCGCCGTCTCGTCGCCCGACATCTATTCGCCCACCGTGGCGCCAATCGTGTTTTCCGAGCTTTCGGACGACAATAAGTCCTTTGCGCCTACGAACATGCAGCCGATCGTGGTGCGTCGCAAGGTAAAGCCGCACGAGATGGTGCGCGGCTCGGTCAATCTCTGGTCCTTCAACCGCGAGCGGCCGATGGAGGGGAAGTACGAGACCGAATGGTTCAATGTCGAGACCGGAATGTTTCCCGGCGTTTCGGGCAACATGGGATACGGCAACTTGATGGCGGGCTATGTCATCCTTGAGCCGAAGTCGCCTGAAGACGGATTCCAAGAGGTTGAGGTCTACCCGGACTCGCTCGGGACGCCACTTGCCGCGCCGACGGACGGATACAAGCCAGGCGTCTTCGAGATGATGTTTCGGGAGGATCGGAGCAGCCGCTCGGGGGAAGGCGTCCGCCTGATTGCGTTTCGCCACAAGACGTCCGCTGGCTTTGTCTATGGCGTAGTCAAGATGAACGGCAGGTTTTGCAACAATCTTGAGTATATCGTCAATTCTGTCGCAGGGGAGCAGTCGCTCGAGGCAGAGGAGCGTAGATGGTCTTCGTTTCGATAATTGCCTCCGTTGCGGTCAGGCTCGCGCCGATGACAGAGCCGATCGTAGCGCCGGATGCGACGGCTCTTGCGCGGTGGGAGTTCGATGCGGCGCCTACGCTGGTTGACTGGCGCAGACCGGCGCCGTATCCGCCGGGGAAGGGGCAGCCTGGCTACGGCTGGCCGTCGCGCGTCGAGGATTACGAGGTCGACAACGCTCTTGCGGAAAAGCTTGCGGAGTACCCGGGTCTCGAGGCGCACTGGTTCGTCAGGGAACCGCTTGATTGCAAGTCGGCCGAATACGGACGCAAGGCCAAGAGCTATGCAGATGCGATCCCGTTTCTCCTGTTCCGTCCGAAACCTCGCCCGTGCCGTTGGTGGAATCCGTTTAGCTGGTTTGATTCGGGCAAGGTTCCCCTTGTCGTCTATCTCCCTGGAAACGGCGAGCAGGGCACGGACCTCGTGAAGCAGTTCCGCCAGGTCGGCGTGATCGGCCGGGTCGTTGGCGACGAGTTTCAGGACGACCACCAGGCGTGGCTTCTCGTCCCGATGCCGCCCACAAATGCCAATTGCGGCATTCCCTCGGGTTATCCTGTCCAGCCGCGGGCTCCACTCATCACCCTCTACGACGATCTTGTGCTCAAGGTCGTCGAGATGTCGTGCGCCGAGGGCGAGACCGCGCCCCCTGTCGACGATCGGCGCATCTACCTTACCGGACTCGGCAGCGGGGGATCGATGGCGATCGCAATGTCGCTCGACCATCCTGGGCGTTATGCCGCTACCGCAGTCGCCTGGGCGCGCCCGCACCATCAGCCGGTGCTGCATCCCGACGCCCCGGGGAACTGGTGGTTCGGATACGAGGAAAAGACGTATGCCGACATGCCAGAGTCGTACAAGGATTTTTACGAAAAATTCTGGGGCAAGTTTCGCGGCGACGTCGAGCGTTTCGGCGGTTCGTTCATGTATCGGACATATTCGAAAGGCGAGCATGCCTGTTGGTGGGACGTCATGTGGGAGTCCGACGAATTCTGGAAATGGTGTTTTGAAAAAGAAAGCGAATGCGAAGTGGAGGTCAAGAAATGAGCTGTTCAGCGATTATGGCGGTCGTCTATATCCTCGGGGTCTCCCCTGCAGACGAGACGGCGGTATGCTTTGGCACAGAGGAGTCGGGGGCGTTTGCGCCGGCGGCATTCGAGGAACGACGCCATTCCCCCGGCACGACGGACGCGCTCAAGGGCGTAAGGACGCTCGTGTTCGCACAGGAGGTCTCGGAGGTCGGCGACGGCGCCTTTGCCGGCGCTCCGGACCTCGAGACGGTCAGCTTCGAGGGAAGGGTGTCCTCGCTCGGCGCGCGAGCGTTTGCAGATTCGCCTAAGTTGACATGCGTCGTCTTTGCGTCGCGCAATCCCATAGATGCCTGCGTGGACACGTTCGCCGGAGCGCACGCGCAGCTGACCGTAGTCTATCCGCGCGACAACTATGGTCCGCTTGAAATCATGCACCCTGCGGCGATCTGGAAGAACATGGTCTGCGTGAGGATCCCCTGGAATGGAGCCAAGTCGTTGACCTGCCTCCTTGCGCCGTCCGATGCCGTGCCGGACAGACAGATGGCGCGTGTGCGCACGAATACGGCCGTCGTCCGCTACGAGGGCCCTCGCGTCACCGCCGATGGATGGCTTGTCAGGATTAGCGATGGAATTGCAAAGCTGATCGCCTATCTGCCTGGCGACAGAAACGCTTTGGAGCTGCCGGCGAAGATCGGCGGAATTCCAACCTCGTGCCGCGAATATGGAGACGGCGCGGAGCCCGGCGAGGAAATGAAGTTCCGCACCCTCCTTGTGGAACAGTCCTCGCTTGACGACCTGAGAAACTATGGCGCCAGGTATATTTTGGCGAAGGACGGCTGTGTCTATGTGCGCGGAAGCGTTCCGGACTCCATGTCCGGTTGGAGCTTTAAGTCCACTTGCGTGCCAACATGGACGACGCTTGACGACGTCGTCTCGCTGACGAACGGTCTTCCTTGCGAAAGCGGCTACCGCTACCTCGTCAAGGGCGGAGAGGTCGCGGCGATTCTTGGAAACGAAAAAGACGACAAGCGCGGCAATGCCTCCTTGTTCCGTCCGGCTCCCAATGAAGGGAAGGGCGTTTCGCTTGTTGTGCCGAAGACGATGGGCGGCAAGCCGGTCACCATGCTTTCGCCCGGGCTGTTCTCGGCTCGCGCCGACATCGCGTCCATAGAGTTTCCCGATACGGTCGAGGAATTGCCTGCCGGCATCTGCTACGGCTGTCCGAATCTCCGCGAGGTCAAGTTGCCGAAGAGCCTGAAGCGCATCGGGCGGCTCGCATTCTACGACTGTCCGAAGCTTTCGAATCTCCAGATACCAGATGGCGTTGTCTGCGAAACGTGGGCGTTCGACAACAAGCCGACTGCCGACAACCGCGTCATTCTCAAACCATAATCTAGACGGAGTGCGGGAAGGTCCGCAAGGAGTGGCATGCGGCCCCCGCCTCGCGAACTTCGGCCCTTACCGCCTTGCCACGCATAGTGCGGATTTGATACAATGCGTCTACAATGAAAAAATCTACGACACTTGTTGCATGTTCAGTTGCGATGTTTGCGCCGTGTGTGGTTGCGTTTGCCGCGCAGCCCACAGGAACGGAGTGGAAGGAGCCAGAGAATTTGTCGTTCGGACGCGAGGAGCGTCGCGCGGCGTTCTCGAGTTTCGACACGCTTGAAAGCGCGCTCAAGATTTTGCCCGAGTTTTCGGAGCGCACTGTCTCGCTCGACTCCGACACCGCATGGAAGTTCAAATGGTCGCCAGACCCTGCATCGCGTCCGGTCGGCTTTGAGAAACCGAGCTACGATGTCTCTGGCTGGGAGACGATCAAGGTGCCGTGTTCTTGGCAGGCGTATGGCGCGAACGGAAAGGGCGGTTGGGGAACGCCCATCTATACGAACCAGACGTATCCCTTCAAGCGCGACCAGCCGGACGTTATGGGCGAGCCGCCGAAGGACTGGACTGCATACTCCGCGCGCAACCCCGTCGGCTCCTATCGCCGCGACTTCGAAGTTCCCGCGAAGTGGAACGGACAGGAAATCTTCCTCAAGTTCGACGCGGTTGATTCGTTCTTCTATCTCTGGGTCAACGGAGAGTATGTCGGCTTCTCGAAAGACTCAAGGAATCCGGCGGAGTTCAATGTCACGAAGTTCGTGAAACCCGGGAAGAATGTCGTCGCGCTTGAAGTCTACCGCTATTCGGACGGTTCGTATCTCGAAGACCAGGATATGTTCCGCCTTTCCGGCATCGCCCGCTCGACCTGGCTTCTTGCAAGGCCGAAAGTGCGCATACGCGATTTCACCGTCACGCCCCGGCCGGTTGACAAGGACAACCTAAAAGGCGATTGGGAGCTGGAGATAAAGGAGGACATTGTCGGATGGCCGTCATTGTCTTCGCCTGATAGAAAGAATGGTTTATTCCGCTTTGGTGTTTTGCTATACGACATGGCTGGAAATCGGGTGTTTTTCAAAGACGGCAAGAGTGAAGTGGATGAACCTATGTTTGGCGTGATGGTAAAGGTTGCTTCCCCTAAACTTTGGAGCGCTGAAGAGCCAAACTGCTACAAGCTGGTGTTGTGTATTGCGCCTAGTTACGATACACCCGAGACGCCGGTATCTGAATACGTCTCCTGTATCGTTGGTTTCCGCACTTCCGAAATCCGCGATGGACGCTACTACTTCAACAACGAGAAGATCAAGCTTCGCGGCGTGAACAGGCACGAGACGGACCCGATGTACGGGCATTACGTGCCGCGCGAGAGGCAACTTGAGGACATTCGTCTCATGAAGGAGGCGAACGTCAACCACATACGCAACTCGCACTACCCGCAGGACGACTACTTCTACTACCTCTGCGACATCTACGGCATCTACGTGATGGACGAGGCGAACGTCGAATCCCACGGCTACTACTATGGTGAGGCGTCGCTCTCGCATCGCAAGGAATGGGAAACGGCGACGGTCGCGCGCAACATCGACATGGTCAGGCGCAACCGCAACCATCCGTGCGTCACGATGTGGTCGCTCGGTAACGAGGCGGGTCCGGGCGAGAACTTCGCGGCTGCTGCGGCGGCGATCCGCGAGATCGACACCTCTCGCCCCTTGCAGTACGAACGCGACAATTCCGTTGTCGACATGGATTCCAACCAGTATCCGGGCGTCGACTGGGTCCAGTGGAAGTCGAACGACCACAAGGCGAAGAAGCCGTTCTACATTTCCGAATATGCGCACAACATGTGCAACGCAATGGGCAACCTCAAGGACTATCAGGACGCAATCGAGTCGTCTGACGTGATCCTCGGCGCGGCGATTTGGGATTGGGTGGATCAGGGGCTTTATAAGAAGGGGAACGGGGAACGGGTAACGGGGAACGGGGAACCGGGAACGGGGAACGGATTGATATTGGCGTATGGCGGCGACTTCGGCGACAAGCCGAATGACGGGCAGTTCGTGATGAACGGCGTCATTCTCTCCGACCGCCGCCTTGAGCCGGGGTACTTTGAAGTCAAGCATGTCTTCCAGCCGTTCGACATCAAGTTCTCCGAAGACGGAAAGAAGGTGACGGTCAAGAACCTGAACTACTTCAGGCAGGCGTCGGGATATACGCTAAGCGTGGCGGTGCTTGGGGCGGAAAGGCCTTCGAAGGCATCGCATCCTCTCGACATTGCTCCGCGCGGGAGCGCGACGTTCGATGTCGCAGGGATTAAGCCAGGGGCGGTCTGCGTGAGGTGCGCGATAGTCCTTGACGAAGATGATGGGTTGCTGAAGAAGGGGCATGTCGTTGCGAACGGCCAGTTCGACCTCAAGGGAATATTCGACACAGAGAACAGGGTCGCCGTAAAGTCGGAAGGAAATGTGGATGATGTCTCCGATGCTGTGTCGATCGGCTTTAAGGCCGGCGCCACGGAAGTGCGCTTTAACCGCGAGTCTGGCGCGCTCGTCTCGTACAAGAAGGACGGGCAAGAGTTTCTTCTTGCGCCGATGACCGTCGATGCGTTCCGTGCGCCGAGTTCCAACGAGGTAGGGCTCGGCGACAGGTGGGCGATGGCCGGTCTCCGCGAACTTGTGCAAAAGGCGACCTCGATCTCCGAGGTGACGACGAATCCCGATGGCTCCAAGACGTTCACAGTCGTAGCGGACGTGCGCGGCAAGCAGAAGGAGCATCTTGTTGGTTTTGGTGGACGCACAGGAAAGCAGGCGGAATTTGTGCGGGTTGGAGACGCCCTGCCGAGTGATCCGCATTTCTCCGTCGCGCAGAAGTGGACTGTCTTCGGCAACGGCAACGTGGCGTGCCAGTCCGAGATTCGTTCACGCGGACGCGTGATGGAACTTGCGCGAATTGGCTACCGTCTGACGCTCGACAAGAGTCTCGACCGGGCGAGCTGGTTCGGAGCGGGGCCTTTCGAGAACTATCCAGACCGCGTGAGCGGTGCGTTCACCGGATGGTGGAGAAGGGATGTTGCCGGAATGGTGGAGCGTTACGCGAAGCCGCAAGACATGGGCATGAGGTGCGGCACGGCGTGGGCCGCGCTCGCTGGCGATGGTAAGATGTTCATGGCTATGTCGCTTGGCGAGCCGTTCTCGTTCTCGGCGATTCCATACTCGCCGACGGAGCTTGCGCTTGCCATGCACCCCGAAGAGTTGCCTGATGTCGCCAAGACGGAGCTTGGGATATTCGCGGCGGTGCGCGGGCTTGGCGGCGCGTCATGCGGGCCGGGGCCGCTCGGAAAGGACATTGTCAGGAACAACAAGACGTTTGTCCTCGACTTCATTATTGGGACGCCTTCAGACATCGACAAGTTGCCATACCTACCGCATCCCGAGCTCCCGCCGGATGTGCGGACTGGCGAGGACATTCTGCCGACGATTATTGCTTGCTCTTCTGCCGAGCCGGGCGAGGGCGACGCGGAACATCTTGTTGACGGCGATCTCTCGACAATCTGGCACAGCCAGTATGGCGTCACGCTTACGAAGTATCCGCACTCCGTGACTGTCGACATGGGGCGCGACCTGACGGCGAAGGGCGTCTCGATTTGGCAGCGGCAGAACGGGCCCAACGGCAACGTGAAGAACTTCAAGTTCGAGCTGTCCGAGGACGGCAAGCAATGGCGCAAAGTCGTCACATCGCAGCTGAAGCAGGGCTCGGCCGAGCAGAAGTTCGCGTTCGCCGTGCCCGAGAAGCTTCGCTACTGGCGATTCACGGGGCTCAATGAGCACAATGGTCGCGAGTTCGCCTCCCTTGCCGAAATACGGGTCGAGTGACTTTTGCGGCTGCCGCCTTGTGGCTTATTGAAATGATATAATACTCGCATGAAGACCGATCTTGCAAAGTTCATCGACCATACGCTCCTGAAGCCCGACGCGAAGGCGTCTGACATCGCGCGGCTTTGCCGCGAGGCGAAGGAGTACGGCTTTAAGTCCGTGTGCGTAAATCCCTGCTGGGTCGCCAAGTGCCGCGAGGCGCTAAAAGGGACGAAGGTCGAGGTATGCACAGTTATCGGCTTTCCCCTTGGAGCGACGAGCACGTTCGCGAAAGTGGAGGAATCGCTGCAGGCGATTGCCGACGGCGCGGACGAGCTTGACGTCGTCTTGAACCAGGGGCTTCTCAAGAGCGATATCTACGCTTGCTACTGCGAACTCGCCGCGATCGTGCGCGAGTGCCGCGCGGCGAAGAAGGGCGTCGTCCTGAAGCTCATCCTCGAGTGCTGCAACTTGACGAAGGACGAGATCGTCGTCGCCTCGACTGCGGCGAAAAAGGCGGGCTTCGACTTCGTGAAAACCTCTACTGGCTTCGGCAAGGGCGGCGCGACGCTTGCGGACGTCAAGCTCATGCGAAAGACGGTCGGCGCGAAGATGGGCGTAAAGGCGGCGGGCGGAATCCGCGACCGCAAGACCGCGCTCGCGATGATCCGCGCAGGCGCAAACCGCATCGGCTGCTCGTGCGGCCTAGAGCTAGTGAAGTGACGGCTTTTCGGCTGCCGATGTGTGATTATGGCGCGTGAGCAAGGCAGTATAAAAGGCGCAGTCGTAAACGAGACGTTTCGAGTCGTCCTGTTTCTTGTCTACTACTTGGCGCTGGTCTGCCTGGGCATCGCCATTCTTGTCGCTGCGTTTTATGTGGCCAAGTTCCTGGGCGAGGAAGTTCTGCCGAATGCAAAAGGGCACGGCGTAATTGGCGTCATTGTCGTCATCGCCGGTGTGTTGTCGCTGGCCGGAGTGTTTGGCATATATCTGATAAAGCCGCTTTTCTCCTTCACCAAGAGCAAGAATGAAGAACGCGTCGAAGTGAGTGAAGACGACTGCCCCAAGCTTTTTGGGCTTATCCGCAGACTGTCGAAGTGCACAGGTTTTAGGATGCCGCGCCATGTCTATCTCACGACCGATGTGAACGCATGTGTGTTCTACAACACTGGATTCTGGAGCATTTTCCTGCCAGTGCGGAAGAATCTCGAGATAGGACTTGGAATCTTCAATGCGACGACGATTCAAGAGGTCAAGGCCATCCTCGCGCATGAGTTCGGGCACTTTGGCCAGAGCAGCATGAAGGTCGGGTCTGCGGTGTCAGTCACGAATAAAGTGCTGTACAACCTGATTTATACCGATGACTTCTTTGATAATGCGCTTTTCAGCTGGCGCAACGCCGGATGGCTGCTCTGGAGATTGTTCGGCATGCTTGCCTATGGCATGACGACGTTGGTAAAGCTGATGACGAGACACGTGTTCTTGTTTGTGCAGATAGGCGAGC
>Ga0265298_10005636_pt1 | contig 15617 bp, 12 predicted proteins | sample AusTroGonzalo_MG_3_FD_193486 | JGI IMG/M metagenome (GOLD analysis project Ga0265298, IMG submission 193486) | Bovine rumen microbial communities from tropical cattle in Woodstock, Queensland, Australia - Gonzalo_01 | ecosystem: Host-associated > Mammals > Digestive system > Stomach > Rumen ... | reverse complement strand
TGCGAATACAGTGAGATAAGTAGTTAGTAAGCAAGAAAACAGTGTTAGCAGTCTTTTCATGTCAGTCTTTTCGTAATTTTTTCTGTATCAATCGCAAAATTACGAAAAAAGAGAGAAATACAAAAGGAATAACGATGGAAAAGCTAAATTTTTCTTGCGTGGTTACCAAGAATATTGTATCTTTGCTCGCAGATTATTCCTAATCCTTAATTTTGTAAACTAAAAACCATTATGGAAAGTAGTGAAATGTTTTTGTGGATTGCTGTGGGTGTTATTGCCCTCGCTGTGTTTGTGTTTATTTCGTATGTAAAAGCTCCTCCCTCGTTTGCCTATATCATTTCGGGTATCTGGAAGGAACCGAAGGTGTTGATCGGTACGGGTGGATTCCGTATTCCTTTCTTCCAACGTTTGGACCGTGTCTACTTGGGACAGATTACTGTCGATATCAAGACGGAGGAGAGTGTTCCTACAAACGATTTTATAAACGTGGACGTTGATGCTGTGGCTAAAGTCCAGGTGTTGCCTGATAAGGATGGTACTCGTTTGGCTGCCAAGAACTTCCTGAATATGACTCCTGAGGAAATTGCTTTGCAACTGCAGGACTCTCTGCAGGGTAATATGCGTGAGATTATTGGTACACTTGACCTCCGCTCACTGAATACTGATCGTGATGGATTCTCTGATCAGGTGATGATGAAGGCAACACCCGATATGGCTAAATTGGGTATCAATATCATATCATGTAATATTCAGAACGTGACTGACCGCGAGGGGTTGATTCGTGATCTGGGTGCCGATAATACTGCTAAGATCAAAAAGGATGCAGCTATTAATCGTGCTGTTGCTGAGCGTGATGTGAAGATTGAGGTGTCGAAGGCAGACAAAGCATCGAATGACGCACGTGTGGATGCAGATACTGCTATCGCTATTAAGAATAACGAACTGGCATTAAAACGGGCGGCTTTGAAGCGTGAGGCAGATACGGCTCAGGCTGATGCCGATGCAGCCTATGCTATCCAACAGCAAGAACAGCAGAAGACCATCAATATCAAGACTGTTGAGGCTGAGATCGAGAAAACGAAACGTGAGCAGATTCTTTCGAAGGAGCAGATTGAGATTCAGCAGAACCGTTTGGCTGCCGAGGTGGAGAAAAAGGCCGATGCAGACAAGTATAAAGTGGAAATTGATGCTGCAGCCGATCTAGAACAGCGTAAACGCGTGGCTGAAGCTCAGAAGTATGAGGCTGAACAGCGTGCATTGGCTCAGAATGCGGAATCGGATGCTACTCGTTATCGTTTGGAACAGGAAGCTGCAGGTATTAAGGCCAAGGGTGAAGCTGAAGCATATGCCATTCAGAAGAAGGGCGAAGCTGAGGCATTGGCTATGGATAAAAAGGCTGAGGCTTACAAGAAGTATAACAATGCTGCTGTGATGCAAATGATGATTGAAGTGCTGCCGCAAGTTGTTGAGAATGTTGCTAAGCCAATCTCAGCGATTAAAGATGTACATGTATACAGCGGTGGTCAGGATAATGGCTCTGGTGTAGCGGCTATGAGTGGTGGCGTTCCTGTTGCTATCAAACAGGCTTTCGATGTGTTGAAGTCTGCAACGGGAGTCGATATGGCAGACATCATGCGTGCTGGTACCATTGAAGCAAAGACCACACGCAATATAAACTTGAACGATGAGGCTACTGATGCCGTCAACAATTTGATTGGTAAAAACGGCGAAAAGTCGAAGAAATAATACAAATTAAATAATACTCTTGTAGATGTCTCCGACGACATCTGCTACGCGTTGAGCGTTGAAGCGTTGGGCTACGAGTTTTCGGGCATTCACGCTGCAACGCTCACGTAGTTCTGGGGTGTTGGCGAAATACAGTATGGCAGATGCCAAATCGACTGGTGACTGGAAAGGTACAACTAGACCGTTTTTCTCATGGGTAAGTAGTTCCTTGGTGCCATCGGTAGGAGTGGCAATGATGGCTTTCTCCATTGCCATGGCCTCAAGCAGTGCGATGGAAAGACCTTCCCAGAGGCTAGGCAGGCAGTAAACGTCGATTGCGTGGAGTAAGGCGGGGACATCCTGGCGGAACTTGCTTTGATAGAGATAGTCCTGCATGTGGTGTACGGCGATGAAAGCATTTGTCTCAGCATCGAGGTCGCCCTCGCCAACAAACAATGCTTTTACTTGTGGATTCTGCTTATGCGCCTCTTCTACAGCTTGCAGGAAGTTGAGCGGATCTTTCTGCGTGGTGTTGCGTGCAATGAAGCCTACTATGAAGTCATTTGCTGTGAACCCAAATTCACTACGCAGGTTGGGGTAGGTGGAGAATGGGTTGAATCGCTGTAAATTGATACCGTTCTCGATGACATCACATTGGCGAAGCCCGAATACCTTTCTTCCTGTTTCTGCATTACTTTCCGACACACAGATGACACGCTTCGCCAAACTACATATAAGTTTCTCGCTCCATTTGCGTAGTGTGTAGGTTAGTCTCTTTTGGTCGTCGTGGAAACTCCATCCATGAACAGTGTAAACGAGTGGAAGCTTAAGACGTAAAGATGGATAAAGAACGTTGGAGGCTGCTCTTGTTCCATGAGCATGGATGATGTCGATGCCTTCCTTTTTGATAATTTGGATGATACGATGCTGAATGGAAATATTGAAGGGCTTGGTCGTTTCTACCACATGACACTTTATACCAATCTTTTCTAAACGATGAATCATTTCGCCATATGTGAAGGACAAACAGACAGGCTCAAAAACTGTTTTGTCCATTAGTTCTATTAAATCCGCAAGATGGGATTCTCCACCTCCTATCTGTCCTTGACGGATAACCTCTAAAACCTTAATCTTCTTCATATTTTAGAATCATTTTATGAAATTTGTCGTTGCAGGAAGAAAGTTCGTGTTTTCGTGAAAAAAAGCAGAACGCCTATGCCATTAACAACAGCTACGCACCAGAAGGCACAACTGTAATTAAGTAACTCGGAGATAATTCCTCCGATTAATATGCCTAGTCCCATTCCGATGTCCCATGAGATGAGAATGGTCGAGTTGGCTGTGCCGCGCTCGTTGTGGTGGGCCATCGAAATCATCATGTTCTGAAAAGCTGGCCACATGTGACCGTTTCCAAGACCGATAAGCAAAGCTGAACCGTAATAACCTATGGAAGTGAAAAGTGAGGCAAGGGAATTTTGTTCACTTGCTACCGAAAGGATACAAGAATCTGTTACCGCTATGGTGGGACCTAATATAAATAAGGTGTAGCCGATCAGTGAGATAACCATACCCGATGCTGCGTTATGGGTGAGTCGTCCTTGGCGAAGTGCTTTACCTCCTTGTAGTCGTGAGAGAATAAGACCTATACTACAGAGCATGAAGTAGGTACCCGTGCCACTAGTGATACCTAACTGTTCTTTACCGTAGATGGCAAGATAGTTGCTAAGTACGCCAAAACAGAATCCAAAGAACACCATGTTCACACCTAGTAGCCAACCGCGAAGCAGAACGAAACGATCAAGACTTAACTTTTTCTTCGTTTTTTTTATTTCTTCTTTTTTCTTTAAGTCTATGCTCGCGTCTGTAATGAGTCCTGCGAAGGCCACGATAAGTGCTATCCAAAACAGCAACTCGAAACTGTGTGTGTGGTGATAGATGAAAATACCTATGGTGGGCGCGATGGCCATTGCAAGATTGTTGCTTAAGCCATAATAGCCAATGCCCTCGTTACGATGAGAGGAGGGCAGTACGTCGATGGCTACAGTGGAGTTTGCAACGGTTAAGCCTCCAAACGGTCCACCGTGGAGTGTACGGATAATTGTGAAAAGCAGCAGTGTTGATGCAGCTAAATAGCCGGCAAAGAATATCGCGAAGGCTGTATAGCATACTACAAGTACAGTCTTGCGTGGGAACGTGTCAACCACATATCCGCTGAATGGCCGGAACAGTAAAGCCGTAATTGTGTACCCCGAAAGCACCAGTCCAATAATATCCTTCGTAGCATGGAAGGTCTCGCTAAGATAGAGTGGTAGCAATGGGGTTAAAACATAAAAGGCGAAGAACAGCGCAAAGTTTGCTGTCATCACCTTTATGTAATTCTGGTTCCAAAGACGCTCGGCCTTCAATTTTCTATCATTATTAGTCAGTCGGCTGATTCAAATTCGCGCAAGAACTGTGTGTCGTTCTCCGAGAACATACGAAGGTCGCTGACACGATATTTCAGATTCGTGATGCGCTCTACACCCATACCGAAGGCATAGCCGCTGTAGATGCTGGAGTCAATGCCGCACTGTTCGAGGACGTTGGGGTCAACCATACCACACCCCAGAATCTCTACCCAGCCAGTGTGCTTACAGAAACCACAACCTTCACCTCCACAGATGAAGCAGGAAATATCCATTTCGGCTGAGGGTTCAGTGAAGGGGAAGTATGAGGGACGCAGTCGGATTTTCGTTCCAGCACCAAACATTTCTTGCGCAAATGACAGCAATACCTGTTTTAGGTCAGTAAACGATACGTTTTTGTCTATGTATAGACCTTCTACCTGATGGAAGAAACAATGGGCGCGAGCTGTAATGGCTTCGTTGCGATAAACTCGACCTGGACAAATTACGCGGATAGGAGCTGTCAGTTTTCCATCCTCGGTGTGCATTTGTTCCATGATGCGAGCTTGTACACTTGAAGTATGTGAACGCAACAGAATGTTCTTGGTTACATCGTTGGGATGCTGTGATACGAAGAATGTGTCTTGCATGTCGCGGGCAGGATGATCAGCAGCGAAATTCATCTTAGTGAAAATGTGCAGGTCGTCCTCTACCTCAGGACCGTCTGCAAGAATAAATCCCATGCGAGAGAAGATATCAATAATCTCATTGGTCACGATGGTCAGAGGATGACGAGTACCCAACGAAATGGGGTATGGTGTGCGTGTCAGATCAACAGCCTCGTCGCTGGTGTCCTGTGTGGATACCTCTTCGCGTAACTGATTGATGCGCTCGGTGGTAAGCGTCTTCAGTTCGTTAATCTTCATGCCGATAGTCTTTTTCTCATCGGCAGCAACATTGCGAAAATCATTCATGAGGGCAGTAATCTCGCCCTTCTTGCTGAGGTATTTCAAACGAAGTTGCTCTACTTCCTCTGCATTCTTAGCGCTCAGCGTCTGTACTTCTTTCAGAAGTTCGTCTATCTTGTCAAGTATCATACTTTTATTGTAAAATTGCAATTTTGGCTGCAAAGGTACGATTAAGTGAGTGAAAATCCAAATTTATTTGGAATTTTCCGAACGTGAGTACCTTAGAAAGTATTTCAGAGGTACGATTAAGTGAGTGAAAATCCAAATTTATTTGTTTATTTCTTCTTTGCCAAATTATAGTTGTAATATTTTGTGCTACATGTGATGTCCTCGACAACGCGAATGAAGGGCGGGAATTTTACAGATTTATGCTCAGTAATGCCCTTGGTCTCCAAAATTATGAGACCATTCAACTGGTCTAGATACTTGTCGAGTTCAAAATATTGTCCCTTCCAGATGAAACTCTTGCGGAGCTTGTGGATGGATTGACGTTCGGGGTCGGCCAGTGCGAGCATCATCTCGTAAAGATTATTGTTGATTTGACGTTCGGTGACTATTTCTTCTTTTGGGGAAATACGTTTGCGGGTGGTGTGTACATTCACCCATTTCCCGTTCCATCCGCGTCGGCGCAAGCGCACTTCAGCATTGGGCTCGCCTGTGAGGTAGGTCTGCATAATCTCGCTATCAGTGCAGTCGTCAGGCAGGTCTCCCACCACTTCCACGATATATTTACGCTCGTCAACAATAGGTTGTGGAATGCTTAGCACATCGGATATCTCCTTTAGTACGCGGTTCATTTTCTTGTCAAAGTCCTCGTCATTGTTGATAACACGCAAGTGGGAGTGCCCCGTCCATGCTTTGATAACCTTCTTATCTAACAAACGGGCTATGCGTAGTCCCTCTTCATCGTTGGCTTCGTTGCGTGATGTGTTGTTGGCTGTGGTATAGTATTGTTCAGCACCATCAGCGGCCGATACCAAATGGAGTACTGCATCATAGCGCTGACGCAGTTCTGCGGTTGAAGTACCCACAGCACGGGTGATTTCCTCCCATGTCTCAGGAGTCATGTATGCAGATATGTCCATTGTTCCGCGGTCGCAAACGATAAGACAGTTTTCTTCGCATTCTTGTGCCATGCGAGTGAACTTTTCTTCAAGCGACATTTGGATTTCCAAGGTGGCTTTTTCTCCTTCATAAAAGAACCCACGATTCTTTGTCAGGTAATCCATACCCGATTGTGTGAACAGTGTAGGAACCTCAGGAATCGTGAATACTTTGAATCCGAGACTTGAAAAATGTTCAATAACACGTACCAAGGCGGAAGTCTTGCCTGCACAAGGACCTCCGGTGAGTACTATTTTCGTAATATTGCCCATAATGATTCGTTTTGCTTGCAAAAGTACACAATTTTTTCCAAACTTGTGATGAATTATGAATTATTTTGTACCTTTGCACGCGAATGTGTGCGAGGACTAAATCATAAAGTCCTTGTCATGTGAGTGCAATCATGTAGTAGTTTAGGATAAATGAAGAGAGCTTTTGTCGCTTTGTTTTTTGTGTGTCTGGTTCTGTCTTCTTGTTCTGACAGAAGATCATCTGCCAGAGCAGGTGTTGAATCTGATACAGCCGAGGTGGCTGTAGCCGATTCTTTGCAGACTGGGATAACTGATGCTGTGATGCCAGAAGGTGCCGATGAATTGTTTGACGATTTCTTCTTTAATTATGCTGCAAGTCTGACCCAGCAGCAGGAACGTACGGTGTTCCCGTTGCCATTGGTAAAGGAAGGTGCTACAACGAGGATCACGAAGAAGCAATGGCATATGGAGCGTTTCTTTATGAAGGAAGATTCCTATACGTTGATTTTTGACTCTCCTCACCAGCTGGATTTGTTGACTGATACGATGGTTAGCGATGTGGTTGTAGAGCGTTTTATGGACGAGAAAAATATGGCTGAACAGTTTTTCTTTAGCAGAAAAAGCGGCCGATGGATGCTTCATGAAATCCGTTACCAGTCACTTATGCAAAATGCAAATGCACAGTTTCTGAAGTTCTACCATCAGTTTGCAAGTGATTCACTGTTTCAGCATCACAGTTTGGCCGAACAAATCAATTTCTCTGGTCAAGATCCTGATGATGATTTCTCAACTATTGACGGTGTGATTACCCCTGAATTTTGGGATGGGTTCAAGCCTGATCTTCCTAATCGTATATTATATAATATTGTGTATGGTCATCAGGATCCTACTTCTATGCAAAAAATACTTCTTTTGCGTGGTATTGCCAACGGTTGGGAAGTGGAGCTGACGTTCAAACTTCAGAAAGGTCATTGGAAACTGACTCGCCTATCAACTTGATGACTTTTTTCAAGTGACTACACCTAAAACCAAGTAATGAGATGAGAGAAGAGCGTGATTATAGCTTGTTGGCGCATAATACTTTCGGGATTGATGCCCGCTGTCGTCGTTTTGTTGAGTTTGCTTCCATTGAAGAAGCCAAGCAAGTGGCTATGGAACTCAAGGAGCCGTTTCTGATTATCGGTGGAGGAAGTAATCTTTTACTTACTCATGACTATGATGGGACTGTGGTGCGTTCAGCTATTCAGGGAGTGACAGTCGTTGCCGATGATGGCGATATGCTTAGCGTAAAAGTGGGTAGCGGCAATGAGTGGGATGCCACCGTGGGTGAGTTCGTGCGGCAAGGGTGGCATGGAGCTGAAAATCTCTCACTCATACCCGGCGACGTCGGGGCTTCGGCAGTTCAAAATATCGGCGCTTATGGTACAGAGGTGTGTCGGCTGATAGAACAGGTCGATGCTGTCAGTATTGGTGATGGCAGCTCGTGTACTTTTACCGCAGAGGAATGTCAGTATGGCTATCGTCAGAGTCGTTTTAAGAATGAGTGGAAGAACCGTTATCTGATAACCAACGTGACCTATCGTTTGTCGCGTCGTTTTGAGCCAAACTTAAACTACGCAGGTATTCAGAATGTTCTTTCGAAGCACCAGATCAGTCAGCCTACGGCTCAACAGTTACGTGATTGTATAATTGGTATTCGCAACGAAAAGCTGCCTGACCCGAAGGTAGAGGGAAATGCCGGTAGTTTTTTCATGAATCCTGTGATTGGTCGTCAGCAGTTTAACCTATTGCTGGAACGCTATCCCGATATGCCTCATTATTATGTTGATGATGCTCATGAGAAAATTCCTGCAGGTTGGATGATTGAACAGTGTGGCTGGAAGGGACGTACTGTGGGACGTGCAGGTGTCCATTGCAAGCAGGCGCTTGTGCTCGTTAATCGTGGTGGGGCTACGGGAAAAGATATTGTTGACCTCTGCAATACTATCCGTCGCGATGTGAAGGAGCAGTTTAATATTGAAATCATTCCTGAAGTGAACATCATCTGATGCTGATCCCTTCAGTTACTTCTTTTAAATCCCAATGGAAATAACATTTCTCGGAACAGGAACCTCATGCGGAGTACCCGTTATCGGATGTCATTGTAAAGTGTGTAGTAGTAAAGACGTAAAGGATAAACGTCTGCGTTGTTCGATACTCGTCGAAACGGCTAGTACTCGTTTGCTTGTTGATATTGGCCCAGACTTTCGTGAGCAGATACTCCCTCGCCCCTTTCGTAAGATTGATGGCATTCTGATTACCCATTCTCATTATGACCATGTGGGAGGTATGGATGATATCCGTCCCTATTGTCAGTTCGGTGAGATTCATGTCTATGCTGACGCTATTGCACGTAGGGGGATGCTTGAAATGCTTCCTTATTGTTTTGCCGAGAACCGCTATCCAGGTGTACCAGCCATCCAGTTAAATGAGATACGAGCAGGCGAACCATTCGTAATTGGCGATATCGAGGTGATGCCTATACGCGTGATGCACGGACAGTTGCCCATTATGGGGTTTCGTTTTGGCCGCCAATTTGCGTATATTACGGATATGAAAACAATTGATGACGACCAGTTGTCTCTGCTCGATGGGGTAGATACCTTGGTGGTCAATGCCTTGCGATTTGATAATCCTCATCATTCTCATCAGTTGGTTGATGATGCAGTGGCTTTTGCCTGTAAGGTCGGTGCTCGACGTACATTGCTTACCCATGTATGCCATGATATAGGTCTCCATGAAGAGGTGAATGCCATGTTGCCTGTCGGTGTGGAATTGGCATATGATGGTCAGAGTTTGGCGTTTTGATGTTATAAACCGTAATGATTTAGTTAATTCTTGTTATAGATTGATTGATTTTTGGTGCAAAATATTGTGGATTGAAAGAAAAATACTACTTTTGCACCGTGTTTTTCATAGTATTAGATTTAAGGTTAACAAAGGTTGGAGTACAGCGGTACTCCTTTTTTTTGTTTATAAGATATTTTTCAGCGTTTTGGGGGTGTTTTTCCTGTTAAAGAGAGATATTTGTCTTTGATTCAGACTTTAAAATTTGGAAGTAATAACAATAATCTGTATCTTTGCATCGTCAAAAGCAAATTACTGTAATGAAAAAAGATATCAAATATTGTCAAAGTTGTGGGATGCCTCTTGTGGGTGATGTGCATGGTACAAATGCTGATGGGAGTGAAAGTGAAGAGTATTGCACGTATTGTTATAGGGGCGGTAAGTTCATGATTGATTGTACAATGGAGGAAATGATTGATCATTGTTCGCAGTACTATGGTGCCTATAATGAAATTAGTCATGCAAATTTGACGCGCGATGAATTTGTGGCACAGATGAGGGAACTGTTTCCTCAGTTAAAACGCTGGCGAAAGTGATTCGTGTAATAATCGTTTGTGAAAAGGGAAAGAAACAAAAAAGCTAAGCAATCGCTTAGCTTTTTTGTTGGGGTACCCGGACTCGAACCAGGAAAGGCAGGACCAGAATCTGCAGTGTTACCATTACACCATACCCCAATCGGTTGAGCATTGTGCTCATGCAAATCTCGTTTTGCGGCTGCAAAGGTACTACTTTTTTAGAAACCTCCAAAATTTTTCTGTACTTTTTTATAAAAATCCTCAAAAAAAAGTGCTTTTCACTCCGAAATCCAATAAAACTGCGTATCTTTGTCCCCAATAATAATAAGTATATATGAATAATCGAATGGAAGAAACAAAGCAGTTGTTGCAGTCAATTATCAAAGGAATACAAGAAAAGAAAGGGTCGGGTACCGTTGTCGTTGATTTGAGCGGTATGGACGGTACGATATGTAAATGTTTTGTGGTTTGTCAAGGTAATTCGCCGACTCAGGTCGAGGCCATCGCTGACTCTGTGGGTGAGGTAGTACGTAAAGAACGAGGCGAGAAACCTACACACGTGGTGGGATTGGAGAATGCCCATTGGGTGGCAATGGACTATTCGGATGTGTTGGTTCATATTTTTCTGCCTGATGTGCGTGAGTATTATGACTTGGAACATCTGTGGGAAGATGCTCCTTTGGAACGTATCCCAGACCTGGACTAGACTGTTTTGTCACTCCCGTAAGCGATGAAAAGAAATGGGACTGTAAACGTGTAGAGAAATATGGAACAACAGAATCAGATGAATCAAAAAAACGGACCGAAGATGAATATGCCTCGGTTCAATATGAGCTGGATATACTTCCTCGTTATCGCAACGTTGTTGGCACTTTATTTCACGAGCGGAGATAGCACGATTCAGCAGATGCCGAATGTGGAGACGTCGTATACTGACTTCCAGAAATACATGGACAAGGGCTATGTGAAGGATTTGGTGGTCAACAAGACTGACGGCGTGGTGAAAATGTACGTAAAGTCGGAGAATATCCGCGACGTGTTCAAACGTGGCGCCGAACAGGTGGGCGTCGATCCTTATGTATCGATTGAAATTGGTAGTTTGGATAAGTTTGAATCCTATGTTGATCAGATGCGTGCCGAAGGTAAGTTCACTGGCAAGGTGAGCTATGAGGCTCAGAGAGGCGGTGGTTTCCTCAGTAATTTGTTCTGGAGTGTGTTCCCCTTCTTGATTATTATAGGTGTATGGATGCTTGTGATGCGTCGCATGGGCGGCGGTGGCGGCATGAGTGGCGGCATGGGTGGTATCTTCACCGTAGGCAAGAGTCGTGCTAAGATGTATGAGAAGGGTGGCGAACTGGGCATTACGTTTAAGGACGTGGCTGGTCAGGCAGGAGCTAAACAGGAGATACAGGAAATTGTGGAGTTTCTGAAGAATCCGCAGAAATATACAGATTTGGGTGGTAAGATTCCTAAGGGCGCATTGCTCGTTGGTCCTCCGGGAACGGGTAAGACACTGTTGGCGAAGGCTGTAGCAGGTGAGGCAGGCGTGCCGTTTTTCTCGATGTCGGGTTCCGACTTCGTGGAAATGTTCGTAGGTGTTGGCGCCTCGCGCGTGCGTGATCTTTTTGCTCAGGCGAAGGAAAAGTCGCCCTGCATCATCTTTATCGACGAGATTGATGCCGTAGGACGTGCTCGTTCAAAGAATCCTGCTATGGGGGGCAATGACGAGCGCGAAAATACACTTAACGCCTTGCTTACAGAAATGGACGGATTTGGTACCAATAGTGGTGTGATAATCCTTGCAGCTACTAATCGTGCTGATATGCTTGACTCGGCTCTGTTGCGTGCTGGACGTTTTGATCGTCAGATACACGTTGACCTGCCCGATCTCAACGAACGTAAGGAAGTCTTTCAGGTACACTTGAAGCCCATTAAAATTGATGAGTCGGTTGACATCGATTTTCTTGCCCGCCAGACGCCAGGCTTCTCAGGTGCTGATATTGCCAATGTATGTAATGAGGCTGCCCTTATTGCAGCCCGTCACGATAGTGAGAAAGTTGGCAAGCAAGACTTCCTTGATGCCGTCGACCGAATTATTGGTGGCCTTGAGAAGAAGACTAAAGTGATGACCGAAGATGAGAAACGGTCGATTGCCATTCATGAAGCAGGTCATGCTACTATCTCGTGGTTCACCGAGTTTGCCAATCCTCTTGTCAAAGTGTCGATAGTGCCTCGTGGACAGGCTCTAGGTGCAGCGTGGTATCTGCCCGAAGAGCGCGTGCTGCAAACCAAGGAAGCAATGCTTGATGAGATGTGCTCACTGCTAGGTGGACGTGCTGCAGAGGAACTTTTCATCGGCCATATCTCCACTGGGGCAATGAATGACTTGGAACGTACTACGAAGCAGGCCTATGGCATGGTGGCTTTCGCCGGTATGAGTGACAAACTACCCAACCTCTGCTATTATAATAATGCGGAATTTCAGTTCCAGCGTCCCTATTCGGATACTACTGCTAAGATTATGGACGATGAGGTGTTGAAGATGGTTAGTGAACAGTATGAGCGTGCAAAGAAAATACTCACCGAGCATAAGGACGGGCACGCACAACTGGCGCAGCTGTTAATCGATCGTGAGGTGATCTTTGCCGAAGACGTTGAACGCATCTTTGGTAAGCGTCCTTGGATGAGCCGTAGTGAGGAACTTCTTGAGGCGCAGATGCGTGCCGACGCCGAACGTATGGCTGAGGAACGAGGTAGAGAACTTGAAAAGCTGGAGAATAAAAATGCCGATGAAGTGGCGTCGGCAGAGTAGCTAATGTGTTTCTGGGTGTTCTTTCACCCGGGGATATAGTTTTAAGGCGGGATTTGCTTAGAGAGAAGCAGATCCCGTTCGTTTTTAATATCTGTGATATTTGCATTTCTGTGTTTTGCCCCCAGCGTTTTTGTGGTTTACTCCTATCGTTCTTGTTTTTCGCTCCATGTGTCTAGGTATTTCGTTTAGGGATGTTTTTATAGAAAAGGGGGACGCGTATATGCGTTAAATCGTATTAATATGATAAGTTTTTACTAAAAGACGCGGTGTAGGTGAAGAAAAATGTGTATCTTTGCACGCAATAAAAAAATAAAGGTACCAAATTATGTCATCATTTATTGCAGACAAAATCGTGATGGACGGCCTGACTTTCGACGACGTCCTGCTTATTCCCGCTTATTCTGAAGTACTGCCGAAAACGGTAGAGTTGAAAACCCGTTTTTCTCGTCATATCGAGTTGAACGTTCCCTTTGTCACAGCCGCTATGGATACAGTGACGGAGAGTCAGATGGCCATTGCCATTGCTCGTGAAGGTGGTATCGGCGTAATCCATAAGAATATGTCGATTGAGAATCAGGCCCGTGAAGTGGCCATTGTGAAACGTGCTGAAAACGGCATGATCTATGATCCAGTGACCATCAAACGCGGTTCTACCGTAGGTCAAGCGCTCGACATCATGGCTGAGTATCACATCGGTGGTATTCCTGTGGTCGATGAGGAAAACCATTTGGTAGGCATTGTTACCAATCGCGACTTGCGTTTTGAGCGTCGATTGGATCGTCCGGTCGATGATGTGATGTCGAAGGAGAATCTTGTGACCACCCATCAGCAAACCGACCTGATCGCTGCTGCTCAGATTCTGCAGGAGAACAAGATTGAGAAACTTCCTGTTGTGGATAAGGATAATCATCTTGTAGGTCTGATTACCTATAAAGATATTACGAAGGCAAAGGATAAGCCCATGGCCTGCAAGGACGAGAAGGGTCGTCTTCGTGTGGCAGCTGGTGTTGGTGTGACGGTTGATACGCTTGATCGTATGCAGGCATTGGTGAACGCTGGTGCCGATGCCATTGTTATTGATACAGCTCATGGCCATTCAAAGGGCGTTATCGATAAGCTGAGAGAAGCTAAGAACGCTTTCAAGGATATTGATATCGTTGTGGGTAATATTGCAACAGGTGCTGCTGCGCGCATGCTCGTAGAGAACGGCGCTGACGCAGTGAAGGTGGGCATCGGCCCTGGCTCTATCTGTACAACTCGTGTAGTAGCAGGTGTGGGCGTTCCTCAGCTGTCGGCGGTCTACGATGTGTACAGTGCACTGCAGGGAACAGACGTACCTCTGATTGCCGATGGCGGTTTGCGCTATTCGGGCGATATCGTGAAGGCACTTGCAGCTGGTGGCTCATGTGTGATGATCGGTTCGCTCGTGGCAGGTACCGAGGAGAGTCCAGGCGACACCATAATATATAATGGACGTAAGTTCAAGAGCTATCGTGGCATGGGTTCATTGGAGGCTATGGAGCATGGCTCTAAGGACCGCTACTTCCAGGCAGATACTAAGGACGTGAAGAAACTGGTGCCCGAGGGTATTGCAGGTCGCGTACCTTACAAGGGAACGGTACAGGAGGTAATATATCAGATGATTGGCGGATTGCGCTCAGGTATGGGGTATTGTGGTGCTGCCTCTATTGAGAAACTGCACGATGCGAAGTTTACCCGCATTACCAATGCCGGTGTGATGGAGAGCCATCCGCATGACATTACCATCACTTCCGAAGCACCAAACTACAGCCGTCCCAACGACTAATCACTTTAACCATCAATAACGATGAAACTGAAAATGCTTTTTGCGGCTCTTTCGATGAGCGCCGCTGCAATAGCTCAGACAACTGACCCCATTATCATGACTGTGAATGGGGTGCCCGTATTGCGCTCTGAGTTTGAATATTCTTACAACAAGAACAATTCGGAGGGTGTTATCGACAAGAAATCGATCGATGAGTATGTTGATCTCTTTATCAATTACAAGCTGAAAGTGGCTGCTGCCCTTGATGCAAAATACGACACGCTGCAGTCGTTCAAGGACGAGTTTGCACAGTATCGTGATCAGCAGGTAAAGCCCATGTTGATTACTGATGCCGACGTAGAAGCCGAAGCCCATCGTGTCTACGAAGAGACGGTAAAACGTATTGGTTCTGATGGGTTGATTCAGACGGCACATATCTTGTTGAGACTGAACCAACAGGCATCGAAAGAGGAAGTAGCTGCTGCCCGTGTGCGTATTGACTCTATCTATCAGGCACTGAAGAATGGCGCCGACTTTGCCGAAATGGCTCGCAAAGTATCCCAAGACCCAGGCTCTGCACAGCAGGGTGGATTGCTCCCCTTTGTACAGCATGGTCAGTTAGTTAAGGAATACGAGGATGCTGCCTTTGCACTGAAGGTAGGAGAAATGTCGGGCGTGGTGGAGTCTCCTTACGGCTATCACATCATCTTGATGAAAGATCGCAAGATGTTGGAACCCTTTGAGTATCATCGTGATGCCATTTTGAAGTTTATTGAGCAGCGTAATCTGCGCGAGCATATTGCCGATCAGAAGGTTGAGGAGCTCGTGAAGGCTTCTGAAGGCACAAAGACAAAAGAACAGATTTTGGAGGAGAAGGCTGATGAATTGTCTTTGAACGATATGGAACTGAAGAACCTCATCCGCGAATATCACGATGGATTGCTGCTTTATGAAATCAGTAATAAATTAGTATGGGACAAAGCTGCCAAGGATGAGAAAGGACTTGCACAGTTTTTCAAGAAAAATAAGAAAAAGTATGCATGGAGTGAGCCTCGATTCAAAGGAATGGCTTTCCATGTGAAGAATGCTGCTGATGTACAGGCAGTGAAAAACTGCGTGAAGAAGTTGGCATTCGACAAATGGGCTGAGAAGCTTCGTGCTACCTTCAATGCCGATTCTGTGCTCC
>Ga0265298_10005635_pt1 | contig 15623 bp, 19 predicted proteins | sample AusTroGonzalo_MG_3_FD_193486 | JGI IMG/M metagenome (GOLD analysis project Ga0265298, IMG submission 193486) | Bovine rumen microbial communities from tropical cattle in Woodstock, Queensland, Australia - Gonzalo_01 | ecosystem: Host-associated > Mammals > Digestive system > Stomach > Rumen ... | reverse complement strand
TAATGCCAAGAAGCGCAACCCTGACATTCGGAATCGACAAGCTGACCGCTGCCGACAAGGTAGCGCTTCTTGGCATTACAAAGTCAGCAAAGGGAGTGTCAAGCTACAAGACAACAGACAAGCCGCCAAAGACCGCGATATATTTTGAAATAGAACATGATGATGGGGGCTTTGAAGCAACCTGGCTGTTAGTCGGCAAATGTCAGCCTATCGGACAGAGCGCAACACAGAAGGAGGACAGCATCACCTTCTCGACCGAGAACGTAACGATGAACTTCGTCAGACGTGAGCTCGACAAGGCCGTAATAATGACAGCAGACACCGACGACAGCGACTTCACAACAGCAAATCAGACAGCATTCGCAGCAAGTCCTGATATTTAATCAATAAAAACAAGGAGGCATTATGGCTAAGAAGATCATGACCTGCAAGGCTGCCCCCGAAATAGAGCTACAATTCGACGGGGGAGAGGCAATTCTCCTCCGTTTTGATATAAGATGCCTGTCCAGCATCCAGGAGCTCGAGGGCGGCCTTAAAGATTTTTTAAAACGAGGAATACCGGAGATGGCGGCGGTTATCATATACGCAGCCGGTAAGGACATAAACAAGGACTTCGATGAGGACAAGGCGCGGGAAATCGTCGCCAATATGTCAATCGAAAATATAACGGAGATAATAAAGACCTTCCAGGAATCGGTGGGAGTAAAAGGCGGCGAAGAAGAAGCAAAAAAACTTCTGGCGCAGATCCTGGGAGCGAAATGGAAATAGAAATAGATTTCGATTCGCTTTACTATCTTTACACGGTCAAGCTCGGATTGGACGAGGACGGCTTCTTCCGGTCAACGCTTCCGAGGGTGCTGTATTTAGTAGATAAATGGAGCGAGGAGGAAAAGATAAAAGCCGCAGCGTTATCCGGTCAAAAGATACCGGAACCGCCCAGGACTGCGCGGAGCATCAAGGAGGTTTTAAAGGGATATGGCATCTAATAAGAGAACGATATACCTCGGACTGGATTACTCACAGTTCACGGGTGGGGTAACAGAAATAAATCGAAAAATGGGGCTTCTCGATGCCGAATTTAAACTGGCGACACAGCAGGCGAAGAATTACGGAAGCGAGACAGACCAGCTCGGCATCAAAACCGAATACCTGACGCAGAAAATCGCACTGCAGAGCCAGAAGGTCGAGGAAGCGAAAAAGGCATACGACAATGCCATGAAGTCGAACCAGGCCAGCCAGAAGGAAATTGATGCTCTGGACAAAAAGCTATTAGACGAAAGGCTGAAGCTCGAACAGCTGAACGGACAGCTGCAGGAAAACAAGGAAAAGACCGACAAGGCAACCGGAGCAAACAAGAGCTTCGGGGACGAGATCAGGGACGTGGCATCATCCCTCGGCCTGAACATATCCCCGGCATTGGAGAAGCTGGCGAAGAAATTCGACGGAGTATCCGCAGCAGTCGGGAATGCGGTCCTGGCAATCGGGGCGATGATCACCGGGCTTGTAAAATGCAGCGTGGCAGCAGCAGAGAACGCAGACGAACTTCTGACGCTTGCATCGACAACCGGACTGACAACAGACGAACTGCAGAAATTACAATACGCTTCAAACTTTGTCGATGTTGAGTTCAACACGATGGTGGGGCTTACTACCAAGCTCGAGCAGACGATGATCAAGGCAAAGAACGGAGCCGATGGAGCCGCCGATGTATTTAAGAAGCTGCACATCAGGGTGAAGGATTCCAGAGGAGCGCTGAGAGATCAGAACGAAGTGTTCATGGAAGCAATCGACGCGCTCGGCAAGGTCAAAAACTCGACCGAGAGGGATGCGCTGGCTTTTGAGCTTTTCGGGAAATCAGCAAAGGAACTCAATCCCTTAATCGAGAAGGGAAGCAAGGGACTGCAAGAGCTATATGAGGAAGCGGACAAGCTCGGCATAGTAATGAGCGGGGACGACCTGCAGGCATTGGGAGAACTTCAGGACGCATTCGGCAGATTCGACGCAACAACGCAGGCACTGAAGAACAGCCTGGGGCTCGCCCTTCTGCCGATCCTTACGGCGCTATTTGAGGCGATATCATCCATCCCGACACCGGTCCTTAAAACGCTGGTAATATTGGCGGGAATGGTAACAACAATCGTGCTGATAGTAAAGGCAATCAAGAGCCTGACGGATACCGGGAAAGCCATTGGGGAATTTTTCAAGACCTTTTCACTTTCCGGAGCAAAGACAGCTGCGATTATCATCGGAGTTGTGGCTGCATTGATAGCCCTCGCCGCAATCATAGCCGTTATTATAGGCAAATCGGACGATCTGAACCGCTCAATGGACGCAATAGGGAAAAGTACCCAGAATGTCACAGACACGGTAAATGGGGCACAGGCGGCCGTCAACAGGACGAATGTCAATTACACGATGCGGAACGCATCAGGAACGGAGAACTTCCCAGGAGGCAAAACCTGGATAGGCGAATCCGGTCCGGAGCTGGTAACTTTGCCGAAGGGATCCAAGATCACACCTGCAAACGAGGCAGCCGCAGCAGGAACGACGATAAATTATAACTATATCACAATAGACGCGAAGAACGTACAAGACTTTAATCGAGTAGTTGACCTCGCGCAGCAGCAGCGAATGGGAATAAGGAGGACATGAGATGGGATCGTCAACACTCACAATAAACAAAGGTACCTGGATATATGAAAATGATCAGACACCACATACCTCCGACACCCTATTGAGGAGTGACTGGTACACAGACAAGCACACGGCCGTGGCGCAGTTTGTGATTCCAAATAATTTAAGATATAAGCGATTTATAAATGCCACTTTGACATTCTATTCAACGGAAGGAATGCCAGGCTGGACCGGAGGCGGTGTGCGTCTATCACCATATAAGACCGGGGACACCTTAAACGAATTGATCTGGAGCAATGTGAGTAATCTTGGCGAACGCGGCGACATCATAGTGGCTGAACGATTCGACTTTGATGAAAACAAAACATATCCGCGCTGGCGATCTTTGGATATCACGGGTATTTTTAAAGATTATATCGTAGACGGGACTTATTATACAGTAATGATAAATGCCGTGCCCGGCTTTTCATATCCGAACATTTACGATTATGACCATTACACCGGAATTGGAAATGCTAACCTTTCCGGATACGAGACAAAGCTTATCCTCACATACGAGGATGTCCCGCAGCTTCCGCCGAGCCCGTCATATCCCGTCGGAACATATGTAAGCGAAGACACTGACCTGCTTTTTGCATGGAACTGGGAAACGACAACAGGATCCAGCCAGGCAGCAGTGCAGCTCGAATATAAACTGAAGACCGCAGAAAGCTGGACGGTGGTCAGCCTGACGCAGACAAACCACACATATTTATTAACCGGAGGTTTATCTGTTCAAGGAGTATATCAATGGAGGATCAAAGGCACGAACGATGCCGGCGAAGTATCGGACTACTCTTCTATTGCAGAATTTAACGTAGTAGGCCAGCCTGCAGCACCGGTGATTGATAATGTACCAAACAAGGCGCTGACAACGATCACATGGACCACAACGGACCAGAACGCATTCGACATACAAATAATTGATTCGAATAACAAAACGGTCATAAATGACAGCGTAGCATCGTCTGTGGCCAGCTATAAGCCGAATATATTCTTAAAAGGCTCATACACCGCAAAGGTCAGGGTGAGAAATTCGACCGGACTTGTATCCAACTGGGGAACGAAAGCCTTCACGATAAACGCGGCAGGCCCAGCGGCTCCGAATATACAGCTTTACCAGGACGACACACACATTTTAATCGAAACGATGTATGCTGCCGGTTACAATTATGCGGTCGTAAGGACGGAGGGCGAGGACGGTCCGGAGAAGATTCTGGGAAGGATGCCCGTCGGAACTTTTACGGATTCGACCTTCGGATTCGGCAAACAATACAAGTATGTTGTAAGAGTATGGGAAAGCGGAGGATATACGGACTCGGATCCCGAAAGAGTCTGCTATCCTAAAATATCCATAGTCCTGCAGACAGAGGACGACGAGCTGGAAATCGACAAGTCAGAAGAAATCTATCTGCCATATACGGAGGACATCAACGGGGAAATGGCAGTATATAACTGCATCGGGCGGGAGCTTCCGGTGGTCGAGCATGGGGCTTTTGAATCAAGGGCATTCAAAACAAGGATTTATATTGAGGATGAGGACCAGAAGGAAAGGCTCGTGGCAATGTCAAGGAAAAACCGCATCTTTTACCGCGATTATTCCGGGCGGGCATTCCCCGTGGCAATACAGCCGCCGATTACTTTCGCACGATGGATGAGCGAAGGATACATGGCAGAAATGACATTTATCCGGATAGCCGACACGGAGGTGGTCGTAAATGTATAGTTTAGCTCAGAACGGATACACATGGGCGCAGGTTCTGGAACTTATGAAACAATCCAGGACGGTGACATATGGATTTGATATCCTGGACAAAAACGACGTAGCAATCGGGGAGGTTCACTCCCCGGATTGCAAAATATTTAATAACATAGACGCAACGATCCAGAGATCGGCTTCGCTGACCATCATCGAGGACAAAGAGATCGATTTCACATCGGAGAGATTAAGACCGTACATGAAGCTAAAAACACCGAACGGGATCCTGACATATCCCCTCGGAGTATTCCTCATGTCAAGCCCCGCAAGACAGGCAAGCGGCGGAGCGATCAGGAGAAGCGTGGAATGTTACGACAAAATGCAGATTTTGAACGATGACCGATTCGACAGCCGATACACAGTCCCTGCGGGCACATCATACACCGCAGCGGTGGCAAATATAGTATTATCCGCAGGCATAATGCAATGCGATATAGCACCATCGGAGCTGGAAACAGTAACCGCGATGGAGTTCCCGATCGGGACAAGCAAACTTTCAGCCTGCAACGACCTTCTGGCAGCTATCAATTATTATCCGTTATATGCGGACAGCTTCGGCTTCGTAAGGTCCAGAGAATACGAACTGCCGGACGGACGCAGCATCGATGCATTTTATGCGACAGACAAGGCTTCAATCATACAGCCGGGAGCTCAGGAGGAGCTGGACATTTTCGGGGCACCGAACAAGATCGTGCGATATCTGGAGAACGCTGAAAGACAATACATAATAGCAAGCGTTACAAACGACGATCCGAACAGCAAGCTGTCAACGGTCAGCCGGGGACGAGTGATAACAGATATCGCGGCTGTTTCAGATATAGCAAACCAGGGCTCGCTTGACGCATATGTCGCACGAGTAATGGCCGAGAGCAAAGTCTATCAAAAGATAGTATTTGAAACACTAAACATGCCGAATCACGAATACAACGACTGCTTATACGTCAACGATTCGGAGCTGGACATAGCCGGCAAATATACAGAGATTGCCTGGGAGATGGACCTCTGGACAGGCGGCAAAATGAAACATCAATGCAGGAAGGCGGTGGGCTTGTAAATGCTATTCGATAACGTAATAGAACAGATTCAGGCATCCAAGAAGGAGGAGGCCGAGGTCGTGATCGTCAAGCTCGGTGAGGTAACATCAGTAACACCAGGCGGCCGCGCATACGTCAAACTGTACGGAGACGGAGCACCATCGACAAAGCTTTATACATATATCGACGGATACTTCCCGGAAGCAGGCGACAAGGTAGCACTGCTGCCCCAGGGAAAGACCTATATAATACTCGGCAAGGTCAACGAAAAGGATCCCGTGGAAATATATGCCAGGATCAAGTGGGTGGAGGAAAACTTCTGCCCAATCGAGTACAAGCACAAGCTCGAAGACGCAGCTGACTCCAGCGAGGTTTTATCTTTTTCCGGGTATTCGCTCATCCCGACATCAGACAATAAGGACATCCTGGGAAGCGCAGCGAAGAACTTCAAGGAGATTTTTATCAAGAAGCTCACCCTTGAAGGGGAATCCTTCACAAAGATATATCAAGACCGAATCTTTGTTAAGGACGGAAACAACATATATTCGCTAATAGCGACATACGCAGCCGGAACGATAACGCTCACACCGTCCACCAATGATTCATGGGCACTCGGAACGAGCGCAGCGAAGCTGAAGGAGATCTGGACCGGACTATTCAGGGGAGCATGGAAAAGCGGACAATCGACAGAGCGACAGCTTTCATGGAATAGCTCAAATGCACTGGTACCGGACAGCAACGAGGCGGTGGATTTGGGATCCAGCTCACTGCATTTCAAAGACCTATACATCCGGAGAGTGATCGGAGCATTCGCACACGACAGCACAAACGGATATATCGCCTGGACTTCGGCAACAGTCCTCGCACCATCAGCGACGGACAGCATCGAACTGGGAGCCGCAGCGAAGCAGTTCAACAAGGTTTATACAAAATCAATTTTTATAAACGGGACAGAGTTCCTGCCGGGCAATATAACGGTGGACAAATTGCAAATCACATACGGCGGAGCAAATAAGGATTTGACACTATCCGCCGACTCAAGCGGAGTTCACCTGCTGCCGAGTGCGAATAATTCCTTCAAGATCGGCTCGGCATCGTATAAATTCGCGGAGATTTTCGCGACAAAATTCACCGGGGATTTGACCGGAAGTTTGAAGGATGGAAGCTCCTACACAATGGGATTTGACAGCTCACATAACCTTATACCGAGTACAACGGATGTAGTGAGCTTGGGAACGTCATCAAAGCAGTACAACAAGGTATATACAAAAGAGCTCTATCTGAACGGGACAAAGTTTGATCCTTCGGGAGTTACATCAAACAGTTTGGTAGATGGCACCAAGTCACTCACATTGACAGCGACAACTAATGGTGCTGATATCCTTCCATCAGATAATGGCACATTCAATCTTGGCAGCAGTTCATACAAGTTAAACAATATTTATGCTGACGAGCTTCATGCAGATCTTACCGGAGATATCAAGGATGGTACATATAGGATTGGATTTGATAATAATCACACTTTCTATCCAAGCACTTCAAATGTTGTAAACTTGGGATCATCTTCATACCAGTTTAACAAAACATATACTAAAGAGCTTTACATAAACGGAACACTGCTTGATCCGACGGCAATGGCAACCAACAAGTTGACGGACACATACGGAAGCTGGACCAGAACGTTAGAAATGACAGCAAGCAGCAGCGGAGCTTCTATCACCCCATCGACAAATGATACATTCAATCTTGGAGCAAGCAATTACAAGTTTAATAATATATACGCTTCGACCTTTAACGGTGGCCTGAACGGAAGTGTTAAAGATGGAAATAGTGATATAAGCTTCGACGCAAATCATAACTGGATCCCGAGCACAACGAACTTTATCAGCCTGGGGACCAGCAACAAACAATTTAAAAATGTATATGGACAAAATATCTATGTAAATGGGACAGCGGTCAGCTCAGACCAGAGGAAAAAGGAAGACATCAGTCCTCTTGATTGGAGATATGACGAATTTTTCAAGAGCCTCAATCCCGTATCGTTCAAATACAAGGACGGAACATCCGGGCGAAAGCATACCGGATTTATAGCCCAGGAAGTCGAGGAGGCAGCAGAAAAAGCAGGACTAAGCGACAAAGATCTGGCGGTGGTCGTAAAGGATCCCGAAGGCAGCTATTATCTGAGATATGAGGAGATAATCGCAGTACAGACCGAGGTCATACAGAAACTGATGGCGAGAGTTGAAACATTAGAAGCCGAAAAGAAGCTGGCAGAGACCAAGCTCACCAAGATGGAAGCAAGGCTTCAAAAGATAGAGCAATTTATATTTGAACAATAAGGAGGAGAAGAAATGACAAAAGATTTTAATGTATCCGTTTCTATGAATCAGGCGGCACCAGTAAAAACTGGGGTGGTATTAAAACAGGGCGACTTCGGATTTGATCTGAAGATCACAGTCCAGGATTTTATTGTAACCGGAACAACTCCACAGATTGTATTCCGTAAGGCTATGGGTGCGGTAGAATCTACTGACGTGACCGCTTCCGGAAACGTATACACTTATACATTTAAGGGAACCGAGCTCGACACACCAGGAAAAGTTTTCTGCGACCTGAAGCTCAAAAACAGCACAACTCAGAGGATATCGACAGCGAGCTTCCAGTTTGAAGTTGTGGCGGACACTTTGGATGGACTGACAGAGGAATCGAGTAGTTATTCAGATACAATAGCGCAAATCGTGGACGGATTCGACGATAAAGTGGACGCAGTAAAGGAAACCCTTAACCAGTTTGATAATGCGTATGCAAACATCATTAACAACAAAGATTTAGACTTTGACTGGATACAAGGCGGATATCAGTCAGACGGAAGTTACACGGATAATGTTGTGCAGATAACAACGCTCAGGATTTATATACCGAGCGGAATGAAAATATCAGCTTCATGCACTAATACCGATGCATATCGTCAGATAACGATCAGAGAATTTGATGCGAATACATTAGCAAGGACAAATCTGGTACAGATCACCACTCCCGGAACTGCAGTTCTTGAAAGCACACAGGAAGGAAAAATCTACTGTATAGGTGCATACAAATCACCTTCAGCGAGCCTTGATTATACCGACGATATCAAAATATCCATTGACAATGCCCTTTATGATCTGTTTGATGACCAGGAAGAAAAAGGAAACAAAAAAATCCTTAGTTTTTCAGATTTTACCGCAGGCAAGATGTATAATGTCTCTTCCGGATCACCATCGGCATATATAGGCTCGAATATATCCTCTATATTACAGACAAATTCAAATTCGATATATTCAGACGAGCCGATAGATGTATCAGCATATAAAGGCCAGCTGATGATGATCATCGCAGATGCCCGGAATGTCGTATCGACTCGATGCTATGGTTTTTGCGATTCCGAGGGCGTAATAACATCGATTTATCAGGAGAAGGAAGCTGACTGGACAAAAACCCAAAACAATGAGTATATGACAATCATTCCGATAACGGATGATTATTTCTGGTTTTCGATAGGCACAAATAACGGACTGACAAAACTTAGCGTTGAGATAGCTCCATCATTTACTGCACTTTATGATTTAATAAAAGCAGAAACCGAAAAGGAACGTACAAAATTAGGCATTCCGGTATATGTAGCAACAGACGGATCAGACGACAACGAAGGAACATATGCAAGCCCGTATGCCACAGTAAACAAAGCCCTGCAAGTATCAAATTATATCCTGTTAGGTGGGGGAACTTTTGAGCAGCAGATAGACCTGGCAAACTGCCCGTTTGCAGACATAACGATACGTTCATTCAATCACCTAAACATTCCAGTATTTAAACCTGCGGACAGTGTACTGGCAAGTTCGGCTTCAGCTGTAAGCGGATACGAGAATGTAAAAGTATCAACAATAGGAAGTAAGACATTTAGTTCAAGCAATATATGGATATTCCAGGAAGCCATAGACGAAGTGGACACCTTGATCCAGGATGCTGAGAGACATCCCCTTCAAAGAGGATACGAGTATCGATGCGAAGATACAAGGATCATCAAAACAACAGCGACCACTCTGGCAGATGCGCTCGACGAAATAGAAAGCGCAACACAATATAAGTGGTTTTATGATTCAACAGAAGGAAAGCTATACTTCAGCTCACCGGACGATGTGTCATCATCACATAAAATAAGATACAGCACCGGAGCCAATCTGTTTTTAAATGGATCGAGAGAAAAAACACTGCATCTGGCAGGTTTTACGAGCAAATATTTTGTATTTAACATATCGGAAACGAATGGTTCGGAAGTAGTAGACTGCTGCTCTACCAACGTATTTGGAGGCGGCGCTTTTGTCTATAATCGTGTACTGGGTGGGACATTTATCAGATGCGAAGCAGCACATGCATATAGCGGCCCGAACGGAGACGGATTCAACGGACACTCGACCACATCCGGAAAGAAGTTCTCAAAACAGACAACAGTGCATCTCATAGACTGCTGGGCACATGATAACGCTGACGATGGATACTCCGACCACGAGAGAAGTGAGACAGAAATACATGGCGGTTTATATGAATATAACGGAAAAGCCGGAGTTACCCCTTCGTATGGATCACATTGTATCTGCTATGATGTACTTTCAAGAAACAATCAAAACGGATTCTATTGTACTGGGCCGGTAACAGAGGCCGAGGGCGGCAAGTACACACAGATGATGTGTTATAACTGCATCGCAGAAAACAACAATTCACAGATCGGAACGGCAAATTATAACTCCGGCTTTATCGTAGACGGAGCAGGAAATAGCATGACGCTTTATAACTGCTCATCAATACAGAATGCAATCGGATACAATATACGAAATTCAAACAACAGCGGAAAACTGATAGACTGCAAGACAAAGAACGACACAACGGTAAAAGCAGGAAACGGAACTATAACGATAATCAATTCCGACGCTGTAGTATAAGGAGCGCGCATGGGGAAAAAGCTGGCGAAACTAATCGATGTTAAAAGCATAGTAACCTTTTTACTGACCGGAGGCTTCATCTACCTGGGGATAACCCAGGCAGTGAAGCCCGACCAGTACCTGACAATCTATACGATGATAATATCTTTCTACTTTGGCACGCAGGTGGGGAAGAAGGAAGGAAAGGAGGAAAACGACAATGAAGATAATTCTCGGTAACGCAGTACACGATGAGAACGGCAGGGCCAACAACGGAAAGCCCGGAGACCAGCTGCAGAAGAAAAAAGACGACTACTCCGGAGAGGTCAAGCTTCAGGACTTTTATATAAATAAAAAGGGATGGATCATACTCAGGCCGAAAAAGACGCAGCTCGCCAGGACGATGGCATCACTTATGAAGATTGCCTGCAATAATAAAAACATAGGATACAGCCAAAACGACCGCGAAAGCATCTATTCACACGGGATAGACACCAAGACACCAACGAACTGCGACTGTTCCTCTTTGGTAAAGGAAGTGGTCGAGGAAGCATCAGGAAAAAAGATCCCGGACTTCTACACCGGGAATGAGGTCGAGATCCTGGAAAAGACCGGACTATTCGCAAAGCCGAAGGAGTACAAGAAAAATACAACCCTTTATGACGGGGATATCATAGTAACCAAGACAAAAGGGCATACGGCAATCGTTGTGGAAGGAATGCCCAGGCGCAACCCGTACGCAAAGCCGCTGGACAACGTAACCTCAGTGGCAAACGCTAAAAAGGAAGGCTGCAAGAATTATATATCAAAGGGCGAGCCGGTCGAGTGGGTACAATACGAGCTCTGCAAGAACGGATACCAGTCTGAGATTGACGACTGCGGAGGCATCGACGGAGAATGCGGAAAAGGGACCGTGGAATGTATAAAGAAATTCCAGGAAAAAGCAAAGCTCGAAGTTGACGGAATCTGCGGACCAAAGACAAGGGCAGCATTGGAGGGCGAATAATGGAGTGGATAGGACTTATCGGAACCATAATAACCGCCATCGGATCCTTAACGGCCGTCATAGTAACCAACCGGGCAAACAACGAGAAGATGCTGCACCAGATGGAGCTGCAGCAGGTCAACATCAGGGCAGAGCTGAAGCAGGCGCAGGCCGTGACGGATACAAAGATCGATGAGCTTACCCGGGAGGTAAGAGAACACAATAACTTCGCAAAGCGCGTGCCGGTCATTGAGGAACAGATCAAGGTGGCAAATCACAGAATAGAGGATCTGGAAAGGAAGGCTCAATGAAGATATGCGACTTTACAAAACCAGAGTTAGACAGATTCCGGAAAGATTGCAATTTTACCGATATCGAACGACAATGCTTCGACCTAAAAGCACGCGACAAGACCAACACGCAGCTGGCGATGGAGCTGAACGTTTCCGAGAGCACGATATCAGTGGTCATGCGCCGGGTGCGTACTAAGATAACAAAGGTTTTAGATTGGGAGGTATAAAGACATGTGCCATGATTTTTGCAAGGACTGCCCGCTGATACCGGAGAGCCACACAACAAAGGAATGGGCAGAAATGCCGGACAAAGTATCAGTAAAAAATAAATGGTATGCGGTGACCGATTACAGAACAGACAACGAGGTAAATATTCCGCGCTTTAAATTTGGAGACGGGGTGACGATGATATCAAAGCTGCCGTTTGTAACTGCAGCAATAACGGACAATGACGTAAGTTCCTGGGACGACGTAGCACTCGAAGCTAATAACAAAAATAGATTTTTTACAAAAATCCTGCGATTTTTCCACAGAAAAACAACAAAAGTGTGACTTTTTATTTGAGAGAATCCTGCAAGCCAGGATTCTTTTTTTACGCTAAAATAGACGCATAGAGGGAGGGAAAGCACATGGGATACATTTATACCAACCCGAACCCAAAAGGAGCCATAACGGGCGACTGTGTCGTTCGTGCGGTAGCAATAGCAAACAACCTGGACTGGGACACAGCATATCTTATACTATCAGATTACGGCTTCAGAATGAAGAACATGCCGAATGCGGACTCGGTATGGAGTAAAGTATTAAAAGATTTTGGATTTAAACGGAGAAGCATTCCGGACACCTGTCCTGCCTGCTACACGATCAGGGAGTTCTGCGAGGATCACCCGAAAGGGACATACATCCTCGGGACGGGCTCCCACGTCGTAGCAGTAATCGACGGAAACGTGTACGATTCCTGGGACAGTTTAGATGAAACCCCGATTTTATACTGGCGGAAAGAAGGACATGGCATTTTATAACCCAAACAACCCATACTATCCGATGAATTACTATAACCCAATGCAACCTGGATATGCGGCTCAGACGCAGCCGACACAAAGCAATGACTTTATACCAATTCCAAGCGAGGAAGATGCCCGAAATTTTCCGATGCAGCGTGGAACCTCGGTCACGTTTAAAGACGAAAACCTGCCATATATTTATATAAAAAAGCTCGGAACCGGACAATTTGACTCGCCTACGTTTGAAGTTTACGAAATAAAGAAAAGGGCACCACAGAACGCACAGAGGGCGGAATCTGCCCCTCCAAAAGAAGAAGCGGACAAATTATCAAACTACGTTACAAAAGCGGAATATGGTCAAATCTGTGATGTTATAGACGATCTTAAAAACGAAGTCGACAGATTGAGGAAGGAGCTGGGAGCATGAACTTAATACAGGCGATAATGCAGGCACTGCCAAACCCGATGGCGATCATCTCAAAAAGATATAATATTCCGCCGGAGCTTCAGAGCACAAAAAACGGACAGGAGATAGCACAGTATCTTTTAGACACAAACCAGATAACCCAGGGCGAGCTTAATTCGAAAATGAAACAAAGCAGGGAGCCTCAATTTAAACCGTTTTTTAATCAGAAATAAAGCGGCGCGCGCTTTACATACGGACTGCCAGAAAAGAAGTGGCAGCCCCTAACCTAAAAAAGATCATAGGAGGAAATCAAAATGGCACTTTCAGACCAGAACAACATGGTAATGCCCGTGGCACCCTTTGGCGGCAATATGGGCGGCGGATTTGGCGGCTTCGGAGGGGACGGCTGGTGGCTGATCCTTTTACTTCTCTGTTTTAACGGAGGATGGGGAGGCTTCGGCGGATTCGGCGGCGCAGGTATGGCAATGATGGACGGGGGCTTCGGTTTATATCCCTGGCTTAACAACAGCCAGAACTTAAACGGCGGCTTCAGGGATCAGATGCTTAATTCCAACATCCAGGGCATACAGAACAGCATCACATCAGGATTCGGAGACGTTCAAAATTCACTTTGCGGAGGCTTCGCAGGAGTAAACGCAAGCATCAACGCAACACAGAACGCAATCGCCGCTCAGTTATACGGCAATCAGATATCAAGCCTGGAGCGCAGCTTCGCAGCTCAGACAGCAAACACCCAGGGACTGACCAATTTATCAAGCCAGCTTTCACAGTGCTGCTGCGATAATAGACTCGCAACCTGCCAGACACAGAACATCGTACAGAACGAGGGCAACGCTACAAGATTCGCTGAGGCAAACAATACAAGGGATATCATCGAGAGCCAGAATCGCAACAGTCAGGCTATCCTTGACAAATTATGCCAGCTCGAACTGGATGGACTTAAACAGGACAACGCTAATCTCCGTACTCAGCTTAACATGGCTAACCTTCAGGCTTCTCAGACAGCTCAGACTGCAGAGTTAAGACAGAGCAATGCGACACAGCTCAACAATCTTGTATCAGAGCTTCGCTCATGTCCTATTCCCGCACAGCCCGTATATGGCAATCAGGCAATATTCAGCTGCGGCCAGAACGTAGCAAGCGGATGCGGATGCGGTATGTAAGGAGGTAGCGGCATGGCAGCAGAATATTTAGCAAATCCGGTGCAGAACGTAGCACTCAACGCGCCGATCATTTTTAACGCTTCTATCCCTTGCACAAAAGGATATGTATATCATGAGGACGAGACAGGGATTTTTATTCTGCGCGGAATCACTAACGGCCAGTGCTTCGCGACATATCAGGTGACTTTCAACGGCAATATAGCAATTCCTGAAGACGGAACCGTCGGACCGATAGCTGTAGCCGTGACAGTAAATGGAGAACCGAGACTGACATCAAGAGCGCTCTTCGTACCTGCAGCGGCAGACGAATACGGAAATGTAACTTCGACCGCAATCATAAAGGTGCCTAAAGGCTGCTGCTTCTCATTATCAGTCGAATATGTCAGCGGACAGGACGATCCGGCAGAAACACCGGCTCCGGTTATTGAAGTCCAGAACGCAAACCTTGTTATAAACAGAATAGCATGAAAGGAGATAGAACATGGGAAAATATACAATGCTTGAGAAGAAGCTCGAGAGGGAAATCGACGAGATATCCCGCAAGGATCTGAGCGGTCCTTCACTTGAAATGCTCGACAAGATGGCGCATACTTTGAAATCGCTGAAGACCATCGACGCGATGGAAGGATACTCTGAGGACGACGGATATCATCACGATGCGATGTCATACGCACGAGGCCGTGGCACATATGCGAACAGGGACTCGATGGGGCGATATGCAGAGGATGACAGATACCCCGAGAGGTACAGATAACATGAGAGACACTTTGATTATAGCGCTGGAGGCTTCATGGGAGCTGGATCCGGTGCTGATGGAAAACAATCTATGGAAGCGCATCGAGGAAGAACCGGAGCAAAAAGCGTACGCTGTGAAGTCTGACGAAAAGAAAAAAGCATAATCGAAGAAGAAAAAAGAGGCGGATATTTGACTATATCCGTCTTTTTGCGTTTATTTGTGAGTTGCACAAGAGTTGCACATATATGACCACAGTCACATAAAATAGGGCATAATTTTTATAAAAGACATGACTGCGGTCACTTGTTTTTTCTTTTGAGGAAAAGGCAGCAGGACACAAGAAAAGAGCCGAAAACCAAGTAAACACAAGGCTTCCGGCTCTATTTTTTATTCGTTTATATACGTCTGTTTTAGTCCGTTTTTATCGGTTTTTGAGTTGCAATTTAGTTGCAGAGTTGCACAAAAGTTGCACAAAATCACATGATCATCGAGGCCATTTTTTCCTTCGTGCTTTCCTTCGTAGCATCAAGATGGGAATAGACTTCCAGGATCATTTTATAATCTTTGTGGCCCATCTGCCGCATGCATTCC
>Ga0265298_10005634_pt1 | contig 15624 bp, 20 predicted proteins | sample AusTroGonzalo_MG_3_FD_193486 | JGI IMG/M metagenome (GOLD analysis project Ga0265298, IMG submission 193486) | Bovine rumen microbial communities from tropical cattle in Woodstock, Queensland, Australia - Gonzalo_01 | ecosystem: Host-associated > Mammals > Digestive system > Stomach > Rumen ... | reverse complement strand
GGATTGTACAGCCAGGACACCGTGGTGACAACATCGTGGACTGCGCAGGTCGACTCCTATCAGGCAGAACCCGAAGACTGGACATCTCTTGTCGCATTGTTCAACGCTGCACAGCCCCTGACGGTTGGATGGGATCAGACGGCAGGCTCTCAGAACCGCGTCGCGCAGAATGCCAACTTCGCCCGCGAAGGTGAGGCCCTGCTGAACGATCTCACGCTTACCTTCAACGACCGCCAGCCGTGCCAGGTCAGCATCCAACTTCAAGGTACAGGTAATTTAAGCTGATGATATGAAAAGAGGACAATACTACCGCCTGCTGCTGGCGACGACCGCCAACCCGACGACCGTCATTGCAGCCGCCAAAGACGCACAGATTCACTTTGGAACACAAGTGGAGGAGTCTTCGACGAAAGACACCACGGGAGATGCCCTTGAGTACGAGATCGTCGGCCAAAGCTATGACATCAGTGGCTCTGCCCTGGTTCTCACACCTGCCGACTCTCTGAACACGGGTGCTGTCTCGTTGAACGATATGGAAACAAATGTAGGTGACACAAAGCTGTATTGGCGCATCTGCCTGATGAGCGGTGACAACCAGCGCACCGTCGAGGAAGAGCTGCTCTCCGGCACAGCCAAACTGACGCAGTTGACTGCCAACGCACAAGTCAAGCAAACCGCGACGTATCAATATACGCTCACAGGATATGACGGCGTGACTGTCCACACGTCCACCACTTAAACTCTCTCGCACTCGGTCGCCCAGCTGTCTCGTTTTTCTTCATGCCGAGCGGTGTGGGCGGCCACTTTGTTTAGTTGATAGTTGATAATTGAAAGTTGATAATTCAGGAACTATGAAACAAATCACCCTGAACGGGACACCCATCCCCGTCGTCTTCAACATGGGCACGCTCATGTCGTTTGAAGAAATCACCGACGGCAGCTTCTTCGACAACAAGTTCACACGGCAGAAAGACCGCATCGCCATCGTCTTTGCCGCCATCTACTCAGCCGACAACGAGACGAAGGTCACCCTCGAAGACCTGATGAACGCCTCAGACTGGCAAGAGTCGCAGACGGCCTTCAACACCGTCATGGAGATGGCGGGCGAGTTCTTCCACTTGCCAAAGGTCGTCGCCGATGCAGAGGCGAAGGAGACCATCATCGAAGAGGGAGAGGAACAGCCAAAAAACTGATCACCGCTCACGACTACTTCACCATCGTCGTGGGCGAGATTGGAAGAGACCGCCGCGAGTTCCTCAACGAGATGCGCTGGTGGGAGATACGCTGCATCATTCGCGGCTACAACCGCCGCAGCCGTGACATCTGGAGTGCGACGCGCTGGCAGACGTTCAACCTGATGTCAACGTCGATGGCCGACATCAAGAGTGCCGGTATCCACAAGCCCACCGACCTCATCACCTTCCCATGGGAAAAAGAAACCATCATTGCCAACCTCCCAAGCGAAGAGGAAGCCTCCGACATGGTTGACATGATACGTGAACTTAATAGTAAACCCACGACCTAAAATCGTGGGTTTTGTGTATGGCCTTGGACATTAAAATCGAAAACTTTGAACTGATTGGAGCTGACGAAGTAGCCCGATTGTTCGACCGCCTTCTCACGTCTGACACCGACATGGATGTTCTCGTGAGAAAGCTCATCAGCAAGGAACTTCGTGCAGCACGAAGCCGAATCAGCAAAGAATTAGCAAAAGAACTTGAAAGCGACCCGCGCAAGGCAGCACTCGCTGTTAAGAGTTCCGTATATAAGCAGCTGTTCGGTGGTAATGTCAGCATATTGGCAAAGCGTAGGGCATCGAGCACCCGCGTCACACTGAACCGAGAGAGAACGCTTGAACCTAACAAGCCAGGTGGCAACCGAAGGCGAGTCAGCACACGCACCAAGCAACTTGAATCGTACTACGGCTCCGATCGTGGTTTCATCCTTCGCTTCCTGAATGCAGGCACAACAGGAAGACATATCCAGTTCACGCCAAACGGAAAAAGGAAAGAAGACAAATGGAACAAGCACCCGAACACCGGCAACCGTAGCGCACTCACTGGAAATAATATGTTTGCCAACACTGCCCCAAGGCACATGGTTTTAGCAGTGGAGACAATCATTAAAGAAGTAGAAAACTATATAGCAAGTTTAGCAAATGGGTAAAGCAGATATTCTATCCAGATGGAAAGCTGATACCAGCGACTGGGACAAAAACTTAAATAAGGCGAAGAAACAGCTGGAGGGCTTTGCCAAAGAGAACTTCACGACAAGCGGCGTGATAAAGAATCTGAGCTCCCAACTCGTGGCCACCGCTGCGAGATTTGCCAGCTTTGGCGCAGCATCAGCAGCCGCCATGAAGATGGTAAAGGATTCCTTCATGGCTTCAGAGAGCAACATCGACGAATGGGGCCGTACCGTCGAAGGGGCAAAGGGTGCCTACGATATATTTTTGCAAACGCTCAACAACGGCGACTGGTCGAACTTCTTTGCAAACTTGAGTGATGCTATCAAGGGAAGCCGCGATCTATACGATGCCTTCGACCGGCTCAATTCTGTTAAAGCCAACAATGCCCCAGCCATCGCTCTTCTTGAGCAGCAGTTGTCGCAGCTTCGACTCTTGCAGCAAGCAGGGCAAGACGTTTCAAAGGAGATTGAGTCTACAACAAACTCCCTGAACAAGCTGAAGGGTATGTCAGTCACCGCTGGCAAAAATGTGGGTACGGGCGGAGCATCCACAATCATCAGAAATGCACTCAACAGCAGCGGAGGTCGAGACATATCAGACAAGGTAGTTCAAGCAGTCGTGAAAGAGCTCATGACGGTTGGACAGCCTGCTGTTGACAAATATGCGAGAAACTACCGAATCCTTCAGCAGAAAGGTATGGGCAAATCCGTTGCCGGTTATGACGAATATGGCGACCCATACTACACGATGAGATTTGATATAAATCGACTCAATGCCCAACAACGCCGTCAGTATCTGCTTGCAAGAGCGGTCACCGAAAGGGAATCAGCACTTGCTCAATACAAGGGTATCTTTGCCACAGCCGTTGGTGAAGAAACGGCTGCAAACCGCCAAACGTATCGTTATAACCGTTATGCCTTACAAGGTGCACGAGGAGGCGCAGGTGGTCGTGTAAGTGCTTCAGGCTACATCCCAGCCGAAGGAAGCATCGACGCGCAAGCCGCAAAGGTTCAGGAACTGACAAGGCTCTGGAAAGCAGCCACCGACCAAGTGGGGCGCGACGGCTACCTGAAGCAGTTGGAAGAGGCGCAGTTCGTGCTTGACATCATGACCGGCAAGACAAGTGGAGTCCCAGCCATGAACTACGGCGCAGGCGATCTCGGTGCAGTAAAAGTCGGCAATGTGGACACAAGCGGATGGAGGCTCGATGACAAGGCAATGACCGCTCTCGGAAAAGAAATTGCAAGGATAAACGAAGTAAGAGAGGCAAACCTGACTAAAGAGGTAGGAAGCATCGCCAACGGCATCGGAGGCATTGTTGGAGGCATCGAGCAACTCGGCATTGATTTGCCACAAGGCATGAAGGACGTACTCAGCGGCATTCAGGGTGTTATCTCGATACTCTCTGCCATCAGTACCATCCTAACGGCCATCGAAACGCTATCAGCAGCTAATACCATCATCCCATTCGCTCGTGGTGGTGTCGTTCGTGCAGCTGGTGGCTACACGGTGCCAGGGAATTATGGTTTTGATAATATCCCAGCACTTTTGTCCAGCGGCGAGGTCGTGCTTAACAGGGCGCAGGTCGGAAATCTCGCAAGCCAGCTTCAGGAGCAGGGCAGGGGAGGCGGTCAACATCTCGCCCGCGTCAGCGGTGAACAGATATACATTGCAATGAACAACTACCTGCGTCGAAGTGGCAAAGGTGAGCTAATCACTTGGAGATAGTATAGCAAACCGCTGCGAGTTAGTATAGCAAACCGCTGCGGTTTAGTATAGTAAAGCGTAACGCTTAAATAATTAAAACGTATGGCACAGAACGGAAACAATATCATCGTATATCAGCAGAGCGGGAACGACTGGGTGGCGATAGCCGCTACCAAGTCGGATGAGATCAATGTGGATGCTGAGACCATAGAGATTGCGAGCGCGACCGAGCAGGACTGGAAGCGATGCGTCGCAGGCCGAAAGTCGTGGAGTCTGAACGTGGGCTGGATAGTCAGCGAAGTTGCCGACATCCGCAAAGTGCTGACCGTTGGCACCCGCGTGAAGCTGCGCATCGGTGCTAGGACATTTGCAGCAGCATCTGGACTTGAAGGGTACGCTTACGTCCGTACCTGTAAAATCACGATGACCCGCGGCAACATCTCAAATGGCAGTTTTTCTTTTGTTGGTGACGGTGGCTTAACATAACGAAGTATGGCAAACAACTATACCATCACATTCAAGTCGCTCAGAGCCGGAACGGTCTACACCGTGAACATCGGCGGCGGCACAGGCACAGCCATTCCATTGAAGGGCGGTGCCCAGCCGTTCTTCACGCAGGAAGACGAGAGCGAAGATATGTACATCCCCATCCGCACACAAAGCGGCTACATCCGCATCGTTGACGATGGACTGGATGCCAACGGAGATGCCTTCGATTGGAAAGACCTCATCCCAGCCACCGACACCGCTCGCCCCGTCACGCTGACTGCTGGCGGCTCTACGTTGTGGCAAGGTTTTATGCAGGCACAAGACTTCGGCTCACAGCTCTATGGCAACCCACAGCAGCGCGAGTTCCCGATTCAGTGCGTGCTCACCGTGACCGACGGCAGCGACATCAACTATCAGCAGACTGCCATACAGAACTTCGCCTACCTGCTTTTGCAAATTGTGAACAGCATCCCTGACGGATACCGTCCGCAAAACTTCTACTTCCAAGGCGGCAGCGATGCCCAGCAATGGCTGCTGAAGTGCATAGACTGGCAGAACTTCGCCAACGAGGACAGCGAAGGAAATCTCTCGGCACGCTTCAATATGTACGAATGCCTCGAAGACATGTGCCGGTTCTGGGGATGGACTGCCAGGACACAAGGCACGACGATGTTCCTGACAGCCGCCGACGATAGCGTGGAGACAACATGGCTAAAGCTGACCTACGCACAGCTCGGCACGATGGCAGGCGGCACGGTGGCAGGCTCTACCGAGTCGTTTGCATCCGTTTCGCTCTCTGGCGACATCTTTGCATCCGACAACAACGACGACGTGCTGCAACGAGGCTACCGAAAGGCCATCGTCACCGGCAACGGCAACACCGCCAACGATGCAGTGATGCAAGCATTCCCGCCAAGCGTGGAGAAGCAGATGGTGAATGGCGGCAACTACCGAGACGGCGACGTGATGTACACCAACGACCTGACATCGTTCACCACAGCCATGCTCGTTGGCTCATGCGTATCGGGCAGCGCATCGTTCAATAAGATGGGAGTGGGCAGCGTCGGCAACTTCGGCGGCTCATCGGTGTCGGCATCTGCTGCAAGTTGGCAGGAGTACAACGTCATCAAGATAAAGGATGACTTCGACGGCTCGACGGCCTACGCATCCTTCGAGACGGTGTACCATCACTCGTTCTACGACAACACCGTGGCATCTGGCGGCTTCGACACGGGCGGCCTCTATCTGAATTTTGACATATTCCGTAATGGTGAGCGATTTGAGGATGCCGACAACCAGGGAGTCGGCACCAAACACGTATATGTACGAGTTGGCATCGGAGCAGACAGGGCACACGCTCTATGGTATGGCGGTAGCCCGAACTCATGGTCTGCATCCCCGACAAACATCTCCATCCGTGTCGGTGACACGCAGAGCCGCACCCAGATGCTATCCGTGAACACCAACCATACGAATTTAAAGGGAGTGCTGTTTGTCGACTTCATGGGCTCCGACGATATACCGGCAATCAATGGCAAGCGACGCTTTGAAATAGTCAATTTTTCCGCTGAGTTCAAGCGCAGGACGTACTCATGGTTATTCGACACCAGAACCCGCCAGGGCAACCGCGAGTATATCTCCACGACCGCCAACAAGGTGAATGCAGAGCTCGACGTGAACTGCATCTTTGCCAGCGAGAACGAGCTGGAGTTCGGCTACGGCGTACTGATGAATGCCGACGGCACCTGGATGACCGGCTACAACTACAACGGAAGCTCTGTTGCCATGCACCCAGAGCAATATCTCGCCAACCGCGTGACCACATACTGGGCCACGTCAAAGCGAAGGATACGCACCGACATCGTGAGCAGCGCGGCGGCATCGGTGACACCGAAGAGCAAGGTGACTCTCGACGGCCCGACATCATATCCCATCAGCATCTCGCACGAATGGCGGGACGACATCACCACTTTAACATTGCTTGAACTATGATATTGACAAAGGAAAAAGGACTGCGCATGTGGGGCGGCGGCTACGGCAGCGGAGGCGGTGGCGGCCTCGATGCTTCGGCTCTCGCTGGCTATGCCACGCAGCAATGGACTGAGGATAACTACGTCAGCAAGCCGTTTTTCAATGAGCTGTTCACCATTCACGGCACGGAGACCGTGGAGGTGACCGACGGCACCACATCGGAAGTCACCACGACCACCACCGACATCACCTTCGCACCGAACGAAGTGCCGAGTGTGACGACGGAGACCGACGAGACCACGGGCGATGTGACCGTGACCACGCGAGTCATCACCAGCATCGAGGCCAACTATGGCCTGTGGACTGACTACTTCATCAGTGCACTGGGACTGAACCCGTCAGGCGGTGGCGGCGGTGGCACAACGCTCAACGAACCGCTTGCCAGCATCAACAATGCAGGACTTGCCACACACCCATCGAGCAGCGGTCAGACCATCGTATGGGACGGCACCGACTGGGTTTATGGCAACGCTGGCGGAGGCGGAGGCGGTGGCGGCACCGTGACAAGCGTGGGGCTGTCGATGCCCACGGGCTTCTCGGTGAACAACTCACCCGTGACAAGTCTCGGAGTGATTGCAGTTTCCTTCGCATCCGGCTACAGCCTGCCCACGACCGCAAAGCAAACCAACTGGGACACCGCCTACAGCAATAGCCACTCACACTCGAACAAGACCGTGCTCGACGGCATCACAGCCACCGACATCACCGCATGGGATGATGCTGTGACGGGGCTTTCGCTTGTAGACGGTAGGCTTCAGACCGTGGAGGGCTACTTCACGAATGGAGTTGCCAACAGCGCACTCAGACTGAGTGGAACGCAGAGCAAGACCGCATGGGGACAGACGTATTGGCAGAACGGCGTACCGAGCAGCATATCAGGCAACATGTCCAGCGTCGGCAATATCACGATGAGCGGAAAGATAACGATGGGCAGCTCCTCGTTCGTCATCGAAGTCGACAGCAACGGCGACTTGAAGTTCAACGGCAACATCTATGCCACTGGCGGCGTGAGTGCCCTTGGTCAGAGCAGCAGCGGCAGCAGCCTCGTGCTGAACGAGCCGCTCTCCAGCATCAACAGCAGCGGCCTCTCGGCTCCAGGCTCAAGTCAGAACGGCCAGACCATCGTGTGGGATAACTCAGCAGGCAAATGGAAGTATGGTGCAGCAGGCGGGGGTGGTACTATGGCAACACTTTCATGGTCAGGGTATAGCACCGGCAGCTACAACGGAAGCTCTGCTGCGTCTATCAGCATCCCGAACAACACCAACCAACTGACAAACGGCGCAGGCTTCATCACTTCGAGCAGCGTGAACGGCACGTTCTGGGGAAACAACTGGAGCAACGGCGACTCGCTGTCAGGTAGCATGACTCTCAACAATGCTGCACTAATTAAGTTTAAAGACAGCGGCGGAACCGAGAAGAGTGCGCTGACGATGGACTCATCGAATAACCTCGTGCTCGGTGATGGTTTCACGGCAAGCGGTTACAACACCTATGTGCGTGGAAACATCGTTGTGTTTCAATCCGGCACATCTCATACGAACGCGATGCAAGTGCAATCGGATGGCACCGTCTACCTTCCACTCAGCACGAAGGGATTGCGAATCGGCGATGCGCTCCTAACATGGGACTCGACAAACAACGCTCTGAAGATCAGTGCAACGAACGGCACGGGAGCCGTGAACCTATATGCAACTGGTGGCATCAGCGCACTTGGATATTCATCATAAAACGACAAAGATATGAAAAAGTTCCTTTTCTGGCTTGCGGAGATTTTTCGCGTAGACCTGACCGTTGAGAAAATCATCAAGGTCGAGGTCGTGAAGGAGAAGCAGGTAGCCCTTGCAGGCACCGTCGAAGGCGATGTCTACGTGAAGGGCAACCTCATCGTGAACGGCAGCCTGGAAGTGACGGGCGGTGTGAGTTGTATGAATACAGAACTAAAAAAGAAAGGAGGTAACAATGAGCTTCGTTGACGGTCATATCATTAACGCCCCTGTCAGCATCAGGGATGTGCAGCAGTGTCTCAGTTTAGGAAGCAACGACCTCGGCACGCTGCTCTCGCAAGGTAACATTGCGCTGTGGGCAAAGTACAAACCCGTGGAGGTCGGCAATGTGGTGGGCATCCTGACAGATGCGCAGCGCGAAGCCGTGAACTGGGGCATCGACAACATTCCAACATGGACGGGCACCTATCTGCTGAAGATGAAGAACTTCTGGCTGGGGATCGACAAAACGTCGGGCAACTATCCAGACATTGGCTATAAGCAATATTATTGGGAGTACAAACGCCCGACAACGGTGTATAGGCTACACGACTTTTCAAACGCTGCAAAGACGGTAGGCTATCAGCAAGACGCAGAGGCACCCGTGAAGCAGTTCACGGTCACGTCGGCGCAGGTAGACCCAGCGGGCATCTTCCGTGTCTACTATCCACTCGGTGCGAGAAACACGCGAACGCTCACATACGATGATCTGACCTATCCGACCGCCTCGATTGACGTGGGCAATATGTATCTCGGTGTGATGCTCTACCACAAGACGAACGGCAACACCTACGCCGTGACGAAAGACACGAAAATGAGCCTGCTTGACGGCACACAGACGTATGTGGAAATGGACATCAGCGGACTATCTACAAGTCAGATTAACAACTTCCCTGGCACCTATTCCGTTTTCCCGTTCTGTAGTGCGAGCGTCATCAATTTCACGAACAGCATCTCAAGCACCACCGGCACCTTCATGGCATTGCTCGGCGACAAAGACCTTGTCGTCTCGATACAATATGCAGAGATAGAAATCACCAACGTGCACGGCTATAAGGACACATCGAGCTCACAACACTATGCCCGTTTCGTCGTTTCCTTAAAGAATGACGAGCCATCAGGTTCAGCCGCAAGAAACTACAGGGTGACGGTGACCCTCTGCAACTCATCGGGCACGTCGCTCGGATATAGCGGCTCGGTCACTGGACAACTATCAGGAGCAGGGACGTACAATGCGGAAGTGAGTATTTATATCGCTTCAATATGGAGCCAGTCTATTTACTACACCGTAGAGACTACCATCACCGACACGCTCAAATTCAAGAACTCATCATCGTGGCCTCTGACTGGACCCATCCAAGAAGAGACACCATCACCAACTTAATAAACAATGGAACTATGAAGCAAATCAATTTCAAAGCTCTTGAAGTCGAGGACATTGAGGGCAACAAGCAGAGAGTGGACATCGCCAAAGCCTTGGGCAACCAACTGTACATGCAAGGCCAGAATGTAGAGGAATGCGACCTCGGTCGTACCATCTACTATTCGGAGGGCGAAATAGAACTAACCGATGAGCAGGCGCGATCGGTTCTGCGGATTGTGAGCGGCTACCCATACATCAGCCGCCACGTCATAGAAAAACTTTTGCTGTAATTGGAAAAGCCTGAGCATTTCGCCCAGGCTTTTTTATTCCATTTTGGAATATTACCATTCGCCGACATAGGACTGCTCCCATGTATCGTCAAGCGACACACCGATGCTTCCACTGGCATTGAAGAGATTTCCCGAATATTCCGTGGCACGATTCCGCTTGAAGGGTGCAGCGACAATCGTGACGTGCCCAAGTTCCTCGCCATCGTCAGCCAGCGCACGAAGCGACACGTCAGATGTCCATTCGTCTGTATCCGAAAGACCATACACCGTCATCGACAGCTGGTTGCTTGTTCCCGCATACGAAGCAGGCACCGTCACCGTGAACTCCTTCGCAGCCCCACCTACTGCCAACCCCGACACATAGTCGAGACCGGCATACCATGTAGCAGGCGTGAGACTGAGCTGCGCACATTCCGCTGGAACTTCATCCTTGATATTCACACGCAGGCGAGTCGCAGCGCGATGCATCGTCACCGTATGCGATGCAGAACTCGACGACGACACATCCACCTCATAGTCTTCCCAGAACGTGTCGCGTGGCGTGTCCCAAGTGATCGTGTGCCCGCTCTCGTTCACCGTCGGCGAACCACCACGAGAAGCCACGAAGTACACATGATGCGTGCCGTATGTCAGCAGCAGCGACGGCGCACCGAAGTCCGCATCCGTGCTCGCCTGGTGCACGCTCTGCACACACGTCCCATCCACATAGTCAAACACCCAGAGGTCGGTCATGTTCACATCCTGAAGCGATGCGCGGGTGTTCGGCATGAATGCCATGTCGCCCGCCATGCGGAACGTCACCCGCTTCGCCTCCGCCTCTTCATTCACTCTCTCGTTTGTGCAGGCCGCCATCACCGCCGCCAGCACGATAATCACATACTTTTTCATAGGCTTTCCATTTTGTTATTTAGAAGTTAGTTTCTTTGCTATCTTGTCAAAGTCGCTGTGCACATCCTTCGCCAGCACCTTCGCATATCGCTGCGTCTGGGTGATGTTGGTATGCCCAAGCATCCTTGACACATTCTCGATGCGCGTGCCGTTACTCAGCATGTAGGTGGCGAATGAGTGGCGGGCGAGATGGGAGTGGAGTGGTGTCTTGATCTTCGCCGCTTCACCGATGGCCTTCAACATACGGTTGTAGACGTGGTTTTCTACCCTCGGCACCTTCCAGTCGTACTTTTTCAAGATACCGACAACGGGAGGCAACAGCTGCGACACATACGACACCCCCGTCTTCACTCGTTCAGGATTCTGCACCCACTTTCCGCGCACCTTCTTATAAGTTGATATATCAAACGACTGGGTGTCGGAGTAGGAGAGACCGGTGTACATCTGAAACACGAAGAGGTCGCGGCAGATGCAGAGCGTGGTGCCGTCCTGATAATCGAGCAGCTCAATCGCCCGCATCTCATCCTCGGTGAGATATTCCACATTGTCACGATCGCCACGTTTGAACTTCCCATGCAGTCGCTCGTAGGGGCTGCGCTCAATCTTCCCGAACATATCGGCGCGATGGAGTAGGGCCTTCAGACATTTGTGGTAGTTATATATGGCAGCGTCGCTCAGACCATCAGCCAGACGACCAAGAGCCATCGCTCCCATCTTGTCAGACTTCCTGTTCAGCGAGTGAAGCCACGCATCGAAGTTCATAATACCTTCGACCGTCACATCCTGCCACCGCCGCAACTTACCATATTGCTCCAGGCGGTTCTGAAGCGAGACATAGTGCTTCCGTGTGCCCTCCTTAATATCCAACAGGGGAATCTGCTGGTCAATCCAGATGAGCAGCGTCGGTTCATCACTCTGCCCCTCCACAAGTTGCCACACCCGTCGCCGGATGTCTTCAGTATCAATCAGGCCACTCTCATCAAGCGACTCGTTCACGCACGCGCAAACCTTTTGATATATAATAGCAACGCGCTTGTTCAGTTCATCGGCACCAGGGCAGTTCACAATCTGACCAGCAATGAGCTCAGACTTGTGTACTTTCACACCCGTGCCGAAATGGTACGACTTCCGATTGTACGTCACACGAACCTCCACCTGACCTTTTCCGCCGTTGGTGACACGTCCACGATGATCCCACACAATCGCCGTCGTTATCTTTGTTATTTGTTCATTTATATGCTTGTCCATGTTTAGGTTTTCTTGATTTTGTTTCCCCACCTATTTTGGGGTGGGGAAACATTGGGGAAACATTTGGCATTTTAATGCCCTTTAATGTACTTTGTTGTACATTTGGCAAAACTCCCTAAAATAGCTTGAAACCCCTCTATTTACGGCGGATGCGCCCATTTTCCAGCCTCCTTCAACCTCCCCCTCTGTGATCCGCTTGGGGTTAGGGTGAAAGTGGGGGGAAACAGCGTGGGGAAAGGGGATGCTGGGTGGTTGGGGTGATGGGGGTGGGGAAACATTTGCTACTTGTTTAGGGATTTTTTCGTACCTTCAGCTGTGCCAATGGGAAATGGATAAGAGGACGTGACGGATATATTGTGCACGTCGAGCTCATGGCGGAGCATGGCGATGCGGTGCAGGCGTTCCTCGGCCAACTGCTGAAGAGATGCGATGCGCTCATCCTTTTCCTTTATTATGTCATCCTTGGCGGCGAGCTCGCGCTTCAGGGAGGCGATGGTCTCATCCGACTTTGCAAGGAGGGCATTCAGGTAGCTGGCGAAGTCGAGATGAGAGGCATCCGATTTCGGCTGCTCTTTTCCCACGTCTTCGGCGAGCATCACGTCATCTTCACCACGTAGCCACTGAAGATTGAAAATACAACCCGAAGCCGTTTGTAGCTTCGTGATCACATCCTCAGTCACTTCGGTGTAATCTTTTAGTATGCGCGTGATGGTGTTTTCATTCACGCCCATACGATGAGCTAACTCTTTTTGTGTTTTTATATCCGTGTTGCGCTTGAGATAATCAAACGCAGCGGCAAAAATATTATTCTTTTTCCTCATGAAATACACATAAATATATTAAAATACCTTAAAAATAACAATAAATCTACACCAATTCCGAAAATTGTTTGTATATTTGCACCCGTAAGCAAGCAACAAAAACAACGAGGCATGGAAATAGCCGTGAGACGGGGTGCCGTCTTAGTCAAGATGAATCCTCAAATTTGCGCCCATTTTGGAAGAGTGCGGAATGCAAATATACGGCTTTTTCTGCCACGTTGCTCACATGCAAGCAAAAAATTAAGAAAATTTAAAGTAACTATGGTAAAGGAAAAGGTAACAAAGGACGATTTGCTGAAGTTCTGCGTGGGCGACCAGAAGGTGTTCACGTTGCCGAGTTACGGCAAGGCCAGGAGTGCCCAGAGTTATGCGAACCAGCAGAAGAAGGCCACGATCGGAACCGCCAACCCGATGGAGTTTCGTGCCATCATTGGTGATCCCGTTCCTGAGACTGGTCAGTGTAGTATAACCATCACGCGAGTATCATGACACAGGCACAGCTTGAAGCGAAGGTGTTGGCCACCGTTTGGAAGGCCATGACATCCATCAACGAGCGATACGTGACGGCGGAGGTGTTGTGCCAGCATGTAGGCACTCTCACCCCTCGCTTCATGAAGACGCACGGCAAGAAGTTCAACAGGACTCGCGTGGAGTGGGATGAGACTGATGCCCACGGCAACGTGCGGCATGTAGTATCGAGAGAATGGCTCTACCCGTTGAATGAAATCAAACAATGGATTCAGGACGGGCGCATCAAGGAGCTGAAAGACATATAGAATCCTACTTTTATTTTACATGTTAGTGGTTAAACATTCAACTGCACCCGCTGGTTCGGGAGAATAGGCGGTTTTAAACGAACACAACTAAAAACAAGAAAACGATATGAAACGAATTATTGACAACCGAATCCTTGCTGAAATCGAAGAAGAACACTTCAGCGAGTTTGACGTACAGATGACGGGCATCATCGTGGTGCTTGGCATTATAGTGATCACCATCATCGGAGGGCTGCTGGGATGAGTAAGACGGTAGAAATCGGAATGATGCCCGTTGGTTGGAACCAGAAGACTGGCCTCCCATGCAAATGGCAGGCTGTGGGCATCATGAAGGATGCGAAAGGGAATGCCGTTAGGCGCATCTTTGGCGACCCTGCGGGTGGCGAGACAAAGGCATGGGAAAATCTCTTTGCCGAATGCCAGGACTGGGAGGCTGCGGCCAAACAAGTCAGGGCGGAGATGTATAGACAAGGGAAGGCGTAGCCTACCCCCGACCCCTCCCTAAAGGGAAGGGAGTAAAAACGATCATTGACAGACTTACATAAATAACTACGGCGGGAAAGGTGTCGGAGAGTAGCGGCAGACGTGAAAGCATTCCGACAGCCGAGGCTTGCCGTAGCAGGGTAGGGGACAGACCCCCATCCTGGTCAAAAGAAGAGAGAAGAATGCGCGGTGTCTGTGCCGCGCGAGTGATTAACATTTAGCGCGGATGCCGTTGCTCACTTGGAGAGCTCATGCTGGACATCAGCTGGACGGGTTCGACTCCCGCCACGGCAACAATGGCTGCGATACAATCGCAGCAAACGGAACAAAAAACGGAACAATAACTTAAAACAAAAAGCTATGGAAGTAGAAGGAATTCTGAAAATGAAAACGAACGAGCGCGAAGGCGTGAGTAAGAACGGGCCGTGGAAGATGGCCGACTATGTGCTGGAGATTCCAGGGATGTACCCACGACACATCGCCTTTGCCGTTAGTGATGGCGTGGTGGCGCGGTTTGCGCAGTTCGATGCCATGATCGGTAAGGATGTGACGGTGCTCTTTGAGATTGACGCGAGAGAGTATGATGGTAAGTGGTTCAACGACATCAGGGCCTATGGCATCAGAGCAAAGCAAGCCGCTGGGTGAGTATGACGACGGCGTGGACATGATCATCGACCGCTTTCGGATGACAGAGAAGACGGGGATGACGCGAGACGAGATCAAGCAGAGCGTGAAGAAGGCGATGGTGCTGCTGAACCTTGCACACACACTCGCTGACACCATCGACTACCTCGTGACCGACGCAGAGGGTATCCTTCAGCCGCTTGGTGCTACATTCCAGAGAGAGGACAACCAGCGGTTTAAGAGGATGAAGGAATGCCTGAAGGCTGCAAGACGCACGGCGACGGAGCTCTGCCTGCCGGTGTACAGAAGCACCGACGGCGAAGAGTACGCGAGCGATGTGGAATGGTGGTACAACTTCGTCAGAATGACGCAAGACCGAATCGGCGAGGACGTGACGAAGACGCGGCTGCTGTTGGAATACATTCACGCGATGACATCGGAGCTGGGCATGTTCAAAATACACATGCGGGACTTCAGACGACCCACCTGATAAAGGCTGCGATACTATCGCAGCGAACGGAACAGCGCGAGCCGATAACGGCTCACGAAATGGGAGACAATAAAGATATGGAAGAAAATACAACTATACCAGAGAGCAACCTGCCGCCGATCCAAGAGATACCCGAATTTCTACAGGGTGACCTATGGTTCGAGCAGGATGTCAAGCCGTACCGCCTGGACTTCACGAAGCAGTACGAGCAGCCGCGCTACACGCTGGCATGGGACGGCATACCGTTCGCACCGCTCGGTGGCATCCATTGCATCACGGGACAGGCGGGAAACGGCAAGACGATGACCATTGCGCAGTTCATGGCGGCGATTCTCGGCGGTTCCTTCGGCAATCTCACCTACGAGCTCGAAGACATAGAACCACACCCCCGCGTGCTGTACATTGATACCGAGATGGAAGAGGCCAACACCATCGCCGTGAAGAACCGTGTGCTGACGAT
>Ga0265298_10005633_pt1 | contig 15627 bp, 11 predicted proteins | sample AusTroGonzalo_MG_3_FD_193486 | JGI IMG/M metagenome (GOLD analysis project Ga0265298, IMG submission 193486) | Bovine rumen microbial communities from tropical cattle in Woodstock, Queensland, Australia - Gonzalo_01 | ecosystem: Host-associated > Mammals > Digestive system > Stomach > Rumen ... | reverse complement strand
CTTAATCGCTGCGGTTTTTTTATGTTTACTGAATGTTTAGAAAATTCTGAAAAATTTATTGTCAAAAAGATATACAAATTATCTAAGAGAAATAAATACGAATTTATAATACATTTACACCAAAGTAAATATTAAGTATGAATAAAATAATAAGTCAACGCTGAAATTGGTGACAAAATACTCCATTATTTTATTATCATTTTTGTTATGATACGTTTTGTATCATATAAAATAGGAGTACACTATGAATAAAAAGATGTTGGCCATGGCCACGATGGCGGTGCTCGTGGGTGGTTCCGCTTCCTATGCGGCAGAACTTTCCAAAGACGTCAAATCTGCGGAAAAGGAATGGACGGATGGATCCGTTTTGGCTCATTCGCGAATGGACGGAAATGTCAAGAAATTTGTGGATGCGCAAAAGAGCAACGCCTTGAAGCGCAAGGTGACGCTGAAATCGGACCTTTTGGGCCGTCGTGGAGGCGCACTTAAGGGTAAAGGCTCGCTAAATTACGAAGTAAAAGATGCCGATACGCAAAAGATGAAAGTCTTTGTGCATGATGTCAAGGTGGACAAGACGCCTTTGGCAACGGTCAGTGGCCGTTACGAGTTCAATCCAGAATTGAACCAAAAGGTGTACTGGTTGAACGGTACCAAGGTTAGTGAATCAGAATATTTGGATCAAGCCAAAAAACGCCAAAAGAAATATGATCGTTCCAAGAAAGTTTCTAAATCATTCCGCGTTGCAAACCTTACGGCAAGCGAAATTGAACAGGAACTTGCAAGCAGTGAAACCAAGTATGTTTCGGAATACCAAAAGCCTGTGCCTCAAGTTGCGTATGGCTCGGAAGCCGAAGATGCTTTTTGGAATTACTCGAGAATTCACAATAAATCTGAAATCACGGAATATGCGCATAACCTTGGCTTCAAGGGTCAGGGCGTTGGCGTCTATTATATCGAAGGTGGCTGCGTTCCCTCGCAATATCTGGATCCCGAAAAGTTTGAGCAGTTGGAACTGCCGTGCAATAATTACTCGACGCATGCCATTGGCGTTTTGAGGGTCTTACAGACAACAGCACCGCAGGCGAAACTTTACGCCTTGCAAAATCCGGGTGACCCGGGTATCCCGTGGAACTATGACGTGCCAATCTTGATTGGTTCCCATTCATGGGGATTTGATGTGGATTTCCCAGATTATGCTCCGGGCGATGCCGACATGGATAACTACATCTATGAAAATGGAGTGGTGGAATTCGTTGCTGCTGGTAATGACAGGAACAATCCTAAGCGCCCTGATATCGTCGCTCCTCCGGGAAGGGCTTTCAATGCGATTACCGTTGGCGCTATTTCTCCTGCTGATGACATGTATGTGTCCTATTCCACGTCTGGAAATGCAAGTACCCGAAACGATAAGCCCGAAGTCGCTACTTATACCCAATTCCGTTTCCCGGAAGATCCGTGGTATAGATTGAAATGGGATGACGTTTACGATGGCAAGTTCAATGGAACGAGTGCTGCAACGCCGTTCCTTGCGGGCATGACTGCGGATTTGCTTTCCCAGCATCATTTCTTGTGGTGGCATCCGGAAGTTGTCAAGGCGGTCTTGATGGCTAGCAGCACGCGTCGTGTTAATAATCCTGATTTCGATATTGACGGAACGCAAGACTTTGAAGCAGGTATTCCGCTTTATTCGAACTTCTCGTCTGGAAAGGATCACCGTTGGTATTTCTGGGCTGGTGAAAACAATTCCAACTTCGATTCGAATAATGAAATTGTCTTGACTGAAGAAAATATCCAGCAGGGGAAGCGTTATCGTATCGCCATTTCTTGGTTGACCTCTGGCGAATTTGCCATACAGAATCAAAGAATCGCTCAGGACATCGACTTGAGCGTTTGGCAAAACGGCGAAAGGATTGCGTCTTCGGCAACGGCGTACAATCCCTTTGAACTTGTTGATTTTGTAGCTCCGTCGTCGGATCCTTTGACCATAAAAATCAAGCGTTACTACAATCTCTCTGTATCGGAAAAAGTCGCTCTTGGCTATGCTTTGGTCAGGATCGATTAATTTGACCTGATTCCCTTTTATAACTGTTATTCATTGGCCCGGCGGATTTTTCTGCCGGGTTTTCATATGTATTCTTTGCAGTGGTCTGCTTGCGCGTTTTTTCTCTGAAAATATATATTACCTGTATGACTTTGCATTTTCTCTTTTGGGCGTTTTGAAGGGAGCCGCGCTGGCGACTTTTGCTGTTGCGTTTTTGCCGTCGTCGCTTTTTGCAGCAGGGCTTGTAAAGCAGAATATCGATACGACCGATGCGATGCAGACGCTTTCTAATTACGATCGTGGCTTTTATACGCCGCAGGTGTTGCATATAAAGCCATCAGGCTCTAAGCCGATTGAAACGCCGTACAGCAAGCTTTTGCATTTGCGAGCCGAAATTTCGGAATTCAGTAGTCGTGCGTGGCTCGGGATCGATACGACGGGCGGCAAGAAGGATACGACTTGGGACAAGAGCCAGGACCTCACGGAAGATGCTCTGAACGTTTTGCAGACTACGTTTGACAATATTCGCAAGAATGGCGGGCACGTGATTGTGCGCATCTGTTATGACCCGTGGTATAATGGCCGCAGCAACGTGACGCCGGAACACAAGTGGGTGCTCAAGCATGTGGAACAGCTAGCTCCTGTACTTTCGAAAAATACCGATGTGATTGTCGCGCTTGAAATGGGCATGCATGGCGCCTATGGCGAAATGCACTCGGACACGAGCATTACATACGATCGCGTTGCCGAAGCGACGAACTTGATGCTCCGTAGTACGCCGCCGGAACTTAAGATTCTTACGCGTACGGGAAACTATTCGGCGAAGGTGCTCGGCTTTGACAACTGGGGCGTGGATTTCCATATCGATGGCGAAAAATTTGCAGAAATTGCAAAAGCCAAAGGCGATACGATGTACCGCGTGGGAATGTTCAACGATGGCTACTTGGGAACGCAATATGATTACGGCACCTGGGGTGCAGACTGCAAAACGTCCATCTGTCGCGAAGAGGGTGTTGCCTGGCTTGAAAAATACGGCATCAACACGCCATACGGTGGCGAAGCGCTTACAACGCCCAATGGCTACGAAGTCATCAACACGCCAGAGTTCCTTGCGTATGAGGGCTTCCGCACGCATACGAGTTATTTGAATATCCAGTGGAACAACAACTTGATCAACAGCTGGAAAAAGACGCTTTTCAAGCAGAAAGACTTCGATTATGACCCGGCAAAGATTGATTCACTTACGGGTTTCAAGTACATCAATGACCATCTTGGTTACCGCTTTGTGCTGCGTGAATCGTGGATGAGCGATTCGGTTCATGGAGAGGGCGTTTTACGTTCAAGAATTCGCATCCAGAATGTGGGCTTTGGAAACTTGACGCGGAAAATGAAGGCTTCGCTTCATATTTCTGGCATGGGCAATTTCGGCATGTTGGATACGGTAGGGATTCTTTCATACGATGTTCCCCTTTCGGATTCCATTGATTTCATGAAGGTTCATAGCCGAAAAATTGAAATCAAGGGGGGCGATACGGTAACGACGTTTGATGGGAACAATGAAATTTCTGTAGAGGGGAAAGTCGGCTGTCTTTCAGACTGGTCGGGATCCCGTATAGAAGTCGAATTGAAAGTTTGTAGTGAATCCAATCCTAAGGATTGCATCCGGTTTGCGAATAAAAATTGCCTTGATGATAGTGGCGTCATTGTTGTGGACGGCGAGTTTTGTTTAGATAAAGACCGGCTTCATATCGGAAGTTTTGTCATGGGCGATTGTGAACGCGCTTCTATTCGGCATGCCCGTTTATCGGGCGGTCGTGTTTCTCCAAAGCGAGATGAACCCTTTGTCCAGCGGAGGCGCAACGATGTTGTTGTCCACGATGGTGGGCGCGCTTACAAGCTGAACGGATCTCGCCATCCTAAACGATAGCAGCGAAGAATTTGGTGAAGCTTAGTGGCGCTTGTCGTTGAGTGATGGAGCCCTGATGTTGAATGGGAACAAAAAAACTCCAGCCATTGGCTGGAGTTTTTCACATCTTGTTTAGCGGGTGAAACCCGTCGGATCTATTTACTTGTTCATCCAGCGGATGGAAGCCTTTTGGCTGCCCTGGCGGACAATCAGCGTGTAGGAACCGTTCGGGAGACCCTTGAGATCGATGGCGTGGTTTCCTGCGCTGTAGATGTCGGTCTTCTGCATCACGCTTGCGCCGAGAGCGTCGTAGATGTCCACCTTCACGATGCCGGTGTTTTTAGTCGTGAACTGGAGCGTAGAACCCATCATGCTTGCCTGGAGACCGCTTGCGACCTTGCGGGGCTTGATGACTGCGTCGTCAGGAATAGGATTGAGGAAATCCTGATATTCCTTCATGTTCACTGCAGAAGCGCTATCGCCGATGATGAACGTGACCGTTCTGGTGTAGGCTGCATAGAAGTCCGTTTCCGGTGCGGTTGCCGTGACGGCGACGATTGCCGGTTCCAGACCTGCGACGTAGCCTGCTCCGTTCTTAGCCAAGTACGGGGAGATGTCCTTGCCGTTGTAAGTGTAGCTGATCGGAGCGCCGCCGGTAATCGTCGTGTCCGGAAGGCCAGTTGCAGAGGCTGAACCCGGAGCGACTTTCTTGTTGCCGAATGCATTCGTAACGCGGTGTTCACCCTTCTTGTAGACGATTTCGAAGGTGTCCTGCATGGCGCGGAAACCCGTGATGGCTGCTGCTGTTGCGACGACCTTGGCAGAGCCAAAGCCCTTGAAGTGCAACATCCAAACTTGCTTGTTCTTCTGGGCGTTTGCGCAGGAGTTCGTCTTGCAGGTGCTCTTGTCTACAGTGACGATGTTCGGGTCGAGCGACGTGAGCTTGAATGCGGCGCCTTCGTTGGTCTTGTCTTCCATCGTAAGGACGTAGTCGTTCAGGCCATCGCCGTCGAAGTCAATTGTTCTGCTGGTCTTGGAAGGCGTCTTGCAGGTTCCGGAGAAGTTGCAGGTGAGGTCTTCGAGGTTCATGATGGTCTGGCCTGCGACCTGAGAAATCGTCACGACGGATTCGGAATTGTCGTTTCCTTTCAAGATGGCGTAGCCGTAGTCGTTGATGATGATGTCGCTGCCAGAAACGGTAACGACTTTTTCGTTACTGCTAGTGTAAGTACAGCCGGACTTGAGGACGCCAGAAATCTTGCCGTCGGTCTGCTTTGCTTTCGTTGCCTTGAATGCGCAGCTGCCGCTGTTCTTGCCCTTGACGAGGGAGTCGGCCCAGGCGCGTGCGTTCTTAGTGAGGTAGTTCTTGGTGATGGTGCCGGACGTGGTGTAAGTGGCTGCGTCAAGAGCGGCAGCTGTGATTAGGGACTTGTCGCCAGCGAAGATTGCGGATTTTTCGCTCTTCTTGTCCACATCGCTAGTCTGCTGACGCAAACTCCAGTTGCAGTTCGGAATCATGTTCTGGTCCATGAACGAAGTCCATTCGCTCGTGGCGCTGGAGTTCGGTTCGCCATCGCCGTCGGCGTTTGTTGAACCCCATTCACTGATGAATACCGGGTAGCCTGCATTAAGTGCGCTGGAGACGTTTCCACCGAGAGCGCTCTTGGAATGGGCGCCGGTTCCTGCATAGAAGTGCAAAACGTAGGCGATGTTTGTCGATGCGATTGGACTTTGTGCGCCCTGTTCCGGGTGCTGGGACCAGTTCGGCGTACCGACGATAACCAAGTTCTGGGTGTTGTTACGGATGGCCGGGACGACCTGTTCAGCGTAGCTTTTAATGGCTCCCCAGTTTCCACCGTTGCCATTGACCGGTTCGTTGTAAATTTCGTAAATGACGTTCGGAACGTCCTTATACTTCTTGGATACCTTCTGGAAGAATTCCGTGGCGAGTGTTGTTTCAAGGTGTGCTCTGTGGCTATGCCAGTCAATGATGATGTAGACGTCGTTTTCGATAGCGGCCTGGACCATCTTGTCGATCAGGGAAAGCTGACCTTCCGGAGAACCCTTGTAGGAGTTGCCTGCATCCACGGCGTTCTTGGTACCGCCATCGCTGTCGTAGTATTCAATGGCCATGGCGTAGCGGAAAACGTCGATTTTGAGGTTGTCTACAGCCCATGAAATGACGGTCGGGTTGTAGTAAGATGCGCCCGTTGCATCGGACCAGAAAAGGCTCACGCCGCGAAGCATGACCTGCTGGGTGTTCTTTGCGCCAATAATTTTGCTGCCGCTTGTGTGAAGTGCGCCGTAATAAGAGACCGGACCCACTTTTTTGGGGGTTGCTGTTGATGCATCGGCTGCGAATGCGGTGATGGCCGCACTAGCCAAGATGCTTGTCAGTAGCTTTGTCAATTTCATGAGTGTTTTCCTTTTGTTTTGACAAAAATTATCTTATTAAAACCAAGATAGTAAACATTTTAGCCTAATTTTTTGTTTACTATTGAACACAAAGCCTGCCGCTTTGCGCTCATTGTACACCTTCACCCCGTTTTTTCGTCCTTGTGCGGTTTGGCAGGCTTTCCAAACTCGATGGACGCGACGGTATTACTATATAATGTAGCTTTCTACGCTGAGAACGGAAGTGTATTTAAAGTAATAAAAAAGTTGCGTTCGAATTTCGTGTGATAAACGACACAGCGGTGTACCGGAAAATGTAAGTTGTTTGTATCGAAATGGCCGCGAAGGCGCATGGCTACGGGCTTGGACGTGAATTGCCATGCTAATGTAAATTTTTTTTTCAAAGGCTTGCAGGTATGGCATTTTTGAAGAAAAAAAAATATATTGTTGTCCAAATCACCCTTATTGGGTAATAACAGTTAAAAAAGAGAGAGAATTATGAATAAGAAACTTTCTATTGCTGCAGCTCTTCTTGCTGCTTCTGCTGTATTCGCAGATGACTTCATCACTTGGAATGCAGATAGCGACCACGTTATCACTGGTATCGGCAACGACACTGAAACTGCTGGTTACTGGTTCAGCTACGGCGACGATGGCGACGGTGGTGCTTCCTCCGTGACATGGCCGGTCAAGCTCGGTAACGACTACTCCGAAACCGCTATGGACCCGGTTATTGAAGCTTGCGGCGGTATCTGCGGTACTGCAGTTCTCGCTAAGGGTACTTTGACCTATAACCCGTTCGTTGGTATCGGCTTCAACGTTGTTGGTGAAGCTTCTGCTAATGACCCCACTCCGGTTGCTGGTGACGCTTCTGCATGGGGCGGCCTCTGCATTACCTATACTTCTGATATTATTCCGGTTCTCGAACTCGGCCTCGGCGACGCAGTTGATGCTTCCATCGGTTATGCAAACCCGGCTGCATCTCTTGCTAAGGCTCCTTCTACGGCACAGACCAAGGCTCTCGCATGGTCTAGCTTTACTCAGCCGGCTTGGTACAAGGGCGCAACGAAGATGGATGGCGAAGCCGCTTCTAAGCAGCTCGTTGCTGTCAAGTTCAAGCTCCAGACCACTCCGGGTTCCTATGAATTCAACATCAAGTCCGTTGGTCCGTATGGCGGTGATTGCGGTAAGGGTGCTATCAAGGCTGTCCGTGGCGCTTCCTCTGCCAAGGCTATCCTCTCTGGCCGTACTCTCAGCTTCGCTGGCGTGAAGAACGCTGCTTCTGCTGAAGTTCTCAACCTCCAGGGCCAGGTTGTTGCTAAGGGCGACGCTGCCTCTACTCTCAACCTCGCTAGCCTCGACGCTGGTGTCTACATGGTTCGTGTTGCCGGCAAGTCCGTCAACTTCACCAACAAGATCGTGTTGAAGTAATTTAAGATTCGCAAGAATTTGGAGAAGGGTCGCGTGAGCGGCCCTTTTCTTGTTGCGATTGCTCACAACAGAAATTGATTTTTTCTTTCAATCTTTCATTAAGAGCAATATTTATATATATTACTTGGGCATTTACCAATCCCGTCCTTGGGGATTATCTTTTAGAGAGGCTTTTATGATCAGCAAGAAAATTCTGTTGCCCGCTTTGGTGGGCTCGGCATTTTTCCTGGGTGCCTGTGGCGACGACACTCCGGCGGCTCCAGTTAACAATCCGATTTACAGCTCTGCGGAAAATCCGTATCCGACTGTTTCTAGCTCCTCCGCTATCATTCCGGAACCGACTTCTTCGACTCCGGTTCCAGCAAGTTCTGCATCTTTAACGCCGACTCCGGCAGCCTATGCTGCGCTTTCTCCGAAAGCAGACATAAATGCGGCAATGACCGACTATGTTCTGTGGAAAAGCTACCATTTTACGACGTATGAACAGGAAGTGGCGACATACCCTGCAATTGCCGAGGATTTCCCGCTCGTATTCGATGCCTCGACTATTGTCTCTGGCCGTGTCATTTGGTCCAGCCAGGCTTCGGGTTATTACAGGAGCTACTGTACTGAAAATACTGCCGTCACGAATATGAAGTCCCGTGCTTGCACGGTGTCCGAAGGCATCGGCTACGGTATGCTCCTTGCTTTCTTCAATATGGATGACGATGCCTTTATCCGTATGTGGAACTATACCAAGGCTTTCAGGGCTTATAGCGGCAGACAGCTCATGCCGTGGATTACCAAGTCGTTCCATTGGCTTGAAGTCGACAATTCAAGCGCTACGGATGCCGATGAAGATATTGCAACGGCCTTGATCCTTATGTATTACAGGACGGGTAACCAGCTCTTCTTGCAGGACGCCTTGACGATTGTGAAGGCCATTTGGGACTTGGAAGTGAATCCGGCGACCAAGCTCGTTTATTCGGGTGACCAGGATTTGTGGAAGGGTGCAAACCCGGTTTATAACTTGAGCTACTTCTCTCCGGTGGCCATGAGGCTCTTTGCCATGGTGGATCCGGACCCGACTCACGATTGGACTGGCGTTTTGAATGCCATGTACGCTTATATGCAACAGGTTCAGGCTGCAGGTACGGGCGTGTTCCCGGACTGGAGCGACGCTACGGGTAATGCCGCCAATCCGCCTAACGGTGCCGCAGGTTCTGGCCCGGGTAGCTACACGTGGTATTCCTTCAACAAGGAATCTGTGCGTATTCCGTGGCGTATTGCATGGGATTACTATTGGTTCCAGGATGCGCGTGCTTTGGATATCTTGACCAAGCTGAACGCCTTCATTTCGGCTAAGGCTTCTGGCAATCCGGATGACAAGGCTCTCGCTATCAACTACTCCTGGAATTTGTCTGTTGGTGCGGATTACACCAAGAATACGGCAGTGCCTTCTCAGTGGTATGCTGCATGGTGCGCAACGGGTATCGCTGGCAATACGTCCTGGCTCGATGCTTGCACAAGTGGCTTGAATGCGAAGACTCCGTCTAATTCGACTTCCAGCTATTTCTCGGATATCTTGATTTCGATGTATTCAGCCTTGCTGAACGGCTTGTTCTTGCGCCCGGCTGCAATGCCTTAATAAAATATTTGATTGAAAGTGGACTCCCGGAAGTATCCGGGAGTTTTTTGTTTTTATGGTCAAATGTTGGAGAAAGGTGAAATATTTTACCTCTTTTCTAAAGAATTTGTATATTCACAGGTATGAAAAAGAATGCTATTTCCAAGGCCTTGAATTCTGCTAAGGCAAAACAAGCGAAAGCAAAAGAAAACGAAAAATATGTAGACTCTTTGCTTGCTGTTCCGGCAAAGGATACGACGAACGTGCTTGCGGTGCAAGCGGATAACGGAAACGTTGCGGACAGCGCAAGCGGTGCTTTGGACGTACCGCAGCTCCCGACTCCGGAAGAGCTTGGAATTTCCATTACGACGGGTTATTCTGGCGATACGCTCCAGGTGGCAAAGGGCGATACGATAGACTTTCCGATAACGGTCTCGTGGAAGGCGAACGGCGGATCCATTTTGGTTTTGCCGACAAGCTCTGCGAATACGAAGGACCTTTCGCAGGTGGGACTGTCTCAGGAGTCTAGCCGCATTGTGAAAGATGGCCAGGAGATAGCGCAGATTACGTTTAATTACAAGCTCGTTGTGAAGGACGATGGAGTATCGGCTATTCCTGCGATGCGCTTTGAAATCCCGACGCCGATGGGACAGTCGCTGTATTTGAGGAGCGACCCTGTCGTTTATGAGGCAAAGGACAAGTCGGAATCGTTTTTGACGGTGCTCGGAATAGTGTTTGTGTTGTTCTGGGTAGTCGTAAAGGTCTTGCGTATACGTCAGCGCAAAAAGGCGAAGGCGCTACTTGCCAAGTGGAATGGGGCGCTTGTTGCCATTCGCGAACGCATGATGGTTTTGAAGCAGCGCGTGAACGTGGCGGATAGTCGCGAATGGCTCCTGGAACTGGAAAGTGTTTGTAAAGGTTTCGTGGCGCTCCGCTTTGGAATTGCCGAAGCGCGGGCTGCGACTATAAATCTCGACAATCTTGTGAAGGATGGCAAGCTAGAAGGCTGGGAACACCTTGTCGAGGAATTTGCGCACGCCCGCTATGGTGGTGGTGTGCGTGATAGCTTCGAGAACAAGGAAACCTGGAAGCTCGCCATGCAGCTCATGGATATGGAAGAGGAATGATTATAGACAAGGAAAAGGTCGCACAACGTGCGGCAGGGCTAGACCTTTTTCGTGTAGTCGCTGCTGTGATGGTGCTGCTGTTTCATTGCAATATCCATCATGGGAGCGATTTTGGACCGCTGACGGGATTTGTCTCGATGGGCGCCGTGTTCATGACGGCGTTCTTTATGCTTTCGGGCTATGTGTTGTTCTTGACGTACAAGGATAAGTCGCTTGTGCTGGCTCCTGCACTCAGGAAATTTTATCTGAAACGTGTTTTCGGGATTTTTCCCTTGTACTTGGTCGTGGCTACTCTGTATGTCGTGACTTTAGGGCAGGAAACGTTGCTCCAGAACCTGGTGCTTTTGCCAATTGAGGTTCTGGGTTTGCAGAGTGTCTTTTCGACGCTATTCCCGGTGAGCCATAATGACGGAACTTGGTTTATTTCGTGTTTGCTGTTTGCGTATTTGGCGTTCCCGTTGATGCAAGAAATCGTAAAGCAGATGACGATGCGCGCGAAGTGGATGGCACTTGCGATCTGTACGGTGGTTCTGCTTTGGTCGCCGCTTGTCGTGCATGTGTTCAAGACGGATTCCATTTATGCAAATCCGTTTTTCCGCATGCTGGAATTTTTTATCGGGGTGCTGTTGTGCTCATTGCCCATAAAAGCTGGCGTGACGAAAATCCTTGCGACATGGAAGGCTTTGCTTGTTGAAGTTCTGCTTTTGATTGCCGGGATTTCAATTGCGGTGAAGCTGAATCTTTTCGTGGGCAATTACATGCTTTACGACTGGATCGTGATACCGCTGTTTGCCTGCATGATTTTAACGCTGGCGGAGCTTAAGTCGCCACGATTGCAGGGATCCGCGGTACTGCGGTATGCGAGTGCGGCAAGCTATGCGTTTTTCTTGGCGCAGACTTTTAATACTGAAATTGAAAATTGGCTGTTTGCGGCTTGCGACATTCAAAACAATATGCTGCAGATTGCGGTATCGGTTACGTTGTGCACGGTTGTCGCTGTGGCGTTACATGAGCTTGTTGAAAAGTCCTGTGCGAGTGCGCTGAAAAAAATTGGATGCTGAAATGCCGAGTTCTGAAAAGTTTCGTGATTATGTCTTGTCGCAGTTCAAGGGTGAGCTGCGTGTGACGACTCGCAAGATGATGGGCGAGTATATTTTGTATGCGGACGGAAAAATCTTTGGTGGAATTTACGATGACCGCCTGCTTGTGAAGCCTGTCGCTGCTGCAAAGGCTATGCTCCCAGAAGGAAAAATGCAGTTGCCCTACGATGGCGCAAAGCCGATGTTGCGCGTCACTGCAGAACAAATTGCAGACAAAGGATTTGTTGTGCGCTTGCTTGACGCTATGCTCCCGGAACTCTCCGCTGTGAAAAAGAAAAAGTAATATCATATTCTCGGCGCTGGGAATATGGTTCTTTCAGTCTTGTCATCCTCAACTTGTTCGGGGATCATCTTTTTGTAAGAATCTCCAGATGGGCGGTTGAAATTTTTTGATAGATTGCGTTGAAACTTTTCGCAGCATTCGCCTTGTGGGGTTTTACAGAAACCCCTTCGGCTCAGCTATGACAATTCGTGTAGACACGATTGTCGCAGCATTCGCCTTGTGGGGTTTTGCAGAAACCCCTTCGGCTCAGCTATGACAATTCGTGCAGACACGATTGTCGCAGCATTCGCCTTGTGGGGTTTTTAAGGGGTGTCCCCTTAGGCGTGGGGGTGATGGAAGACCCGTTTTGAGCCGGGGGCTGCAATCAGGGGGAGGCTTCCCCCTTTACTATCAAAATTCTCATATCTCAAAGGACGTAAGTCCGACCTCAAACTTTGTTTGTCACTTCCTACCGCCTACTGCCTACTAGAATCATTTGTTTTTTCCGAAATATTTTAGTATCTTAATGCGTGGAAAACTTAGAGGTAAAATAAATGGATATTCAGGAACTTTCGGAAAAGATTAGACAGCAGAGTTCTTTTTGCATGAACTTGTTGCATGAAGTTGAAGATACGGTGATTGGTCAGAAGGCGATGGTCGAAAGCATTCTGACGGGTATTTTGGCGGATGGCCACGTGCTTTTGGAAGGTCTTCCGGGTCTTGCCAAGACGACTGCGGTGAAGGCTTTTGCCGATGCTGTTTCGCTGGACTTCAAGCGCATCCAGTTTACTCCTGATTTGTTGCCGGCGGATTTGCTCGGTACGACGATTTATAACGCTCGCGAAGCGAAGTTCGAAACGCGCAAGGGGCCGCTCTTTACGAACCTTGTGCTTGCTGATGAAATTAACCGTGCTCCGTCGAAGGTGCAGAGCGCCTTGCTCGAAGCGATGCAGGAACGCCACATCACGATTGGCGACGAAACGTTCAAGCTTGACGAACCGTTCCTGGTGCTTGCCACGCAGAACCCGATTGAACAGGAAGGTACGTACCCGCTGCCGGAAGCTCAGGTGGACCGTTTCCTCTTGAAGGTGAAGGTGAGCTACCCGAACAAGGCTGACGAAATGAAGATTCTCGATGCTGTTTCGGGTGCAGGGCTCCGCCAGCCGAAGGCTGTTGCAACGAAGGACGATATCTTGAAGGCTCGCGAACTCGTGAAGCAGGTTTATGTGGACGAACGCGTGCGCGAATACATCGTGAACCTGGTCTTGGCAACTCGTGATCCGGGTAGCATCAAGCGTAGCGACTTGGTTGGCTTTGTGGAAGTGGGCGCTTCTCCGCGTGCATCAATCGGCCTTGCCCAGGCTTCGAAGGCTCATGCGTTTATCCAGGGCCGCGCTTACGTGACGCCGGAAGATGTGAAGGCTGTCGCGATGGAAGTGCTTCGCCACCGCGTGATTTTGAGCTACGAAGCCGAAGCTGAAGAAGTCACTGCCGAAACCGTCGTGCAGAAGATTTTGGACAGCGTTGAAGTGCCGTAGTGAGGAGAAGCGGCTTGTATTAACAAGCCGCGACGACGAGAGCAACGCTCTAGACGGAGCGTTGTCATTGCAGAGGAGCGTTGCGGTCGCTTGAGGTGCCGTAATTAATCTTAAGTGCTCGCTAGAGTCGCGGAAATCTCCCTTTTGACAATAATAAAAACAACGCCTTGCTGGGCGTTGTTTTTTGCAATGGAGTTTTCTGTGTTGAAAAAGCTATATCGCGTTTCCGATAATTACTCCGACGAGTATTGTTAAAACAATGCTGCCAACGATAATCAGCGTGCGGTTTTTATTTTGTAGCTCGTACGTTCCATCGTCATGTCGAACTGCGGTATGGGTGTTGTCTCCTTTGCCGCCGAAGTCTACTGTTGTAAGAGGGCTGAATTTCTGGTCACCGTTCTCAGTTGTTCCAAAATCCACATTGGTCAAAGGGATACTGGTTGCTGCTGTCGGTTCGCTTGACGTAGAGCATTCGCAACTTTGCATTATTTGAAGGCAAAGCTCTGAGGAGTCGTCTTGGCATTTGACGCAAAAGTCTTTGCAGGTGTTTTCTTGTGCAAAGATTGTGATTGCGAGAAAAAATAAGACTAAAAATAATTTCATAGAGCTTAATTGTTCTCCACGATTGTGATAACGAGGGCTGCTGTTCCGATAATTCCGCCGATGAGTCCGAAAATCCAAGAGTTGGATTCGGATGCTTCAGTTTTTTGCTGGATTGCGGCATAGTCCGGGCGAGGATGGACTTGGATGATCTTGTCTTGGAGAACAACGATGCCTACGTATTCAGTGCGGTCATTCCACAAGTCCACTCGGTCTTTATTGTTGGGCTTGAACATTCGGTTGTCTTCGGCGCTTTTGTATAGGTGCGGTTTGTAGTTGTAGATGAATTCTACCGTGTCTTGCCTGATTTCGGTAAACACTGGTGTGCCGAATTGCTTTGACCACTTGTTGATATTGGGGGCGTTTACGATGGCAATTAAATCGTCATCGTCAACCCAGTTTTCTCTTAGCATGTATTGATGTGTGCATCCAGAAAAGAGGAGCGTCGTGATAAAGATTAATGCTGCCCAAATGGCTTGTTTCATTTTTTTCTCCATTGGTTAAAAATATCCTTACAAATATAAATAAAATGGACTTGCGTTTTTTTGGAGGGCATGCATATGAAACTATGGATTGTCTAGAATTTGTTTGTGAAATGAAAAAAGCCCCCGGGCGGAGGCTTTGATGGGACTTGTTTCTCAAATTGTTAGTAGGAGCGCAGGAAACCATCGTCCAGAGCTGTGACGGGGATGACTGTAGTGTTATTTTCGGGATCTACGATGATCGCGACGCCGGTCAGATAATTAATCCAGTAGTTGAAATTGTTTTCGTGCTTGTGGAATTGTAAAGTGTAGTTTTGATCGTCGTGGATTTTTTTGTGGCTGATGGCGATGACGAATGGAACGAGAAATTGGTCGTGCGAGATGGCGAGGGTCATCTTGTGCATGTTATCGTATGTGAAGTATGTGCTGATCAACTCTTGAGTTCTTTCTTCAATGTTGTATAATGCATCTTCGCATGCGGCTTTGTTTTCGCTATCGCTATTGTTTTTCTTGTCATATTCTTCATAGGCGACTTTGGAATAAATGCTCCAGCCCCAGCTGTTTTGACCTTGGCAATCTCTTTTTCTGTTATCGTTTCGGATGTACCAGGATTCAAGAAGGTCCATGTTTTGTGCGTGGTACTCGTTGGAGGTTGTGTTTTTCCATTCGTCTTCGCTTCCGGTTGTTTGACCTTTATTTTCGGAAATGATTCGTGCGGTCTGTTGGGTGCGATAGACGTTTGTATGCATGTAGAAGAAGTCGTCGATGTTGAGTTTTTTGAGCTTTTGGCCGACTTGCGTGGATTGTTCTATTCCAGTTTGGTTGAGGCTGCCGTTTGTTCCAGTATTGTTTCTATCGCGGGCGGCGTGGCGGAGAATGAATGCGACTTTTTCGTTGGGGCGGAGGCAGTAGAATACGTCGTACATGGATGAGAACATGTCTGTTGTAGAGCGCAGGGTGTTGCAGGCATTGCTCAAAATTTCAACAGGTTTTGCGTCTGCTCCGTCTTTTCCATTGCGGAGTTCTCCGACCTTTTCGTCGCCGCAGAAGACGTCGTATCCTTCGAATTCGGCGCTTTCTTCAACGCGGCAAGACGTACCGTCGTTTCCGTTGAGACCGTCCTTGCCGTCGGTTCCGTTC
>Ga0265298_10005632_pt1 | contig 15630 bp, 15 predicted proteins | sample AusTroGonzalo_MG_3_FD_193486 | JGI IMG/M metagenome (GOLD analysis project Ga0265298, IMG submission 193486) | Bovine rumen microbial communities from tropical cattle in Woodstock, Queensland, Australia - Gonzalo_01 | ecosystem: Host-associated > Mammals > Digestive system > Stomach > Rumen ... | reverse complement strand
CGGCAATACCGGGGGCCACAAGGCCTACAATTAACAGCGGAATCATAAAACTTAAAAAGTTACCGAACAAGCCGTTAAACGTCAGCACAGCCCGCACGAACCAAGACGGTACAAAAAATCCGCACACAATCCCCGCCGTAATCGCACAAATGACAGAGGGGAGTAAACCCCATTTTAATTTTAGATGTAATTTTCTTTTTCGCAGTTTCAACATACTTATATTATATGAAAATTTGAGAAGCGGTATATCCTTTTATCATGCTGACCCTGCGGGCGGCCTACCCGCGGGGTGACGAAAGGAGGTGCCGCCCGCAGGGTCAGGGTATAATGTTGTTGTCGTTCTCTGTCATCCTGAACTTGATGCAGGATCTTGTCGTTATTGAAAGCGGAGAGATCCCGTATCAAGTATCCAACGATGCTTGTTTATTTGTTATAATGACCTTGTATGATTTGGTTTCAAACTTTTAAGGAGAAGATATGAAGCAATTAAAATTTGCACTCGTATTTTTATTGTCTGTCTTTTCGTTCTGCGCGTATGCGGAAGAAATTTCAACGGAGACAAATGATTTTGCTAAAAACGAAAAATCCGATCTGAAAATCAATTTGGAATATGTAAAGATGATATTGGCGGAAGAGACGGATGCGGCCGTGAACGCAAAAAGTCAGGAAGACAGTACCCCGCTATCGTTAGCGCGCGACCGATTCCGAGAACAAGAAAAACAGGAAATTATTGACCTGTTAATTGCGTCCGGTGCGAAGGAATAAAATATTCTTATGTTACAAGTCAAAATCAATATAGACGGCGGCTCACGCGGCAATCCCGGTATCGGCGCGGCGGCTTACGTCATCTGCCAAATGGACGGAACTATCCTTTCGCAAGAGGGATATTTCCTCGCGCACTGCACGAACAATCAAGCGGAATATACCGCGCTGAAACTGGCACTTATCAAAGCGGCGGAACTCGGCGCGACGGAACTTTTTATAGAATCCGATTCGCTTTTACTCGTCAAGCAATATTTGGGAGAATACAAAATCAAGCATCCCGATTTACAAGCGCGCATGGCGGTTATCCGCCGTCTTGCATCGCGTTTTACGGTACACATAAAACACGTATTGCGCGAGTTTAACAAAGCCCCCGATGCGCTTGCCAATAAAGCCATGGATGCGAAACAATCCCTCGGCTATAACCCGATAAAAAACTTACCTTCCGACGAAGAAATTGTATCCGTCTTGCAAGATAACGTCGTCAACGGTGTCAAAGTAACCCCGGTCGTGCGCAAACCCTCCGCGAAAAAACCAACCGTCCAAACACCCGATTTGTTTGAAGGGTTTTAATTTTGCTATAATAAGGGTGAGCATTCCAGATAGCCGCTCCCTTCCGAGTGAGGAAAGGGGGAGGAACTTCCGGACTCCACAGGGCAGTGCGCCGTTTGAAAAGACGGACGGAATTTTGTATTTTCTTCCGATGGAAAGTGCCACAGAAAATAAACCGCCCGCAAGGGCAAGGGTGAAAAGGTGCGGTAAGAGCGCACCGCGCGCACGGTAACGTACGCGGCACGGTAAACCCCGCACGGAGCAAGACCAAGCCGGCACACAGGCGGCCCGCCTTCGTTGCCAAGTAGGTCGCTTAGAGAAATGGCTATCGCGGTTCTCCTACCGACAGAATCCGGGGTATAGAATGTTCATTTTTCATACACGGGCGGACAGCGCAAGTTGTCTGCCCGCGTATTTTTGGGCAAGGTAAAAGAAACCGTACGCACGTACGTGTAAATTTTCTATAATATAAATATCCTCAAATTTGGAGTGTTTTTTATATGGCAAAAAATAAGTATTCCCATACCGTTTTACTCCCGAAAACGGATTTCCCTATGCGTGCGGGTTTGGCACAAAAAGAACCGAAGATTTTAGAATTTTGGCAGCAAATTCATCTCTACGAGGCCATCCTCAAAAAAAATCAGGCCGGTAAACACTTTGTATTGCACGACGGCCCGCCTTATGCCAACGGTAAAATTCATATCGGGCACGCGTTAGATAAAACCATTAAGGATATTATTTTGAAATCCCGCGCCATGACGGGTCATTATACGCCCTATGTTCCGGGGTGGGATTGCCACGGGCTTCCCATTGAACAAGCCCTTCTGAAAGAATTAAAACAGGATAAAAAACACATTACCGACGTGCCTGCTTTCCGCACGAAAGCCCGTGCGTTTGCCGCTAAATTTATTGATTTGCAACGGCAAGGTTTCAAGCGCTTGGGCGTACAGGCCGATTGGGATAACCCATATTTGACTATGTCGCCGCGTTACGAAGGCATTACCATCGGCGTATTTTTGGATTTGATTGAAAAGGGGTACGTTTATAAAGGGCAAAAAACCATCACGTGGTGCCCGCATTGTGAAACGGCTCTTGCCGATGCGGAAACGGAATACCGGGATATTTCATCTCCGTCCATTTATCTGCGTTTCAAATTGGTCAATCCCACGGCAGACGTTTTCGGCACATTGGACTTTTCCAAACCGGTCAGTTTAGCCGTGTGGACGACGACCCCGTGGACCATTCCCGCCAACCGTGCGGCGGCTGTTTCCAATATGGAAGATTATGTTATTCTGAAAGACGACCATACCGGCGAATACTATATTGTAGCCGAGAAATTAGCGGAAGAATTTTTGAAGAATACCGGTCTTTCCTGTTCGCAAGCGGGCAAAGTGGAAGGCAGTAAACTGGTCGGCTTAAAATACTATCATCCGTTGACGAAAGCGGAAAACCCGGTCATTTGGACGGACTTTGTAACCATGGATGCCGGGGTTGGGGTCGTGCATATCGCACCCGGCCACGGGGAAGAAGATTTTTTGGCGGGCAAACAGTGGAAGTTGGACGTATTTTGTCCGGTAGATGAACGCGGCTGTTACACCAAAGATGCGGGCGTATTTGAAGGTATGCACGTCTTTGAAGCAAACGCGCACATGGTCAAAAAGTTGGACGAACTCGGCGCGCTTATCAAAGAGCAGGAAATCGTACACAGTTATCCGCATTGTTGGCGGTGCCATAACCCGATTATTTTCCGCGCCACGGAACAATGGTTTATGAGCATTGACAAAGACGGCTTGCGCGAAAAACTGATGAAGAATTTGGACAACGTCAAATTTTATCCCGAAGGCGGGGTAGAACGGATGCGTTCCATGATCGGTCTGCGGCCGGATTGGTGTCTTTCCCGTCAACGCTTTTGGGGCAGCCCGGTAACGATTTTGTATTGTAAAAAATGCGGCAAGCCGCAAATTGACAAGCGCTTGTTTAATTTTATCAAAGCGCGCGCGATGAAAGAGGGCTCGGATTTTTGGTTTACCGACCCGGTAGAAAAACTGATGCCCGAAGGATATACGTGTGCCTGCGGTTGCGGCGAGTTTCGCAAAGAAACCGACATTTTGGATGTGTGGTTGGACTCCGGCGTCTCGTGGGCGGCGGTACTTAAGGACAGAGGACTTGATTTCCCCGCGGATGTTTATTCCGAAGGGTCGGACCAGCACCGCGGTTGGTTCCAAAGTTCCTATATTCCGTCTTTCACGTTAGAAGGCACGGCTCCGTTCAAAACGATTTTAACCCACGGTATGGTGTTGGACCAACAAGGCCGTCCGATGCACAAGTCGCTTGGTAACAGTGTAGATCCCGAAGAAGTGTGCAATAAATACGGGGCGGATATTTTGCGCTTGTGGGTGTCGTTTTCCGACTATCAGGGAGACGTGCGCATTTCGGACGAAATTTTACAAGGCCCGGTGGATACCTACCGCAAAATCAGAAATACGGTACGTTACGCCTTGGGTAATTTGTCCGATTACGACCCCGCGTTGCATAAAGTTCCCGCCAAAGAATTAACCGAAATGGACCAATACATGCTCGGCCGTTTGAATACGCTGTTGCAGGAAGTCCACGCGGGATACAACGATTTTAACTTCCGCCGTGCCATGCGCGCGTTGGCGGATTTTTGTATTTTGGATTTGTCCTCTTTCTTGTTGGATGCCTCCAAAGACCGTCTTTATACATTAGGTGCTTGTGCCCCTGCTCGCCGCAGTGCGCAAACGGTTTTGGCGGAAACGGTAGTTACCCTGTTGCAGTTAATTGCGCCGGTCCTTTCGTTCACTGCCGAAGAAGCATGGCAGGAGTTACGCAAAACCGCTTTAGGGCGGGACTTGCCGCAAAGCGTGTTCCTTTCCAATATGCCGCTGAACGCTTCGTTTATCCCCAACGTCAAATTGGAAGAAAAATGGAATTGGGTACGCCGCGTGCGCGAAACGGTGCAAAAACAATTGGAAGAAGCGCGCCAAAAAGGGGTTATCGGTTCGTCGTTGGAAGCAAAAGTAGTGTTCGCCACGAACGACGCTGCTACTAAAACCTTGCTTACGCAGACGTTGCCGTTGTGGACGGAAATAGCCATCGTGTCCGACGTAGAAGTGACGGACGGCTCCGCCCCGTTAACTGTAACGGTAACACATGCCGAAGGGCAAAAATGCGCACGTTGTTGGCAGTGGAAAAAGGAAGTCGGCACGCTCAAACATACCGATTTGTGTGCGCGGTGCGAAGACGTGTTGGAAAAAGAAGGTTTTTCGGTTGAGGAATAAAGCGTGAAGCGAGCGTTTGTCAAAATTTTTTCTTGGTGTAAGGCAAATACGTCCTTGGTGTTAGCCGGTGCGTGCATTTTGCTTTTAGACCGTTTGACAAAAGTGTGGGCGCTTTACGTACTTCCGTACGCACCGAAGGAGATTTGCCCGTTTTTTCATTTACGTTATGTGGAAAATACGGGTGCGGCGTTCGGGATGTTGCAGAATGGGAATATCCCGCTGATTTTTGTGATGCTTGTAATTATTGCCTATATTTGTTGGAATTGGAAAGAGTTAATTTCTTTCGGTGCGAGTTCACGTTGGGGGGCGCTTTTTATTTTAGCGGGCGCATTAGGCAATCTTTATGATAGAATAACATTAGGATTTGTTGTTGACTTTTTAGATTTCAGGGTATGGCCCGTATTTAACGTGGCGGACAGTTTTATAACGGCGGGAGCATGTTTGTTTGCTTGGTCGTTACTAACGCATCGTAAGCAAACGGGCACGGAGGCAAAATGAAAAAAATCGCAGTTTTGTTGGGCATGGCCCTTTTACTCGGCGCGTGTGATTCGGATAAGCGCTTATTTCAAGAAGCCAAATTGGCTACTTCGCAAGGTAAATTAACGCAGGCCATCCAAATTTACGGACGGCTGATTAAGAAAAATCCCCGTCATTTTGCCGCTTACACCAACCGCGGAATATTGTGGGAGCGCGTACCGGTAAAAGATGCAAAAGAACTCGTGAAGAACCGTTCTTTTGCCGAGGAAGATTATTTGAAATCGTTGGAAATCAATCCCCGCCAGCCCGAAACGTATAACAATTTAGGTGCTTTGTATTTGGACAGTAAAAATTATAACGGTGCTATTTTTAATTTTACGCAGGCGCTTGCCTTCCGCCCGAATTATTTTATGGCCCTGATGAACCGCGGTATTGCTTATAGCCGTATGGGAGATATGATAAGTGCCTTGGCCGATTTTTCCAAGGCAGAAAAAATCAGCGTGACGGAACCGCTTTTATTTCTCAACCGCGGGCTTGCCTATTACGAGATGGGGCAGTACGAATCCGCCGTGAGTGATTTTTCGCGCGTATTGGATTTGGACCCCGATAATGCCCGCGCGTATTTGGAGCGTGCCCGCGCATTGATTAAATTGCAATATCCCGCCGATGCGTACAGCGATTTGGAAACGGCGGTTGCCTTAAAACCGTCTTATGCGCTTGCGTATTATTACTTGGGGGATTTGACTTTCCGCCGCGGCGAAAAAGAACAAGCCCTTGCGTTCTTGGTGCGTTCCAAAGAATTGGCCAGCAAATACGTGCCTACGTATGAACTCATGGGGGATATGTTGGCGATGGAAGACCCCATTGCCGCCGTGGCCAACTATCAAGTGGCGTTGAAGTTAGATCCGGCCCACGCCAAGCGTTACGAACGCAAAATGGAACTGATGAAAACGGAAGAAGGGCGCGACCGCGTGCTCGGTAACCGTTTCTTCCCGCGTTAAGTATGCGCACCGCTTCCGCTTTTTCTTCCCGCCCGTTACCTGCGGCTTCGTCCGTACCGTCGCGGGCGTTCCGTTACCGGTTTTACCTGTCCTTTTGTTTATTATTACTTGTCGTATTTTCTTTTCTGATGGGCAATTCCGCCCTCGGTATTTTCATTTTAACTTTAGTGAGTCTTGTTTTCTGCGCCGACATTTTATTCCGTTCCGCTTTGGCAGATTTGAGCCACGGGCGGTTAAGTATGGCGGTACTTTCTTCGTATGGCATCAGCAGCGGTTTTTTATTTTCCGCCTGCAATACTTTTTTTGATAACCGTTGGAACGCGCCGTGCGAGGACTTATATGTATATGTCCTTTTATTTATTACACTTTCCCTGTGGACGGAAAAACGGATTGTCAAAGAGCGCGAACGGGCCCGTGTGTTTATGCGCAAAGTGGATGATTTTTTGCCGAAATCGGCGCGGCTTATCAGCGGAAAGAAGATTTTTTCCGGTGAAGTAAAAACGGGGGAAATACTCGTGGTAAAAAGCGGGGAACGTCTGCCGGCCGACGGTGTGATTGAACGGGGGCACAGTGCGATTGACGAAGAACTGATTACCGGCAACATTTTACCTTCTCTTAAAAAAACCGGGGACCGCGTTTACGCCGGTACGCTTAATAAAACCGCGCCGATAGAAGTGCGCGTTACCAATAACTTATCTGTCTGCGCGCTGATGAACGTACTAGAGGCGATTAAATCCGGTGAGTTGCGCAAAAGCGAAATCAAAGACCGGTTGGACAAAGCCGCCGGATGGATTGTTTTATGCGTGTTGTTACTTGCGGCGGGATTGGCCTTTGGGGTGCGAAAAGGGGAAGATTTTATAGGGTTGTTTTTATTTACGGGTGCGCTTATCTGTCCGCTTGTGTTGCCGTTTGCGGTGGTACTTCCTTCCTATTTTGTACGCCGCGTGGCCCGTAAGAACCGTATTTTACTGCAAAATGTTACTTCTCTTTCGGCCATCGGAGATGCGGAAGTATTTGTGTTTGACAAAACCGGCACGCTGACATACGGGGAATTATCGGTCAGCGGGATAGAACCGGTAGCGGACGTTTCTCCGCACGCAGTAGCGGAAGCATTGGTATCGGCGGAACAATTTGTCAACGGTCCGTTTGCCGCGGCGGCGCGTGCCTACGCGCAGAAAATGAACGTCGTTGCACAGGAACTTGTTTCGTTTGAAGTGGTTGCGGGCATGGGTATCCGTGCCGTTACGGGGGAAGGCAAACAAATTGCGGCCGGCAGTATGCATTGGCTTGAAAAACAAGGTATAAGCGCATCGTTGCCGTCGCCCCAAACGGCCCAAGTGGTCATAGGGGTAGCGGTGGATAATTACTTTTTGGGATATGTTTTATTGGCCGATAAACTGCGTCCGCACGTGAAAGAAACGGTGAAATTTTTACAGGAACAGGGCAAAGAAATTATTTTAGTGTCCGGCGATAACGAACGTCCGGTGGCGGAAATAGCCGCACAGGCGGGCATTGAAAAATACAGTTTTGACGTACTGCCCAAAACGAAAGCGGAAATCGTTTCCAACCAACGCACGATGGGCAAAAAAGTGGTCATGGTGGGGGACGGATTTAACGATATTATTGCGCTGCTCAAAGCAGACGGGGGGGTCGTCTATTCCTCCGGCAAAAATATATATAATAATTGGGTAGATATTATTATTAAACGGAAAGACTTGTATCCGCTTACGTATTTATCTAAAATAAATAAGACGTTCCGGAAACTGATTTATCAGAATATGGCGCTTTGTATTGTTGCCAACGGGTTGATAACGGGTTATTGGTTATACAAGATGCCTGTTCCCACGCCGTCCTACACTGTATTGGCGGGCAGTTTGGCCGTATTTCTGTTGATTTTAATAAATTCTATAAGGATAACTCACACAAAATGACAAAACATACCGATATTGATTTCGGCTACACCGCCGATCACGCCCGCAAAAATGCGGACACCGTTTTGCCGGCCATCCAATGTTGGCAAAACCAATACAAACGCGATTATGACATTAAAATAGAATTGCCGGAGTTTACGTCCGTCTGTCCCAAGACGGGTTTGCCGGATTTTGGGGTCATCACCATTGAATACGTGCCGGACGAACTTTGCTTGGAACTCAAATCGCTGAAGTACTATTTGTTGGAATACCGCGATATGGGTATTTTTATGGAAAATATCGCCAATAAAATTTTGGATGACGTAGTGAAAGCGTGCCATCCGAAGAAAGCCACCGTTACCGGCACCTTTACGCCGCGCGGCGGTTTACGTTCGGTGATTGTGGCGCGCTACGAGAAAAAATAATGATGAAAAACTCCTTTTTTCTGACGTTGTTTTTGATGATTGCTTCCTTCTTGGCGGGGGCTATTTGTATGCGCTTGTGGGACGGTGCCCGTCTGCACACGCAAGCCGTTGCGGAAAATCCGCGGGGCGTGGAAAGTGCTTCTTTGCTCGTGATGGATTTGAAAGAAGGCAAATTACCCGAGGGAATTTACGAAGCGGAACAAGCCGAAAACGTGCGCAACGAAAGCGATATGCCGCCTTCCCAATTAGCGGATGTTAAAATAGAGGGATTTGAAAGCGTTTATGTGGCAGAAGAAAAACAACCGGCGGACCCGCTCGCACAAATGCCGTTGCCGCCGCAAAAGGCCGACCCGGTAACCATCGCGACCACAAGTACCGTTGTCAATGTGTTGCCCACGGCGCGCGTACCGGTGAACGATGAAGACGAAAGCACGATTACGCTTATCCAACTGCCGGTTTCTGTCAAAACCATCAAAACGCAAGACGAGTACAAGCAATTCAAACGTACGGCGCGCGGCCAATATCCGGAAGTTAATTTTCAAAAGGAAATGGTCATTGTGTTGTTGTCGGAAAGCAATATGCCGGACAATATGTTGGAAATTGTCAAAGTCACGCCGTTAGACGATAAATTGGAAGTAACTTACCGCGTCAACGTGTTCGGGCTGGACCAAAAAACGAATACGCACAGTGTGGCGGTAACGGAAAAATCCAAGAAGGAAATTGTCCTCAAACAGGTGCGCTGATGCAACTTTTTTTGCGGCTCGTGTTGACCCTGCTGCTGACGATACTGGAGTGTGTGCAAGTCGGTATTTTAGTAGGCAGCATATATGGGAGCATCCAAACGGGTAAGTGGGTAATTGTTCATTGGTTGGACGGTACCTTTTCGTTTTTGCTTACAGCGGGTTTGTGGGCTGCGTGGTTGTGCGGTTCGTTTTTGACATCCTTTTTTTCCGGCTTGGCGGTGCGGTGGCCGCTGAGGCGGTTGTTGCAAGCCGGCGCGTGGATGTGGCTCGGTGTTTTTTTAGCCGCCGCCGTTTATGCGTGGTGTTTTCCGCCTTATTCGGCCGGGTTGGTTGCGGCGCGCGTTTTGTGGAGTTTATTGTGCATCTGTTTCGGACTTTGGGCATTTTTAGTGGTGTCTTTTATGGCACAAACACAGCGAGGTGTAAAATGAAAAGAATTATCGGTATGGCAGCAGCCGTGATGCTCGTAAGTGCTTTTTGGGGTTGTAAAAAAGCCAATAGCGAAGGCGAATCGTTAGATGATAAAATCAAACAATCGCAAACGGTTAGCGCCTCCGGCATGACGGAAACGAGGGAATCGCTAGAAGCGGATTTGAAAAAATGGGGGGAAGAAGCCCCGTCCAAAGAGGAGACGTACAGTGCGGTTTCCCCGTCGGACGATTACGAGGCGGATACCGCTGCGCCCTACGGTGCGCAACTGCAAACGATGCAAGGCATCTTGCGCGGCATCGGCAAACGGCTTAACCAATATTACGCGCTTTACCGCATTTATCCGTCCGGGACGGGTGAAAGTGTGTGGGACGCTATCAAAACGAAAAATCCGAGTGACGAACGTTTTTATTATGAACTTTCTTGTGCGGACTCTTCCTGTCAATTAACCGCCACGCTGACGGCCGGCGGTCCGCTCATCCGGCCGGAGGATGCCCAACCCGGCGGCGCGTGGCCGATACTTTTATACCGCTTGCAAGACGGTGCGCCGGATGCGGAAGGCGCGGTGCTGTTGGCGCAATATAAGGCGGATAAAACCGCGGATGAGCCCTTTGTTAAATTGGACGATTTTGTCGCACACGAAGAAATTTGTATTTCTCTCGGCGGCCGCATGGGTGAGTTTGGTTGTGTGCTGAAAGAAAAGATGGGTCCCAACGTAAAGAAAGATTTGTGTTCCGGTTGGGGCGGCGAAATGAAAGACGGCGAGTGCGTACTGAAGGACGAAGGATTCCTCTAGTCTGTTTCTCCTGTTCCGCGCGTCAGTTACCCAAGGAAAATACAATGCAAAAACCGATTGTGATTTGCGGCCCGACCGCTTCCGGCAAAACGGAACTTGCCCTTGCGCTTGCCCGTAAAACGGGCGGTGTGGTGGTGTCGGCCGATTCGCGCCAAGTCTATACACAGTTAACCGTCGGCACGGCCAAGCCGCAAGGCGTGTGGAAAAATCACGTTTACTGTGTGGACGGTATCCCCTATTATTTAGTAGATTTTTTGGACGTTACGGACACGTTCAACGCCGGTGCATTTTGTGCGCGCGTGCGCGAAATCGTGCGTGAAAATTCTTCCAAACCACTGATTTTTGCCGGCGGGACCGGCATGTATTTGCAAGCGTATTTTGTCGGCATGGACGAATTACCGGCCGGCACGCCGCAAACGCGCGAACGGTTAACTAAATTGTTGTCGTGCGAAGGCAAAGAGGGGTTACATAACGCTCTTGCCGCGTGTGACCCGGCCTCTGCCGCTGTTATTCCTGCGGGGAACGTTCAACGCACCATGCGGGCGTTGGAATTATTTTATTTGACCGGCACACCCGCGAGCCAATTAAAGAGCGGTCATTTTTTCCGCTTGCCCGACGTTGAAAAATCTCATTGGGTGTATTTGGATTGGGAGAAATCCTCCCTCCACGCGCGTATTGCCGCCCGCAGTGAACAAATGTTTGACGGTATGTGTGCAGAAACGCGCGCTCTTTTAGAGAAAGGGTTTTCAAAAGATATTCCCGCATTAAAAAGTTTAGGGTATCCGCAGGCAATTGCTTATTTAGAAGGGTCGCTTTTGCGCGAAGAAGCCCTTGCGCAACTCATCTTGAAAACGCGCCAATATGCCAAACGCCAACGCACGTGGTTTAACCGTTACACACAATCACAAAAAATTTCACTGCAAACCTCTGCTGATTTTGACGTTGAAAAAATTGTTTCCGCTATTCTTTCCGCTTGGTAATTTTTATTGTTGTTACTGTCCTATAACAAAGTCATTCCAAACTTGAAGCGGGTGCGGCTCGCACTTTGGGGTCTTGTTTTCTAAAAGGGTTTACTTGCCCCGCTATATCCCGCTTTTGCCACCCGCAGGGTCGGAGTGGCGGCGCCGCGCCGCGTTCGGAAATCTCAACCGCATTTTCTTTCATCCGTTATTCCCGAAGGTTGTAATCGGGAATCCCCACCGCATAAAAAAGACAAAGAGGAGGAGATCCCCGAACCCTGCGGGCGGCGAAACACTCGGGGATGACCTTTTATTTTAATTATCCGCGTACCTTCGTTACTCTTGCGCCTTTTATCTGCGTGCGTACTCTCTTTATACCCGTTCTCTCTTTATCCGCGTACCTACTCGCCGCCCTCATTATTTCACCGCCTCCTAACCGTGCGCGTACTTTCTCTACTTTTCGCGTTCTCTCTTTGTGCGCGTACCTTCGGCAATTTTACTTCGCAATTTGCCCCCTTTTACCAACAATAAAAAACCCCCACACAAGGTGGGGGTAATATCGGCGAAGGGACTACTTATTTTCCTTCAAAGAAACTGTCGTCTTTTTGGATTTTGTTACAAATGCGGTGGCACTTGCACGTTTTCACACACACTTCGGGCAGTTTAAGCAAAATGCGTGTATCGCAATCGTTAAAATCGTCGGCCATATCGCTGATGAGTTTGGCGTGCTTTTCGGCCATGTGCAAAAATTCAATCCCGATGGTGTACACATTTTCACGTTGTTTCACCCATGCCAAACGCGCTTCCACTTCCATCTTATCCGTTCCGGGTAATTGCAAACTGATGGAAAACTTATCTGCTAACGGCGCGCCCAAAAAACTAATCATGCGCATACCGGAGGCCGACAAATCCGCCAAGATTGCTACGAGTGAAGTTTCTTTCCCGTCGGCCGTTTTGTAATGCAGGTTGACCGGCTCAATTAAATTGCTGATGACCGACATACGCGGATGACGTCTTTTTTCGTGAAATTTTTTTGTCATATTAATCCCTCGCCAATAATAAAGTTCCTTTGTAATCTGTTATTTCGGTTGTTACCATACTTCCTATCGGGTGTTTGCCGGCGGTTTGCACCCACAAGTTGCCCGACGTGCGCCCTTTCGAAAATTCTTCCATCAACACTTCTTGCACGGTACCTACTTGCGCGCGGTAAATACTTTCCGATAATCCCTTTACTTTATTTAACAAAATATCAAGCCGTTGTTCCAGTACATTTTGATCAAGCAGTTTTAGTTGTGCGGCCAGCGTGCCTTGGCGGGGGGAATACTTAAAGCAGTAGGCCGCCATAAAGCCGGCTTCATCCACGAGCGAAAGCGTATCTTGAAAATCCTGCTCGGTTTCCGTCGGGAAGCCGACAATAATATCGGTGGAAACGGTAAATCCGCATGCTTTTAAGGCGCGGACTTTTTCCAAAAATAAGGCGCGCGTATAGCCGCGTTTCATTTCTTGCAACACTTTATCGGAGCCGCTTTGCACCGGCAAGTGTACGTGGCGCGCAATTTTCGGATGGTTGCGTGCCGTGTCTAAAAATTCTTGCGTGAAATAAATCGGATGCGGGCTTGTAAACCGCACGCGTTCAATGTTTGGCAAGTGACAGATGCGTTCAAGCAGTTGTGCAAACGACGTGTCCCCATAGCGGTATGCGTTGACGGTTTGCCCGAGGAGTGTTACTTCACGCGTGCCCTGTGCGGCCTTGCGGGATACTTCTTCCAAAATTACTTCGGGCGGCAGACATTTCACGCCGCCGCGCACGGAAGGAACAATGCAATACGTGCAGGCAAAATCACATCCGCGCATGATGGTTACATATTCTAGTAACGCACTTTTTGTGGCGTAGGGGGCGGTCTGTGCGGCGGAAAAAAGGCCGCTTTTATCTAATGTTTGCGGGAATTTTTCGATGGCTTTTGCGCCGGAAACGATATTCAAATAAGGGAATTTCTTTTTGAGTTTATTACCCAACCGCTCGGCGGCACAACCCGCAAAAATAATCACGCGCCGGGGGTTTTGCCGTTTCCATTTGGCAAGACGCCCCAAGAACGAAACCGCTTTATGCTCGGCATGTTCGCGCACGGTACACGTGTTAATCAGCACCGCATCGGCCGCGTTCAAATCGTCGGTGATTTCCGCGCCGCGCGCAGACAGATGCGTAAACATTTCGGCGGAGTCGGCCTCGTTCATTTGGCAGCCGTAGGTTTGGATGAAGAGTTTCATACCGTATATTATACCAATTAACGACGTTAACGGCTTTTTTCAGTTATTGGAGTAAACGCGCAAAAAAGCACAAACAAAGATTTGTGCTTTTTTGTCTTGCTACTGCGATACAAAAAACGTCATTCCGTACTTGATACGGAATCTCTCCGCTTTTGCAAACCAAAACCCCGCCTCAAGCGGGGTTTCTTAACAAGCACACAAATTTGCCCGACCAATTACTTTTTCAAGATATTGTCCGATGCCTTAAAACGTACTTTTTGTTTCGCGGGCACTTGTACTTTGGCACCCGTTTTCGGGTTGTGGCGTTGCACGGGGCGCGCTAGTTTTAGGGTAAACGTGCCGAAGTTGCTTATTACGACTTTACCGTCGCGTTTTAAGCCGTGTTTAATAATTTGGAAAACGGAATCCACAGCCGTTTTGGCCTGTTTTTTATCCAACACTCTGCGTGTTAAATGGCGGATGACATCATCTTTATTCATTTGTTACCTCTGTGTATAAAACCCATTGCCTGTAAGAGTGCGTGCGGTTTTTCGCCTTGGCAAACGATTTGCCAAATCGCATCAATAATGGGAGTGGTTAAATTATTTTTGCGGGCAATATCGTACACGCTTTGTACGGAATTGACCCCTTCGGCGATTGTGCCGACAGCTTGTTTGGCTTCTTCCAAACTCAGTCCTGCGCCTAATTTTTCGCCCAAGCGGCGGTTGCGCGAAATGGCGGACATACCTGTCAAAATCGCATCTCCGAACCCTGCCAAACTGTAAACGGTGTTGGCTTTTCCGCCTTGGCTGACGATGATAGCGTTCATTTCTTCCAAGGCCTGTGTGATGAGGGCGGCTTTGGCATTGGCACCGTCGCCGATACCGTCAATCACGCCGCAACCGATTGCGAGTACATTTTTAATACCGCCGCCGTATTCCACGCCGCGCCGGTCGATGGCAGGCACCACGATAATCGGGTCTCCGTTGAGCACCTCGGCCACTTCGGCTACTAATTTACTGTCACTTCCGGCGAGCATAATTTTGGTGGGCACATTTTGCGCTACTTCCAAAGCAAAACTCGGCCCGGAAAACGCAAGCGTTTTATCCTTTAACTGCGGTAATTCTTCTTCTATAATTTCGCAAATTGTTTTGAAGGTTTTATCTTCAATTCCTTTTGAAGCGTTGACCACCGGCACCGCGCGGCCGTTGAGTAACGGTTTTAATTGTGTGCGGCAGAAAGAGCGGATGGCTTTAGAGGAAATGACAAACACCAACATCTCCGTCTGATCCACGGCTTCGGCTACATTGCCGGTTAAGCGGATATTGTCATGCAGTTTGAAATTCGGTATATTGGGATGACGTCCAATGGTTTTTAAGACGTTGAGCAACTGTTCGTTGTATTCCCACAACGCCACATTGTACCCTTTGCGCGCTAAATGTTGGGCGATGACACTGCCCCATATACCCGCACCGAAAACGGTGATTTTATTTGGTTTCATGTTGTTTTCTCTTTTTTGAGCCGTCTTCAAATTTTAATTCTTTTTGTTCGAGGAGCCGTTTGATATTCGGCACGTGTTTATAAATGACGAGCGCCCCGATAACGGTTACCATCAGGTTGACGGAAATCGGTTGGTGTCCGATAAAATAACTGGTTAACGGCAATACGACGCTTGCGCAGATAGAGCCGATAGAAATCCGTCCCCATTTCCACACGCACAGGGCAAAAGCGCCGAACGCCAATGCGGTCGGAATCGGCAACAAAGCCGCAAATACGCCCGCGGAAGTGGCCACTCCTTTTCCGCCGCGGAATTTCAAATAGATGGTCCACATGTGCCCTAAGATAGCCACCACCCCGCACGCAATCGCTACCCAATATTCCTCGGGGCAGAAATGGCGCGCCAAGCAAACGGGCACAAACCCTTTAATTGCGTCCACCAAGAAAGTGCAAATACCCGCCCATTTCCCGACGGTACGATAGACGTTGGCCGCTCCGGGGTTTCCCGAACCGTGTTCGCGGATGTCAATATT
>Ga0265298_10005631_pt1 | contig 15633 bp, 15 predicted proteins | sample AusTroGonzalo_MG_3_FD_193486 | JGI IMG/M metagenome (GOLD analysis project Ga0265298, IMG submission 193486) | Bovine rumen microbial communities from tropical cattle in Woodstock, Queensland, Australia - Gonzalo_01 | ecosystem: Host-associated > Mammals > Digestive system > Stomach > Rumen ... | reverse complement strand
TCTTAAACACGCTGAGATGGGCCTTGCGGCCTAATCGTTTCTTGACTGCCGTAGCCACGTCTATGCCGCTACCAACCACGACGACATCAATGTCGTTGCTGGGTCGCTCTAAGAAGATGTCGCGTACATAGCCGCCGACGACATAGCATTCCACTCCCATCTGGTCGGCCACGTCGCCAATGAGGTGAAAAATGTCTCGGTCTAATATCTTGGCCAGAGCCTGGTCTGAGTATAGTTTCATGGAGTTGTCGTACTTGTTTGAGCGTACAAAGGTACAAACATTCTGGCATAAGACCAAACTTCTTGGCAGGATTTCTTCAACTTAGCCTAAGGAAATCCTCAACTTATCCTTAGGATTTCCTCAACTTATCCTTAGGATTTCCTCAACTTATCCTTAGGATAACTGGCGTTTATCCTTAGGATTTCCTTCGGTTATCCTAATGATTTTGGCCAACGCGGTTGAAAGCTAACGGGGGAAATTTTACCCTCGTTGACTATACGGGCGCAAAATTGCGCTCGTTGACTAAACGGAACCAGATTTGGATTGGTTGACTTTACGGGGGGGACATTAGGACAATAGGGACATTAAGACCTTTTTCAACCCCCATTTTCACCATTTTTAACACATAGGATAGGGAGCACTTATTAAGAAAATACTCTTATATATATAATATATATATTATATATATTATATATATAAGAATTATAATCTATAGATTCCTCTCTCCCCTATCTACGTTCTTTAGCGAGTTGAGTCCCCCAAATTGTTAAAAACGCTGATGAGTCCCCTCCCAATTGTTAAAAACGCTGAAAATGGGGGTTAAAAAAGGCCTTAATGTCCCTATTGTCCTAATGTCCTAATGTCCCCTTTCCACCTTTTTTAATGTATTCGTGCAAGAAAACAAGAACAAATCAATGCTTTTTCTTGGTTTTGTGCTCACTTATTTGTACCTTTGCACCGGATTATGGTTACACAGGAAGAAAAAACCAACAAGCAGTTCGAGCAGGTGATAGGCGAATGCCGTCATTTGTTCGAGAGTAAACTGCACGACTACGGGGCTTCGTGGCGTATCCTGCGGCCCCAGTCGCTGACTGACCAGCTGTTCATCAAGGCCAAGCGCATCCGCTCGTTAGAGATCAAGAAGGAGTCGTTGGTGGGCGAGGGCATCCGGCCTGAGTTCATTGCACTCATCAACTACGGCATCGTAGGACTGATTCAGCTCAGCGAGGGCTTCCGCGACATAGTGGACAAGACCCCCGACGAGGCTTTGGCGCTCTACGACAAGTACGCCCTTGAGGCCTTGGAACTGATGAAGCGCAAGAACCACGACTACGATGAGGCTTGGCGTGGTATGCGGGTCAGTTCGTATACTGACTTTATCCTGACGAAGATACAACGTGTCAAGGAGATAGAGGACCTTGCCGAGCGTGGCGAGGGCGTGACCGTTAGTGAGGGCATCGATGCCAACTATATGGACATCATCAACTATGCCGTATTCGGAGCTATCAAGCTGAGTGAAGAGTGAAGAATGAGCTGCCACACACTGATAAGGTGAGAAAGGTCGTCGTTAACATAGCACGCATCGTACTGGCACTGACGCTGATATTCTCAGGGTTCGTCAAGGCCGTCGACCCGTTAGGCACACAGTATAAGCTGGCGGACTACCTGACGGCGATGCAACTGGGACGGCTGGTGCCTGACTTCGTGACACTCGGAGCCTCGGTATTGCTGTCGGCCTTCGAATTTGTCGTGGGTGTCTGTCTGCTTTTCGCCATACGCCGACGGTTGATGTCGATGTTGGCGCTGATAGCAATGCTCGTCATGACACCGTTGACGCTGTGGCTCGCCATAGCCAACCCCATCAGCGACTGTGGGTGCTTCGGCGATGCCATTGTGCTGACCAACTGGCAGACATTTATAAAAAATGTGGTGCTTCTGGCGTTGGCAGTCATCGTACGGCGCTGGCCGTTGGACATGGTGAGGTTCATCTCGAGGACCAACCAGTGGATTGTGGTCAACTACACCATGATTTTCATATTGGTCGTATCGGGATGGTCGCTGTACGACAGGCCGATGTTCGACTTCCGCCCTTACCACATTGGCACCAACCTCAAGGCAGGCTGGCAGCAGATGATGGAAGGCAAGGAGTCGCACTATGCCGACTTCTTCATGGAGAGTATCCCCGAGGGCGAGGACATCACTGAAAAGGCACTTACCCGGCCAGGATACCTGTTCCTGTTGGTGTCGCCACATTTGGAGCAGGCTGACGACAGCCAGCTGGACCTGATTAATCAGGTGTACGAGTATGCTGTGGACAACAGCTATCCGTTCTACTGTCTGACGGCCAGCAACCAAAAGGGGATTGCCGACTGGTGTGAGGCTACAGGAGCGGACTATCCGTTCTGTCAGACGGACGACATTGTGCTGAAGACCATTATCCGCAGCAATCCCGGACTGCTGCTACTGAAGGATGGTGTTGTTATTCGAAAGTGGAGCCATAACAGGTTGCCCGATGAATACCAGTTGAGTGGCAAGCTGGAGAAACTTGAGATAGGCCGCATGCCTGAAGATTCTACGGCAAGCAAGATACTGGCAATCATTCTGTGGTACGTGCTGCCGCTGTTACTGCTCACCATAGCCGACCGCCTCTGGGCCTGGACACGTTGGCTGAAGAGAGTAAAGAAAGTGAAGAGTGAAGAAAGCGAAGAATTGAAAGCATAACACATATTTATATTTTTAATACGTAACATTAATATGAGAAAGAAGATTGTAGCAGGCAACTGGAAAATGAACCTGAACCTGCAGGAGGGTATTGCCCTCGCAAAGGAACTGAATGAGGCACTGGCTGCCGACAAACCCAACTGTGACGTCGTCATCTGCACGCCGTTCATCCATTTGGCTTCTGTTGCTAAGGAGCTGGAAGGCAGCGTTATCGGACTGGGTGCTGAGAACTGTGCCGACAAGGAGAAGGGTGCCTTCACCGGTGAGGTGAGCGCTGAGATGGTGAAGTCGACGGGTGCTCAGTATGTCATCCTCGGCCACTCCGAGCGTCGCGAATATTACAAGGAGACTCCTGAGATTCTGAAGGAGAAGGTGCTGCTGGCCCTGAAGAATGGCCTGAAGGTCATCTTCTGCATCGGCGAAAGCCTGGCAGAGCGTGAGGCCAACAAGCAGAACGAGGTGGTGAAGGCCGAACTCGAGGGCAGCGTCTTCAACCTCAGCGAGGAGGAGTTCAAGAATATTATCATCGCATACGAACCCATCTGGGCCATCGGTACTGGTAAGACCGCTACTGCCGAGCAGGCCGAAGAGATTCACGCCTACATCCGTAGCATCGTTGCCGGAAAGTACGGCCAGGCTGTTGCCGACGACACCAGCATCCTCTATGGCGGTTCGTGCAAGGCCAGCAACGCTCCTGAGCTCTTTGCCAAGCCCGACATTGACGGTGGACTTATCGGCGGTGCCTCACTGAAGTGTGCTGACTTCAAGGGCATCATCGACGCTTGGAAGAAGTAATGAAACGCTTGCAGACCATATTCGTCCTGTGTACTGGTATTCTTCTGAATGCCAGTGCACAGACGTTTACCCAGCGCTTGCAGCAGAAGCAGGGCGCAGGTCAAGGCACTGTGACCATCCATCAGTCGGCCGACATTGACGAACTGGTGAATAACGCCGAACTGATGCCAAGAGGTTCAGGCTCCCAACAGGTGACGGCTCCTGCCACTGACCATTCTTCGCCGGCCTCTACCTCCACCCCGCGCCAGCCGTCTGCAGACACCCATCGCCAATTGTCCTCCAACAACCCGCAACAGTCGTCTGTCACAACAAATCCTATCGACGACGAGACCGTTGAACCGGCTCCTGTCGACCTGACGAAGAAGATGATGCGTGGTGGCGTGAAAGTCACAGGCTACCGTGTACAGGTCTTTGCTGGCGGCAACAAACGTACTGACCGGCAGCAGGCCGAGCGCATCAGCAGGGAAATCAAGATGCATTACGCCAATGTTCCCGTCTACGTCCATTTCTACTCGCCGCGATGGATATGCCGAGTGGGCAACTACCGTACTTACGAGGAGGCTCACCAGATGCTTTCCAGTCTGCGTAAGCTGGGCTATAACCAAGCTACCATCGTCAAGGGCAAAATCACCGTAGCCTATTAAAGTAAGAGATGTCGGCTTGCAAAGTTTAGTATTTATAGTATTATTTTCAATTTAAAAGAAGTGTATCCAGAGAACGAAATATTCCGTGAAGGGCTTGACCAGCTGGCTGAACACTATCGTGAAGTCCTAAAGCTGGTGGGCGAAGACCCTGATCGCGAGGGACTGCAAAAGACGCCGATGCGTGTCGCTAAAGCCATGCAAGTGCTGACACGTGGTTACGAGATGGATGCGCACAAGGTGCTCACCGACGCCCTGTTCCGAGAAGACTACTCCCAGATGGTCATCGTCAAGGACATCGACTTCTTCTCGCTCTGCGAACACCACATGTTGCCTTTCTACGGCAAGGCTCACGTAGCCTACATCCCCAACGGATACATCACAGGACTCTCGAAGATAGCCCGTGTTGTAGACATCTACAGCCACCGCCTACAAGTGCAGGAGCGGCTGACCCTACAGATCAAGGAGTGCATCCAGCAGACCCTGAAACCACTCGGTGTCATGGTCGTTGTCGAAGCACGTCACATGTGTATGCAGATGCGTGGCGTGGAGAAGCAGAACAGTATCACCACCACCAGCGACTTCTGCGGAGCATTCAACCAAGCCAAGACCCGACAGGAGTTTATGAATCTCCTGCACAACGATAAGAATAACCTTTAAAAACAAGACATTAATATGGAGAAATTCAACAGCAACAGTTACAAGAAACAAACCGTCGTACAAGACTTTCGTCACAGCTGCCTCGGCAAGCTGATTATTTTGCTTGTTATCATTGGCGTATTTGCCATCATTGCCATGTTCACGAGGCCTTCAGACAGCATGATGCTGTGGCAGACAGAAGACAATATCAAAGAGTGTCTCATTGCCAGCGACAGTATCCAGAGCGATGCCATCGATGACTACGTCGAGAACCTCGGACGCATCTTTACCCATGCCGACTCCACTGAGGTTGACCCTGAAACATGGAAAATCTTCATCGACCACAATCAGGTGGCTATCTATCCTCATGCACTCTTCAAGACAGCTTACATCCATAACAATGTGAAGCCTGAGGGAGTACGTGTGGCCTTCGGTATTTTCGGCGTTGTCATACCTACTATTAAGTATTCTGACATGCTTCTCAACCTCGGAAATATCCGCGGTGAATACGGCGAACAGCTCATCCGAAGGGGCAATATCCCTGACAATAGCTTAGGCGAGAATCCTAACGTTCAGCCCTACCATTACAAGGGCGATGCTGACAACTAATAATAATTAGAACTTGTAGTCGATACCAAGTCCGATGACGTGGTTGGTGCGTGAGTAGGTCTCCTTACCGTAGGAGGTCTGCTTATCGTAGTCGCTGTAGATGCTGCAGAAGTAGCCGGCGTTCAGGCGAATTTTCTCGTTGATGTTCCATGCGCCACCTAAACCGATGCTGTAGCTGTCGCAGGCAAACGACGTGTTCTGCTCGTATTCGTCGCTAAGGCCGTAATCGGTGCGTTGGCCACCGCAGCTGACAGTAAACTTGTCGTTGATATCATATTCCAGTCCGAGCAGGAACTCGTTTGTGCCGTGTGTGAGGGTTTCTTGACGGTCGTTTGCCATCTTCGCATTTTTGTCGTCAAAGAAATGGTATTCAAGCGTTGCGCGGAACTTGTCGGTAAAGGCGTAACCTGCTGCAACAGAGAGCAGAGCTGGCATGTCGTAGCGTGTCTTGGCACCGTCCTCATATGGAGCGGTATAGTTGCTGAAGCCACTGACTATCTTCTGCTGGATGCCTTGTCCGATGGCCTGAGCCTGAGCAGCTGTAATGGCGCCGGCCATCACTAATTGTGTCAACGGTTCAGTAACGAGCTTAGTGGTGTTCAGTTCGGCATTCAGGCTGTTAGTTTCGTTTTCGGTCTCAATCTTAGTGCGGAATTCGTAACGTGCGGTCAGCGTGAGGGGACCTTCACGGAAGGCCAGACTGACGATAGGCGTGAAGCCCCAGCCCTTCTGGTCAACGTCGAGCGAGAGGCTTGCGAGGTTTCCCATGTTGGAATGGTTTGCCTTGACGTGACCACGGTAGTAGCCGTCATAGTAGTTAGCACGGATGCCGGCTGAAGCTGAGAGGCAGTCGAGTAGCTTATAAGTAAAGTTGATCTGACCGCCATAGATGTATTGTTTGCCCTTCATCTCAGCATCGAACTGGTCGGGAGTAACGATGGGCGTGTAGCCACTGGTCGCCTCTGAAAGACCTTGCGTAAGTGTGGTTATTGTGCTGCCTAACAGTACGTTAAACATAGGCACACCTTCCTTGTATTCGACGAAACCGCCACTGCCCACGATACCAATCATGGAAGAAATGGCCCAGCGATCGTGCTTGTAGGAAGCGAAGAGTGCTGGTACGATAGGCGCCGATGCCTTACCTTCGTACGTGTGACTGCCATTCTGTGTGGTCAGTTCGATGTCCCGATACTGCCAGGGCTTCTGAAAGTTCAGCGAGAGTTGCCAGCCTTCGTGGCCCCAGGCAAGGCCTGCTGGATTACTGAAAACGGCATCAATCTCTGTTGTGGCGCCACGTGCCATCATGCGGTCGAAGGCGATGTGATAGTTTGTGTTGGTCATCAGTCCTCCTGCCTGTGCAGTGCTGACGGCTACGGCAACGAGGGCCGTGAGTAAGAGTTTTTTCTTCATATTATAATTGGTTTGGTTTCATATTTCTGAATGCGGCTGCAAAGGTAGTCATTTTCTTTGAAACGAACGAACAAACGACGATTTATTTTCCCATAATGGCCAAAATGTTGATATGGGTTAAGCTGGATTCTGGGACCATGGTTGCTTGATATACATTATTTATTTATAGGAGAATAAAAAAATTCGAGAAAACGTGTTGGCGGTATGCAGTCTTTTTTGTAATTTTGCAAACTCTAAGTAGAGTGAACAATATAACGTTATATTTTATGGCAGACAAGAAGAAGATTAAGACAGCGCTCATCTCTGTATTCCACAAAGATGGGCTGGAAGAGTTGCTGAAGAAACTGAACGATGAGGGCGTGAAGTTCCTGTCGACAGGTGGCACTCAGGCATTTATCGAGTCGCTCGGCTATGCTTGCGAGAAGGTTGAGAACGTGACGACGTACCCCAGCATCCTTGGTGGCCGTGTGAAGACGTTGCATCCGAAGGTGTTCGGAGGCATTCTGGGTCGTCGTGAACTTGAGAGCGACCGTGAACAGATGGCTCAATACGAGATTCCTGAAATTGACCTGGTCGTTGTTGACCTGTATCCTTTTGAACAGACCGTTGCCAGCGGAGCCTCAGAAGAGGACATTATCGAGAAGATTGACATTGGCGGCATCTCGCTGATTCGCGCCGCAGCTAAGAATTTTAATGATGTGGTGATAGTTCCGTCTAAGGTTGAATACTCTATATTGTTAGACATCCTGAACGAACAGGGTGCTGAGACCACGAAGGCTCAGCGCCGCATGTTGGCCACACGCGCCTTTGGCGTCAGTTCACACTACGATACAGCTATCAATAGCTGGTTTGAGAAATAAGTTGTAAATAGTAAATTGTCAAATTGTAATTTATAATGGGATTTTTTAGTTTTGTCCAGGAGATAGCCATGGACCTTGGAACGGCCAACACCATCATTATCAGTGATGACAAGATTGTTGTTGACGAGCCGTCAGTAGTAGCTCTGGATCGCCATACCGACAAGATGATTGCCGTGGGCGAGAAAGCCAAGATGATGTACGAGAAGACACACGATAACATCCGCACCGTGCGCCCTCTGCGCGACGGTGTGATAGCCGACTTCTCAGCCTGTGAGCAAATGATGCGCGGACTGATTAAGATGGTACATAGTGGTCGTCGTCTCTTTTCACCCTCTCTGCGTATGGTGATTGGTGTACCGTCTGGTTCCACGGAAGTGGAGCTACGTGCCGTACGCGATTCTGCTGAGCATGCTGACGGCCGCGATGTCTATCTGATTTTTGAGCCTATGGCTGCAGCCATAGGTATTGGCATCGACGTGGAGGCTCCTGAGGGCAATATGATTGTCGACATCGGCGGTGGTTCTACCGAAATTGCCGTCATCTCCTTAGGTGGTATTGTCTCTAATAACAGCATTCGTACCGCTGGTGACGACCTGACTACCGACATTCAGGAGTACATGTCGCGTCAGCACAACGTGAAGGTCTCTGAGCGTATGGCCGAACGTGTCAAAATTGCCGTGGGATCTGCCCTGACAGACCTTGGTGATGAAGCTCCTGAGGACTATATTGTCCATGGCCCAAACCGTATTACGGCTCTCCCTATGGAAGTGCCTGTATGCTATCAGGAAATAGCCCACTGTCTTGACAAGACCGTGGCCAAGATAGAGAATGCTGTGCTTTCCGCACTGGAGAACACTCCTCCTGAGCTGTATGCCGATATTGTGAAGAACGGTATTTGGTTGGCTGGTGGTGGCGCCCTGTTACGAGGACTCGATAAGCGTCTGACTAACAAAATCAACATTCCCTTCCACATTGCCGAAGATCCGTTGCACTCTGTTGCCAAGGGTGCCGGCATTGCCCTGAAGAATGTTGACCGCTTCTCGTTCCTCATGCGATAAGGATTGTGGCGTTGCTATCATAGTTCTAATGCATGAAGAATCTGCTGGAGTTTCTGCACAAACACTTCCACTGGTTTCTATTCGGCGTGCTTGAGGTCATCAGTGCTGTGCTGCTGTTCCAATACAACAGCTATCAGAACAGTGTGTGGTTCTCGTCAGCCAATATGGTGGCTGGGCGCGTCTACGAATGGAGTTCGGCGGTTGAGCAATTCTTCTCGTTGACAAAAGTGAACGAGGATCTGACGCTCCGTAATTTCTATTTGGAGCGTCAGGTGACTCAGTTGCGCCGACTCTATAGCGAAGCCACCTCGGAGATAAGCGTTAAGGAACGCCAGGAACTCGAGTTGCTTAGCCAGTATAAGCTCATCCCTGCCAAAGTCATTACTAACGAGCTGCATGGCCAGAACAACCTCATCACCATTGACAAAGGTTCTGCTGATGGAGTAGAGGAGGGTATGGGTGTTGCTTGTGGTAAGGGCGTTGTGGGAGTCACTTATCTTACCTCGGCTCATCACAGTGTTATCATTCCTGTGCTCAACGTGCAGTCGTCACGCATTAGCTGTGCCATCCGAGGCCACGGCTATTTCGGCGTGCTACGCTGGGACGGTCGTGATGCCGGTATTGCCTATGTCGAGGATATCCCACGTCATGCTCGCTTCAAACGTGGCGAGTGGGTCGAGACCAATGGCTACTCCAGTATCTTTCCGCCAGGTGTGTTGGTGGGCCAGATTAAGCAAGTGTATAACTCTCGCGACGGTTTGAGCTATCGTTTGCAGGTGCGTCTGTCAACTGACTTTGGCAACTTGCGTGACGTAGTGGTCATCAGCGACAAGACGATTGCTGAGCGTGTACGCCTCCTGCAGGCCGCCAAAGACTCGTTGAAACTGAATGTAAGGGAATAGTATTTTGTTCATAATTCATGGTTCATAGTTAAGATATGACGATAGACTTATTGAAACGTGCCGGATGGTTTGTGGTGTTCGTGCTGGTGCAGGCTGTTGTACTGGGGCGTATTCACCTGTTCAACTGTGCCACGCCGCTATTCTATGTCTATTTCGTCACCCAGTTTCCACGCAACTATCCCAAATGGGGCATTCTGCTCTGGAGCTTCCTCTTGGGACTGATGCTCGACACCTTCTCCAATACTCCTGGTCTGGCGGCAGCTTCACTCACCGTCATTGCTGCCATCCAGCCCTATTATTTTGAACTCTTCGTGCCCCGCGATTCTGTGGAAGACCTGAAGCCGGCTCTCTCTACGCTTGGTCCCCTGAAGTACAGCTACTACATCATCATCATGGTCTTGCTCTATTGCCTGATCTTCTATTCGCTCGAGCTGTTCACCTATTTTAATTGGGTGCAGTGGGCGCTTTGCGTGGGAGGCAGTGCCGCCATTACCCTGATGCTCATCTTTACTTTTGAAATCGCTAAGTTGAACCGATGAAAGACCATTCCTTAGACAACCGACGCTATGTCATTGGAGGGGTGGCCATACTCATCGTAGTAGTGTACACCATTCGACTCTTCATGCTCCAGATAACGAGCGATGACTACAAGAAGAGTGCTGACTCCAACGCCTTCCTCAAGAAAATTGAGTACCCTTCTCGAGGTGTCATCTCTGATCGCAACGGTAAACTGTTAGTTTATAACCAGCCGGCCTACGACATCATGGTGGTGATGAACGAAGCTAAGGGACGTTTAGATACGCTGGAATTCTGTCAGGCTCTGAACATTACCCGTGATGAGTTCAACCAGCGAATGGAGACTATCAAGGACCGTAATAAGAATCCAGGCTACTCGCGCTTTACCCAGCAGCTCTTTATGAATCAGCTGTCAGACAAGGACTTCTCCGTATTTCAGGAAAAAATGTTCCGTTTTCCAGGCTTTTATGTCCAGAAGCGTAGCATCCGCCAGTACCAGTATGCGATGGCAGCCCATGTCTTAGGCGATGTCGCCGAGGTGTCGCCAGCCGACATCGAGGAGGACGACTACTATCAGCCAGGCGACTATATTGGCAAGTTAGGTGTAGAACGCAGTTATGAGAAACAACTTCGTGGAGAGAAAGGTATGCAGATTCTTCTACGCGATGCCCACGGCCGAGTTCAGGGTCGCTACCAGAACGGTAAGTTCGACCGCCGACCTATACCAGGCAAGAATCTCACGCTGAGCATCGATGCCGACCTGCAAGCTCTTGGTGAGCGGCTTATGGAAGGCAAGATTGGCTCTATCGTAGCCATTGAACCCAACACCGGCGAAGTGCTTTGTATGGTATCGTCGCCCAGCTACGACCCTCGCATGATGGTGGGCCGCAAGCGTTCGGAGAGTCATCACGAACTGCAGCAGAACGTTTGGAAACCTCTGCTCAACCGTAGCATCATGGGCCAATATCCGCCAGGCTCTACGTTCAAGACCACGCAGGGTCTGACTTTTATGTCCGAGGGCATCCTTCATCCTACGCAAACTGCTTATCCATGTGGTCATGGTTTTAATTTCAAGGGACTGCATGTGGGTTGTCACGGACACGCCTCTCCGCTGTCGCTGGTGCCAGCATTGTCTACGTCATGCAACGGTTATTTCTGCTGGGGACTGTACTACATGATTGGTGCCAAGTCGAAATATGGCACGTCCACCAATGCTATGAACAAATGGCGTGACTATATGGTCAGCATGGGCTTTGGCTATAGACTTGGTCTCGATCTGCCAGGCGAGAAGCGCGGCATGATACCCAACGGCAACTATTATAGCGACCACATTAAGGGCAACTGGAATGGTCTGAGTGTCATCTCCATTGCCATCGGACAGGGTGAAGTGACGGCGACACCATTGCAGATAGCCAACCTCAGTGCCACCATCGCCAACCGAGGTTTCTTCTATGTTCCCCATGTGGTGAAAAAGGTACAAGGCGAGAAACTGGATACGACCTTTACGCGCCGGCATTATACCAAGGCCAAGCGCGAGGCTTACGACTATGTTGTGGCTGGTATGCGTGCCTCGGCAACAGGCGGTACTTGTCACGAACTGGCCCGGCTGCCCTTTGCTGCCTGTGGTAAGACGGGTACAGCCCAGAATCGTGGTCACGACCACTCCGTCTTCATGGGCTTTGCACCTATGGACAAACCGCAGATTGCTGTTGCCGTCTACGTCGAGAATGGCGGTTGGGGTGCGACATATGGCGTGCCGTTAGGCTCGCTCATCATGGAGAAGTATATTAACGGAACACTCTCGGAGGCCTCGAAGAAGAGAGCCGACAGCTTCCAGAGCAGACATATCTCCTATGGCACTACAAGCAGGTGATGTTAATTGAAATTGAAAACTGAGAATTGAGTGATGGCTGACGACAAGCGTAAACATAGTGTTCTGCTGAATATTGACTGGTGGACGATATTGATTTATATCGCCCTGCTCAGTTTTGGTTGGATTAGCGTTTGTGGTGCCAGCTATTCGTACGGCGAGACAGATATCTTCTCGCTGGCCACACGTTCAGGTATGCAGATAGTGTGGATAGGCACTAGCATCATGCTGGGATTCATCATCCTCATGCTTGACGATCGTTTCTACGATACCTTTGCATATATCATCTATGCTTTACTCTTGCTATTGCTCTTCGCCACCATCTTCAATCCGCATACCATCAAGGGTTCGCGTTCATGGCTTGTATTAGGCCCTTTGCGATTGCAACCCGCTGAGTTCGCGAAGTTTGCAACAGCTCTTGCACTCGCTAAACTCATGTCTACCTATGGCTACAGCATCAACCAATGGAAGCACTTCGGCGCCACACTGGCCGTCATCCTGCTGCCCATGCTCTGCATCGTGCTGCAGCGCGAGACGGGTTCGGCTTTGGTCTATCTGGCCTTCTTCCTCATGTTCTATCGTGAAGGTATGCCAGGCAGCATCCTCTTTACGGGAGTTGCAGCAGTAGTCTACTTTGTTGTGGGCATACGCTTTGCCGATGTCCATCTGGGGGCAGGCTCTACCAGCGTAGGCAAGTTCTCTGTCATGCTGCTTATCCAGTTGTTTTCTATTGGTATGGTCTGGATCTATTGCAATCGCCGCAAGGCCTGGCGTATGTTGCTTTGCTGCTTAGGTCTTACGCTTGTAGCATTTTTCATTTCTCGTCTCTCTTTTTTAGTTTCTTTCGACATCGTCTATGTCCAACTTGTCATGACGGCTGTGCTCATAGGCTACTTGGTTTGGGAGGGACTGGGATCCCGTCTCCACAACTATTATTTCATCGCACTCTTTGCTCTTGGCTCAGTAGGCTTCTTCTATGGTGCCGACCTTATTATGAATAAGGTGATGGAACCCCACCAGCGCTCACGCATCAATGTGTTGTTAGGACTTGACGAGGACCTGCGTGGTGCTGGCTATAACGTTCATCAGTCGGAGATAGCCATCGGCTCTGGTGGTCTGGAAGGCAAGGGATTCCTCAATGGTACCCAGACTAAGTTGAAGTTTGTACCAGAACAGGATACCGATTTCATCTTCTGTACCGTTGGCGAGGAAGAGGGATTCCTCGGCTCGGCAGGTGTACTGCTGCTCTTCCTGCTGCTTATACTCAGGCTTATCCACCTGTCCGAGCGACAACCATTCCGTTTCGGACGCGTCTATGGTTATTGCGTACTTAGCATTTTCCTCTTCCATGTCTTCATCAATGTCGGCATGGTGCTTGGACTGACGCCTGTCATCGGCATACCTTTGCCTTTCTTCAGCTATGGCGGCTCCTCGCTTTGGGGATTCACCTTCCTGCTGTTCATCTTCCTCCGCCTCGATGCCAGCCGCAACCTCATCAGAAGTTAATTATTACATCATACTCGGCGAAGCCGACACATCATAATACTAAAAATATTTCGAAAAATGAACATTTCCATCTATACACTAACCTCCGAGCTGCACGACGAGCAGGCCGTCAGCGCTAATACGCAGGAATTCCTCAACAGCCTGCAAGTAGAATACCAGTTGAAAGGTGCCGACTATAGCGACTATGGCAGCCACGCCCTTGACCTCATTTACGTCCGCACGGGTGGTACGGAGGGCATCTTCTGTCGTCTGTTGCCTGAGTTGCAGAAGAAGTCGCGTGCGCCCTTCCGTCTGCTCACCTCTGGCAAGAGTAATTCCCTTGCTGCCTCTTTGGAGATACTCTCCTACCTTCGCCAGCACAACATTCAGGGCGAGATTATTCATGGCTCGGCAGAATACATCAACCATCGCTTAGTCATCCTCGAACAGGTAGGACTGGCCAAACAGCGTCTTGCAGGTTGCCGGTTAGGTATCATAGGACAGCCATCAGATTGGCTCATCGCCAGCTACGCCAATCGCGAAACGGTGAAGTGGCGTTGTGGCATCGAACTTGTCGATATCCCTATGCAGGAACTTCTTTCTACTTTAGAAGATTCCCCAAGTCCCTCTCAAGGAGGGGATGTTAAATCACATAACTCCGCTGATTCTTCATCTGCTTTTGGTAACCAAATTCCCCCTCTTTCGGAGGGGCTTCGGGAGGCTCTACCTGGTGCTCTTCGCATCTACGAAGCCTTGAAGGCCGTTGTCGCTCGTCACCACCTGCAAGGTCTTACCATGCGTTGCTTCGACTTGTTGACCGCCGTCCGAAATACTGGCTGTTTAGCTCTTGCCAAGCTCAACTCTGAAGGTATCGTGGCAGGCTGTGAGGGCGACGTTCCCGCCATGTTGTCCATGAAGATAGCCCAGTCGCTGACGGGCTTCAGCGGTTTCCAAGCCAATCCCTCGCGCATCAATCCAGAGACGGGTGAGATGCTCTTTTCACATTGCACCATACCTCTTAATATGGTGGAGCGCTATGAGTTTGACACCCACTTCGAGTCAGGTATCGGCATTGGTATTCGTGGCTATATGCAGGAAGGCCCCGTCACCATCTTCAAGGTCTCTGGCGACCTCTCACGCCACTTTATTGCTGAGGGTGAACTCATCCGTAGCGAGGCCAAGCCTGACCTCTGCCGTACCCAGCAGATTATCAAACTCGATGACAAGGCACAGACAAGCTATTTCCTGCGTGAACCCATCGGCAACCATCATGTCATTCTTGCTGGTCGCCAGCGGGAACTCCTTGAGGAGATACTCTGAGAACTTATTATGAAGAATACTCTTACTTCGTGCGTTTAAGGACAACCTTCTTCTTGTCCATGACATAGGTCATAGACTTTCCATCTTCGCTGAGTTCGAAGATGTTCTCTTTCTTCTTCTTGGTATTAACAACCTTGATGGTATGGCCATTGATAGTATAAGGTAGTTGCTTGGTCTCGTCGACCCCTTTCTTGCCTAACTTGGCCTTGACCAGCTTGCGAATCAGCCACGAGGCACCGCCAGCTTTGGCCTTCTGCTCATCAAACTTGACTACAGAATTCACCTCTACCGTCTTGTCGTCGATGAATGTTAAAGTCATCGTAGAAACGATGGCGTTTATGATGGCCTCCATGCCCTTCACCTCTTCTTTTTCTTCGTTGGTCTTGGCTTCCTTACTGATATCTTTCACTTCCTTTTTTACTTGGTTGAGTTCGCCAGCCATCATGTTTCCACAATGGTAGACGCGGCCGGTTAAAGACCCTTGTGCATAGATGTTGACGGTAATCATCAAAGTGGCTATGACCAGAAGTAGAATTTTTCTCATAGTCTGTATTTTTTTGCGGTGCAAAGGTACGAAAATAAAATGAAAATAGATAATTGAGAATTAAGAATTAGCTGTCGTACCCAATATTTCTTCATTCCTTCATATAAATTTCTTATATCTCATTTCTCATTTCTCATGATTATTTTGTAACTTTGCAGGCAAAATCAAAAAGAGATAAGTAAATGGCAGAAAAGAAATTCAAGAGAACTACAGTGACCTCGGCACTACCTTATGCTAATGGTGGTGTCCACATTGGACACTT